>Ga0213865_10003225_pt1 | contig 10079 bp, 14 predicted proteins | sample PICome_6_FD_160100 | JGI IMG/M metagenome (GOLD analysis project Ga0213865, IMG submission 160100) | Coastal seawater microbial communities near Pivers Island, North Carolina, United States - PICO282 | ecosystem: Environmental > Aquatic > Marine > Coastal | place: USA: North Carolina... | reverse complement strand
TGAAATGCGTGAGAAGTTTGTAGAGGAGCTACAGCAATACTCACCAGAATACAAAAAGATTAATAGACGTGATCTAAAAGATAAGCACTTACTAGTATTAGATATTGCAGATTTGCATATAGGTAAGTATGCTAGTGAGTCTGAGACTGATAACGTTTATAACTCAGATAAGGCAATAGAGAGAGCCTTAGAAGGTGTAGAGGGTATTCTAAATAAAGCGAAAGGCTTTCCAATAGATAAGATACTTTTTATTATTGGTAATGATGTATTGCATATAGACAATGCTTTTAATAAAACTACTGCTGGTACTTCTCAGGATGTAAGTGGTATGTGGCATGAAAACTATACTAGAGCCAGAGATTTATATGTAAAGATTATAGAAAGGCTAATAAGTATTGCTGACGTTCATATAGTACATAACCCATCTAACCATGATTACATAAGCGGTTACATGTTAGCTGATAGTATTTACTGCTGGTTTAGAAGATGTGAGAATATAACTTTTGATATTAGCAATAATCATAGGAAGTATTACAGCTACGGAGTTAATTTAATAGGTAGTTCACATGGAGACGGTGCTAAGATGGCGGATATGCCTTTATTAATGGCTAATGAAGCTCCTAGCTTATGGGCTAAGACTAAATATAGATATGTTTATTTACATCATATACACCATAAACAGACTACTAAATTTCAAAGTGGTAAAGATTATCAAGGAGTAACAGTAGAATACTTACGTAGTCCATCTGGTAGTGATGCGTGGCATCATAGAAACGGTTATGTAGGAGCTAAAAAAGCAATAGAGGCTTTTATACATAGTAAAGATTATGGACAGATAGCCAGGTTAACTCATTTATTTTAAAAGTTTTATATATTTACAACATGGAAAAGAAAACAGAGGCTAAAAAGCCACAAACTAGAAAACCGAAGGCTAAGAAGCCAGTAAAGGTAGAATTAAATGAAAAGCTAATCGATATTGCTAATTATATCGAGAAAGTTATACATGATGAACGAGGTAAACAGTTAAATACTTCTGCATGTGCAAGATTAGGAAAAGTAAAAGCTGATTTAAGATTTATAGCACGTAATATTATTAAATAATGATACAGGCAACTATCCTAAATAAAGACTACCAGATTAGAGATAAATGGGAGGATAACACTATTAAACAGATGGCTAAAGCTCAGGCATACATAGACAATATGCCTAAGTGGTTAGAGAATTATATTTACTCTGATTCAGATAATGAGCAGCCAATAAGTGAAAGTAAGTTATTAGCCTTTCAGATTGATTGGATAGAGTTATTTAGTGATATACCTAGAGAATACTTAGAAAGTGAAATAAGTGTAAATGCTGCTAATGAAATATCTTTAGTAGAGTTATTTAATTTAGTATCTAAGTTTTTAGGTGAGCCTAAAGAAGAAGAACTAGGAAAAAGCGAGATCATAAGATTAGGCAAAAAAGAATATAAGCTAATAAAGTCTGTTAAAACTGCTGGAGGTATTGATAAGATGTTAGGAGGTGCAACTTATAAGCACTTTGCAGAGAGTCAGGCTTTATCTAGTTTATTTCAGAAAAAGAACTATAGAAAGTGGGAATACTTAAGTAGGATTACTGCTATACTTTTTCGTGAGGATGAGGATGAGATGTATGATGAGGAGTTGATAGAAATGAGGTCAAAAGCATTTGAAGCTTTACCAGTTTCAGAAGCTTATAAAGGGTATTTTTTTTTGCTAGGGCATTTCAACAAATTACAAAAATCTACAATAACATCTTTAACGGAAAAGGAGGTAAGTCTACAGGTACAACGTCAGAGTCTATTATCAAGAATACGTATTGGCATAATAAAGCGTATAAAATCGCTGCTAAAGGTATTTTTAATAGGCAAGACAAAACTCCTTTAAATAGTGTTTATGCTACTAATCTTTATGATATTATGGAGTTTATCAGCATTGAAACAGCTGAGGAGACCTATAAGGCAGAATTACAGCAACAAGCGCATGATGAAGCTATGAAAAAACAAAAGCGTAAGAGATGAGTAAAGACGAGTTTCTAGAGCAAATTTTAGAGGCTTGTAGTGCTTATCATTGGCAGATACATGGTGTTTATAAACATTATGAGATAGCTGCTATTACTGCGCATATTGTTAGTATTACTGTTATATCCTGGTCCATTAATAACGGCTATGCTGATATGATAGATTTTCAGAATGATGATGAGTTAATAGATAAGATGTTAGATAGATTATGAGAAGGGATTTAAAAGATGAGATTAAAGAGTGTTTACCAGAATGTTTATTAATTACGTTATTAATATACTTAGTAACATACATTATAAATATTATATTTAGATAATGAACTATCCAAAAGTATTAGTGAGTTTTCCTACGTCAGATAAAAAAGATTATTGCGTAGATGACTTTATAAAACAAATTAAAAACTTTACCTATCCATTATATGATATTTTTGTAGTGGATAACTCTAAAGATTCAAAGCATGTAAGAAAGTTTTGGAAAGAGGGAATTAAGGCTATGCATGAGCCATTAAAGGGTAATTTTAGAGAAGAGTTAGCAAGGCATCAAAACATAATAAGAGATTACTTTTTAGCTGGTGATTACGATTACCTAATGATGATAGAAAGTGATGTTTTTACTGGTGAATGTATTATAGATAAATTAGTTACTTACGCGGATGTTTATGGTGCTGGTGCTGTAACTGCTACTTATGAGATTGATAGAGGAGAGCCTACATTATGCTTAACTGCTACTGTAGATAGTAAATTCGTTAGAAGTGAAAAGCTACTAGATAGAACTCAAGGGTATGATGTAATGGGTCAAGGTGTAATACCTTTAAGAAAGTTATTTCATGACTCAGACGCTAAATTAACAGCTACTGGAATAGGATGTACTTTATTTGCTAGAGAGGCTTTAGAGGCTGTTAAGTTTAGAGTAGATTTAAACCTTAATAAAAGGGCTTTTAGTGATACGTTTATATTCACAGATATAAGTAAAATGGGCTATGAGGTGTTAATAGATAGTAATACGATATGTGATCATAAAAAATAGGTTGAAAAGTGAATATTTATAAAGTAATATTAGTTTCAATTATCATTATATTAGTAGTAAAAATATTAACCAATGGATAAAGAAATAGAGTACTTTACTTTAGTAGACAAGAAAACACATGACAACGAAGAAGAACTAGATTTACACTATGAAATATTGAGCTATCAATTAGCTGTAGGTCATATTCCTGAGAGTCAAAAATATCAATTAATAAAAGAAAATTAAAATGTTAGCAACTATCCAAGTATTAGAAGAAGAGTTAAAAAATTATAAAAAAAGAGTATCTTTTTTAGAGCAATACATTACATACTTAAATAGTGATAGTCTGGATGTAGATGGAAATGTAATCAATACAAAATTTGAGGACATTGATAAAGCTTATAGATTAGAGAATGAGTTATCATTTAAAAAGTCATTAATTAAGCAAAGAGAAAGCCAGATAAAGCAGATTACTGAGCAAGAGGAGCTAAAAGTTAAAGCTGCTGAACAAATGCCTGAATTAATTGAAAAATCTAAAGAGGTATATAATGGTATGTTGGATGATCTTGATAAGCTTAAAAAAGCTAAAAAGACTAAAGAAATTAAAGACGCTATTAAAATGGTGGAGATGCAAGTGGATGAGGTAAGTGATTTAATAGATGGTATTGAGGCTAGACTAAATGAGGCTAAAGGAGACTCTATTTTAAATGATTTTAGACAGATTAATAATATATTAAAATTAAGGGAGTGAGTTTTATCTTTGTACTTTTCGTAGTAGTTTGTATAATGATATTATCTAAATGGATAGATGATAATATGAAATTATTTTAGGAGAGTAATATATTTTTATTAGGGGCTTAATATTTGCCCCTTTTTTTTTATATATTTATGAAAGTCCAATCATAAGCTATATTTAAAAATATATGGCTACAATTACAGATAAAACAGATGGTATTGAGATCGTTGATTCTCATGGAGATACTTACTTTATTAAGTATGCTAATTGCAAATTAATAAAAAGTACTTTAACCCTTTCTATTTATGATAACTCAGAAAATAGGAGAGGTGCTGATGCTATTAGGGTAACTCATGCTGAGGTAACAAGCCCTACTACAACAGATTTAAATGATTTATACACAACAATAAGAGGATATATAGACTAATGGCTACGATAACTAATTTAACGAGTGGTATAGAAATTAACTACGGTGGAGCGGTAACCTATATCAAACATGGAAATGTAAAGCTCCTAAAGAGAGGTACTAACTTAAATATTTATGATGACTCTGATGATGATGGAAATCAGAGAGGACAAGTGTATATAAGTATACCTTTCTCAGAGGTTACTAGTCCTGTAGAGGCTGATATAGATGCTTTATATGCTACTGTAAGAGGTTATATAGATGTTTCTTCTGGAGGTGGAGGTGCTACTCAATTAAATGATTTAACAGATGTTACTACTGGATTACCTGGTACACCTACTGAGGCTGATAGTGGTAAGATATTATATTATGATTTTGATGCTGGAGTATGGCAAACAGATGACGCTATTACTGCTGGTACTAATGTAATTAATGGTAAAAAGGCTAGTGCTGGTACTATTACAAAAGGTAAACCAGTATATTTAGTAGGTTTTGATAGTGATTTACATACAGTAGAGGAGGCTAATGCTGGTAGTAGTTCTACTATGCCTGTAATAGGTTTTGCTGCTGAGGACATGGATAATACTAACTCTAAGCATATTATTACTTTTGGTAAGTTAACTGGTGTTAATACTTCTATTTATTCTGTAGGTGATATTCTTTATATGGATACTTCTACAGGTGCATTAACTACTACTAGACCTACTGGAGAAAGTTCACTTATACAAAGGATAGCTAAAGTATTAAAGGTAGATCCTAGTGGAGGTCAATTATTCGTATTTAATACTGCTAGAACTGCTGGACTACCAAACTTAGGAACTGATAAGCTATGGATAGGAGATGCAAATGGGATTCCTGTGGAGGTTGATAAAAGTGCATTAACAAGCACATCAATTAAAGGCAACCTTAGAGTACCAACAGAAACGGAATGGGAAAATGAAAGGTTAAGCTGGAGTAGTAATAATTCTGCCGGTGCTTTCGCCTCTCCATTAAGATTGTCCATGGCGGGCGTCCGCAGCCTCAGCAGTGGTTCGCTCAACGATGTAGGTACCTTCGGCTTCTACTGGAGTAGTACGGTTAGCGGTACGACTGCAAGCCGCCTGCGCTTCAGTAGTAGCGATGCCAGCATGGGCACCCGCAACCGAGCGCACGGACGCTCTGTTCGTTTAATAGTTGATGGAACATTTACACAAGCAGAGTTTAATGAAAATTATTTAGGTAAGACAATTGTATATTTAGGTTTAACTTATGGTTTTGTATATAATTCAAGTACTCAAAAAATATGGTTAGACAGAAACTTAGGAGCTACACAAGTAGCGACAAGTTCTACTGACAGTAACGCTTACGGTGACTTATACCAATGGGGTAGATTTGGTGATGGACATCAATCAAGAACATCTCCAACACATAATGGTGATACATTAGGTAAACCATCTACTTCAACAGCAAGTGGTGCGTGGGATGGTAAGTTTATTACGACATCTACTTCACCATATGATTGGTTAAGTGCCCAAGACAATACTTTATGGCAAAGTAACCTTATTACAAACTCAATAACATTAAATAAGACATTTACACTTGAATCACCGACCGCTTCTGATAATATTACAATTTTTAGAACGGATGTTGATATAACAGTACAGGAAGTTATTTTAGTTAGTACGGGTACTTCTCCAAGCACAAACTATGTTTTGAAATTTAGTTCAAATAGGAGTGCAGTTGGAACTAATTTAACTTTAAACGGAACTACCACAAGTACATCAACGGGTGATGTTGCTACATTATCAACTGCTACTATTCCTGCGAATAGTTGGATATGGTTAGAAACTACGGCAGCAAGTGGAACTAATGTTTATTTAACAATTGATATTAGATTTTCTGAAGTCTAACGGTATGTTAATTTTATAATTTTTGAATAATTAAATAAAATAAATAAATAAAAATGGCAATTAAAGTATTAAAGAAAGTAAACGGAATAACTGCAGATGTAAATATTACTGCAGATGCTTGTTATATCTTTTTAGATATATCAACTACAAGATTATTAACTGAGGGATTGATTGATATTGATTACTCGTGCAGAATAGCAAAAGAGGATAGAAATAATGTAAATCTTACACCATTCAAGCTATTAAAAGAGGATGGAACAAGAGTCATAAATATTACTGGATTTGCCCCGACTGAGGCTATTACTCAAGATAACATTTCAGAGCAGTGTAAGATTGCATTTGTTGAGAAGTTTGGATGGGCTGATGCAGATGTAACTATTGAGGATGAAATTATTGAAACCATAATTGAACAGTTTTAAGTGCAGGAGCTACAAATGTAACTACTAATGCAGACTTTGGAACTATTACCAACTTTAGAGTAGAAATACAAGAGGCAAGTGCATCTCCAGCTTCAGGTGATGGAGACTTTTTTATGATAATGTAATATGGCAAAATATAAAGATATTATTGACGAATTTAAAACCGTAGCGGATGCGTTCGCTTCGGTTAATTATTTTGTATATGATAGAGTAAGTAGGATAAATGGAAGTTTACAAGATAAAGCCTATCCGCTTATTTTAATTAATTCTACTCCTAACTATGAAAGAGGTGATAATAACAATAGTTTTTTACCTCGTAAGAAGCGATTTACGCTTAATATATTTTGTTATGGGGATTATAACACAGCAGAGAGAAAGGTTAAAAGCTTACAAGAAAAGCAAGGTGAGATAGATAACATACTAGATCAGTATATAGCTGAAATTATTAATCGTAATATTAGCGGTGGTAATGGTTTTAGTATTGTTAATAATACTGCTTTAGCTGGTTTTTTAGCCCATGACGTACATAATGATAAATTAGTACAGTCTACTTATACTATGACTGTAGAGCTAGACTCAGACTGTATAACTGGTACATTTACTTATTAATGATAAACTATACAAACATAGGTAACTTCATTATAAGAGCCTTACAGATGGAGCTAATAGAGCAAGGTCATAAGGCTACTGGTAACCTGGTTAATAGCTTTGAGCAAAGAGTTTTAGAGTTACCTAATTCGTTAGTATTAGAGATATTAATGGATGATTATGGTACTTATGTTGATACGGGTAGGAGACCTAATGCAAAAAAAGTACCTATAGATGTATTAGTAAACTGGATAGAGCGTAAGGCTATTGTAAATGGAGATAAGGAGGTAAAGAGTTTAGCTTTTGCTATTCAGCAGACAATATACAAAGAAGGTAGCCCTACTAAAGGTAGTTTTAGATTTAGTAATAATGGTAGAAGAAAGGGCTTTATTGACTTTGTTATAGAGAATAAATTAAACTATGTTTTTACTGAGTTAGAAAAGCAAGTTTTTGAAGGATATGACGCATCAATAGCCACAATAGTTAAGGATTTTAATAATAAAGCATAATGGCAATTACTTTAATAAGTTCACCAGTTTTAGGAGTAGCTCAGGCTGCTTATGGTGAAAAGGATAAAATGATATTTAAATTCAGTAGTAATAGTGCTGATATTAAATCGTGTATAGTTGAAGTTTTAGTAGATGGTGTTAGAGTAGGTGCTTTAAATGTACAGCCAGATTTAGGTACTACCGATGAATTCACTGTAGTATTAAATGAGGTTTTACAAGATAACTTATCTTTTAAACTTTATACTACTGTTTTAAGTACTTACGATACTACTGATACAAATCAAAAAGACTACAATATAAAAGTATATGAAGTAACTGAGAATCCTACTACTGGATTATTGGAAACTGACTACGACCCCGATGACGCTAATAACCCTGATTATGATTATACCAGGACTACAGATGGAATAGCTTTTAATGCTACTTTTAACGCTATAGGGCAAAACAATTTTACTGTTTATGATTATCAGTTAGACGCTAATACTAAAAAGTTTTTAAATGATACACCTAGTCAAAAGAATATAGAACTAGGACAAAGTGAGTATTTAGGTGCTTTATGGTATGATGGTACAGCCTCACAAAATTTTAAAGTAGAGATATTAACTTATGATAGCTCAGATGCTTTACTAAATACAGATTATATTAATATTACTGATTGGAACGCTGGATATACTGGTTTAAATTTTGACTTTTACTATATAACTATACCTGTAGGCACTTCTAACCTAATAGCTGCTAGTGTTAGCCTTACTAATGTTGCTTATTATACTATAAGAATAGTTAATGATGGTGGAGACGTTAGCGAGTTAAAAAGGTTTAATATAGTTGATTCATGTGATCAAGATGTACGTATACATTGGGAAAATAAATACGGCAAAAGAGATAGCTATACGTTTAAAGGTAATAAGCAAGAAAGTTTAACTCATAGCTCCTCTACATTTACAAAAGCTAAAAATGAAACTTACTCAGTAGATGACAGAGGTATAAGCGTATTACAAAACATTAGTAATAGTACTTTTACTGCTTATAGTAGGTCTTTAGGTAGAGATGAGTACCACTGGTTAAGCGATATGCTTATAAATAAAAGAGCATGGGTAGAAATAGATGGAGACTACTTACCAATAGTAATAGATGACGGTACTTTCTTTAAAACTGATGAAAAAAATATGCCTATACAATTTATATTAAATTATAGATTTGCTAATGCAACTAAAGGTATAAGAGGATGAATGAAGTAGTTATAAGAATATTAGATAGTACTAATAATGTTTTAGGTGATCTCGATTTAGAAAACTTTAATGACTTTCCATTAGTTATTACTAAGGGTATTGTAAATCTTGATAATCTTAAATCTAGAACAGGTACTTATACTAAAACTTTTAAAGCTCCTAACACTAAAAACAATTCTAATCTATTATCTAATGTAGATAATATAAACAGCAGAAAAGATTATAGAGATGCTTTAGGTCGTAAACCATGTATTATTATGGTTAATGGTAATGAAGTTGAGAAAGGTTTCCTACAGGTTAGTAGAGTCTATAATGGTTTTGAGGTAGATAGTTTTGAGTTAGTATTTTTTGGTAATAATATTGATTGGGTTAAACAAGCAGCAGAAAAAAAGCTTAATAGCTTAACTTTTGCAAATAATGCACAAGTATACGATGTAGACGGTATTAGAGATGGTAATTTTGGAAGTTATCCAACTTATGATCATTGTTATCCATATATATCAAGAGGAGGTCAGAGTCCTAATAATGATACTCAGGTAGAAGATTACTACCCATGTTTTTATTTAAAAGGATTATTAGAAAGAGGTTTAAATAGCTTAGGGTATAAGATTAGTAGTACTTTTTTAGATGATGCTGATATAAAGAAATTAGCATGTGATTTAAACGGAGATATGAGAGTATCTCAAAGTGTAGTAGATGCGTCAAAAGTAAGAGCTAGTAACACTTCTAGTCAACAATTTTTAGCTTACGGAGTACCTGCTAGACTGACTAAAATAAATTTTCAAGACGATTCAACATTTCCAAACGAGGATAATGATAATAATTATAACAGTGCAGACAGTGTATACACTGTACCTTCTACTGGTAGATATACGTTTGATGTATCATTAAATATTACCAATTTTAATAATATTAATAATACAGACCCTTTAACTAGAGAGCTTCAGGTTTACATATGTAAAGGTGATTCATCTAGTGTTATTACTGGAAGTAGTGCAAATGTATTAGAGATTCAAAAAAAATTAGTAAATGTTACCCAAGATGTTACCGTTAGTTTTGAATTAAGTACTAACCTTACACAAGGAGATGAAATAGTAATAAGATTTAGATTTGAGCCTATAGCTCCATTATTAGACGGTCAGAGTGCTGGTGAGTTTGATGTAGGTAGCTTTTTTAAAGTTCAAAGGAGCTACGAATTAAAAGAAGGTGATAGCTTTAATTTAAACGAAGTTATACCAGATGATATAAAGCTACTAGATG
>Ga0213865_10003223_pt1 | contig 10080 bp, 8 predicted proteins | sample PICome_6_FD_160100 | JGI IMG/M metagenome (GOLD analysis project Ga0213865, IMG submission 160100) | Coastal seawater microbial communities near Pivers Island, North Carolina, United States - PICO282 | ecosystem: Environmental > Aquatic > Marine > Coastal | place: USA: North Carolina | collected... | reverse complement strand
GCGACGACAGGCCAAAGGCATGGATGCCCTCGCCTCCTTGGATGATCTGGTAGATGGAGACAACGATCCATCTGACATGCCACAGGACAGTGCTGAAGAGCCATCAGTGATTAGCGAAGAATCTGAGGCCGATGAAGTGGACGCGCTCATCACTGAAACGGCGCGCATTCTTGCCGACGCCATTAACCTTAGTGGTCCTGTTATGGCGCGAGCAGACAGCCGCTAGCGTCTTAGTTACTGGCTTGTGATGGTGTCAGTCCCAAAATATGGGACGAGCGCTGATGGGACGGTGATAGAGCCATCGCTTTGCTGCCCATTTTCAACCACAGCAACTAGCGTGCGTCCTACTGCCAACCCTGACCCATTCAAGGTATGCAGTAACTCAGGTTTACCGGTCTCCGGGTTTCTCCAGCGAGCCTGCATCCGGCGCGCTTGGTAGTCTCTGAAATTAGAGCAGCTGGAAATTTCGCGATAGGCATTCTGACCGGGTAGCCATACTTCGAGGTCATAAGTCATGGCCGCGCTGAAGCCCAGATCACCTCCGCACAGTCGGACTTTACGGTATGGAAGCTCTAACGCCTGCAATACTGCCTCAGCATGCCCTGTTAGTTCCTCGAGTGCGGCATCTGACTGAGATGGACGAACTGCCTGTACAAGCTCAACCTTTTCGAACTGATGCTGTCGAATCAAACCCCGAGTATCTCTGCCGTAACTACCTGCCTCGCTTCTAAAGCAAGGCGTATGCGCTGTGAATTTCATTCCTGCGTCACCCAGCTCTGTATCTTCGACGATTCGATCACGCAGCATGTTGGTAACTGGGACTTCCGCTGTTGGAATCAGGTAGTAGCCAGAATCACCCTCGAGCTTGAAAGAATCTTCCGCGAACTTGGGTAACTGGCCCGTTCCGTATAACGAATCGCTGTTGACGATAAACGGAACATAGACCTCGGTGTATCCGTGCCGAGTCGTATGTAAGTCGAGCATGAAATGCGTCAAGGCACGCTGCAACTTGGCAAGTTGCCCCTGCATGACACTAAACCGGCTGCCGGTTATTTTACCTGCCAGCTCGAAATCAAGCTGTCCGAGCGCCTCCCCGAGATCTGCATGATCTTTGGCTTCAAACGGCAGCGCGGGGGGCGTTCCCCAGGTGAGAATTTCTTCGTTGTCGTCCTCGTCAACACCGTCCGGAACCGCTGCATCTGGGAGGTTGGGTGTCCCCATGAGCAGTTCGTCTAACGCTTGCTGCACCGTTTTTGCTTCTTCAACCGCGGCATCCAACTCCGTTGAGAGCCGGTCAAGTGTCTCATTTACCTCTGCTTTGGCTTCATCGACGCTTTTGCCCTGAGCGATTAACGCACCAATCTGCTTAGAGGCTTTCTTTCGTTCAGCTAAAAGATCCTGGGACCTAACATCCGCCTCCTTACGCCGCGAGTCTAGGCGCACAAACTCATCGAGAGGGAAGTCATAGCGCTTTTTCTGTAGCGCCTCAGCAATAGATTGTGGGTCCTTTCGAACCTGCTTGATGTCGAGCATGATGGTGGTCAGTAACAGCCTGTGTGGGGCGCTAGTCTAACGCCAAATGATGCTTAATCGAAGACAGATCTGGCCAACTCCATACCAACCAGACAACTTATGAGGCAGAGGAACACCGTAGCCGAGGCATAGAATACGGCGCGTAGTACCTGACCTTCCTGAATATCAGTAAGAAGTTGCAACGAAAACGCAGAAAAGGTGGTAAATGCGCCTAGAAATCCGACGGACATACCCAGTCGAGCCGACTCAGAGAGTGTAAAGCGCTCTGCCCCAATAAATAGGACACCAACCAGCAGTGCGCCTATCACATTGACTAGGAAAGTCGCTGGGTGCAAATGAGCGTAGCCTGAATCTGCCAACCATTGCCCTATACCAAATCGTGATAAGGCACCGAGTGCACCGCCCAAGGCCACTGCGAGGTAGATCACTCGGTCGCTCCAGTGCGCCCCAAGGAGCGACTCGTCTCATCGTAGAAGTCCACTCCATCCGGCACATTTACGGCGAACGCTGATGGAGTCACAACGCCCTCAGCCTCCAGGGTGAACTCTAACAGGGTGTTCTGTCCTAATGAGTCCTCAAACAGCACGATGATGGTATTTTCATCGGGAGATCGAACGGAAAGGTTCTTTACCCCGTCACTTAAATGACCCGACGCAGCGTCACTCTGGGGCAGATCGTCCACGGCGCCATTCCAGATGGCGGATATGGGAAGATCCGCAATATCAGGGGCATCCCGTAAAATAACGACGTCTAAATCCTTATCCCACTGCCAGAATGCCTCGGGAGTCGCGACAAGTACCTGCCTGTCGGGGGACTCGATTTCCCAACGAAAATGATGGGGTTTTAGGGCAGCAAATCGCCCCGTGCTGGAGAATGCCACCGCACCATTGATATCTGTCACCGTTTGGCGAAATGTACCACTGGCCGTATTTTGGCCCTCAAGCGGCCAGGTATCCTCAGTCGCCTGAGCTGTGGGAGTCAGCGCAACTAAAAAGAGCCAGAGGCTCAACAGTTTCGTCACTCCTCACCACCCGGTGGAGGCGGCGCCAACACCTCGCGCTGACCATTCGTTCCCATGGCAGAGACGACACCTGCGGCTTCCATCGTTTCGATGAGTCGCGCCGCTCTGTTATAGCCAATCCGCAGTTTTCGCTGTACCGACGAGATTGATGCACGACGGCTACTACAGACGTAATGTACAGCCTCGTCGTACAAGGCATCGCTTTCCGGGTCTTCCTCTGAGGACGCAGCTGACTGCAGTTCTTGCGCCGTCACCGGGGTCTGCCCCCCTTCGTCCAACAGTCCATCAATGTAGTCCGGTGTGCCTCTGCGCCGCCAATCTGCTACGACGCGATGAACTTCGTCATCTGAACAGAAAGCGCCGTGGACACGAGTGGGCGTACTGGAGCCTGATGGTAGATAGAGCATGTCGCCATAACCAAGCAATTGCTCCGCCCCCCCCTGATCGAGAATGGTACGAGAATCGATTTTCGAGGAAACCGAAAAGGCCATCCTTGTGGGGATGTTGGCCTTAATGAGCCCTGTGATGACATCCACAGATGGCCGCTGCGTCGCCAGCACCAGGTGAATACCTGCCGCCCTCGCCTTTTGGGCGATCCGCGCGATCAACTCTTCAACTTTCTTGCCAACGATCATCATCATGTCAGCGAATTCGTCGATGACCACGACAATACTTGGCAGTGTTGTCAATCCCGGCGCTGACTGCTCCTCACCCGTTAATTCCAGCACTGGATCGGGGATCCAAAGCGGATCTTCGATCGGCGTGCCTGCTTTCTCGGCGTCTTTGACTTTGCGGTTGTAGCCCGCAAGATTCCGCACGCCAAGGAGCGACATGAGCTTGTAGCGGCGTTCCATCTCCGCCACACACCATCTAAGGCCATTGGCCGCGTCCTTCATGTCCGTGATCACGGGCGTGAGTAGATGTGGAATACCGTCGTAAACTGAGAGTTCCAACATCTTCGGATCAACTAGGATCAAACGCAGCTCATCAGGTGTCGCCTTATACAGCAGGCTGACCAGCATGCAGTTCACACCGACAGATTTACCTGAACCCGTCGTACCGGCAACTAGGACGTGCGGCATCTTCCCGAGGTCGGCAACGACGGGACTTCCTGCAATATCGTGTCCTAAGGCCAGTGTTAGCGGTGATTTCGCCTCATCAAAAGCATTTGAGCTCAGTACATTTTTGAAATTAACGGTCTGACGATCAGCATTGGGTATTTCAATCCCCACAACGCTTTTACCCTGAATGACCTCAACCACCCGCACCGAGTTGACCGCGAGTGAACGAGCCAGATCTTTGGCTAAATTCGAGATCCGACTGACCTTGACGCCAGCCGCGGGCTGAATTTCAAAACGAGTTACCACGGGTCCCGGATAGACAGACATAACCTCTGCTGTGATACCAAAGTCAGCCAGCTTGAGTTCGAGTAAGCGTGACAATGATTCCAGCTCCGAGTTTGAGTAGCCTCTCGGCCCACCGCTGGTCGGCGGGTCGAGTAATTCAAGCGGTGGCATTGGCATAAGCTCGGGTAATTCGAACAAATACTGCTGCTTTTCTTTCTCGGCTTTTGTGCTCGAGGAGTCTAGTAATTTGGGTGGCTTGATCTTGGGCGGTGCGCGGCGCTTCTCTTTTTCTACATGCTCTGCAATCTGAATGCTGCGCTTGTTCTTTTCCTTGCGGAGCTTCCGGCGGTCGTGGAGATCATCCAGCTTCCCGCGGACATAGGCCGCTGCAGCGAGTGTTAACGCCCCCGTTTTGTCCGCAACCTTAATCCAGTCAATGTCGAGGGCGAGCGTGCCACCCAGCAACGCGCAAAAGCTAAGTAACAGCCTCGCGCCTAGGTCAGAGAAGGCGGCAGTGAACCAGTTCGCTATGGCCATCCCTACAATGCCCCCACTCCCCTGCGGCAGCGTCTCGCTGACCGGAAGAGCCATGGTGGCCAAACCTGCACTAGCTCCTAGGAATGCCAACCAACCAAATATCGCGATAGCACGGTCTGAATGCGTTACCTCAATATTAGGCAGCGGTTTGACGCGCCGGTAGGCCCAAAAAAGAAGCACAAGTGGGATGACACCAGCTAACACACCTGCAAGGGAATAGCTGATATCCGCCAGATACGCACCCACAACTCCGCCTTGGTTGATCAGTTCACCAGCGCTACCGCTGGAACTCCAACCTGGATCCGATAAATCAAAGGTTGTGAGGCTTAATATGGTGAAGCAGGCCGCGGCGACGCCAGTAAAAAAGCCGATCGTTGCGAGAGCACCCGGTGTAGTGACCTCAGGCTCTCCCTTCGCTATTTTTGAAGGTACATTCTTGGACGGCAATGCGTTTTCCCCCTACCGGTTTGTCGCATCATATCACAAAGAAAAAACTCAATTTTCATAAAATTCCATCGATTTTTCAGTTACTTAGGCCTCTGTTCTCGTGGGAATCTGAGGCTCTCCCGTTTCGAAAAGCTACAGAATGCGCTACCCTCCCCGCCAGTTTTAATTCTTCATGGAAAATCCACGCGAATGAGTACATCTCAACACCATCGGCTAGTTATTTTGGGCTCCGGACCCGCCGGCTATACGGCCGCGGTATACGCAGCGAGAGCGAATCTTTGCCCCGTCGTTATTACAGGTATGCAACAGGGTGGCCAACTAACCACAACAACCGAGGTTGAGAATTGGCCTGGCGGCCCCGAGGGTTTACAGGGACCTGCGCTCATGCAACAGATGCAGGAGCACGTGGAACGTTACGAAGCGTCGATTGTCTTTGATCATATTGACTCGGTAGACCTCGAAACCCGTCCGTTCACTCTAAAGGGCTCGGGTGAGTACACCTGCGACGCACTCATTATTGCGACGGGTGCTTCAGCGCAATATTTAGGCTTACCCAGTGAGTCTGCTTTCATGGGTAAAGGGGTCAGCGCTTGCGCCACCTGCGACGGCTTTTTCTACCGAAACAAAGAAGTTGTGGTTGTTGGCGGAGGCAATACTGCCGTCGAGGAAGCACTGTATTTGTCGAATCTCTGCAGTAAGGTACATCTGGTACACCGTCGTGACGCACTTCGAGCCGAAAAAGTCTTGCAAGATCGATTGTTTTCGCGCGCGGAAGAAGGCCGCATCACGTTGAATTGGCATCGGCAACTCGATGAAGTATTGGGTGATGAATCCGGCGTAACCGGGGTTCGGCTGACATCAACTGTGGGTGCCGATGACATGGACATTGCCGTCGATGGTGTCTTCATTGCCATCGGCCATAAGCCAAATACCGAGATTTTCTCGGGTCAGCTAGACATGGCTGACGGCTATATTCGCACCAGCTCCGGTTTGAACGGCAACGCCACGCTGACGTCTGTGGAGGGAGTCTTCGCAGCGGGTGATGTGTCTGACCATGTGTACCGACAAGCGATCACCTCGGCCGGTTTCGGCTGTATGGCTGCGCTCGACGCTGAAAAATTCCTGGATGCGCAGTAATAGGGACTGGTGACTGGAGGAATGGAGCCCTTTCCTCCGACTAGCGCCGCATTGGAAGACCCTAACGGTTTATTGGCCGTCGGTGGTGACCTTAGTGCAGCGAGGTTACTCGAGGCTTATCAGCGTGGAATATTTCCTTGGTATGAGTCAGGTGAACCCATTCTTTGGTGGACGCCACAGCCTCGTGCTGTACTGAGACCCACTGAGTTTCATGCATCAAAATCACTTCGCAAATTTCTAAAGACCAATGAATGGCAGGTCGAATATGACCTCCGGTTTGAGCAGGTTATTGATGCCTGCGCGGCGCCCTCTCCCGGACGTGAGGAAACCTGGATTAGTGACGATATGAAAGCCGCTTATCTGGAGTTGCACCGCCTCGGATACGCACACAGTGTTGAGGTCATTGATAGCGATCGGCTTATCGGTGGTCTTTATGGCATCAAACTTGGGAAGATATTCTTCGGTGAATCGATGTTTTCAATGACGTCGAACGCATCAAAAGTGGCTTTGAAAGCCTTGTGCGAATTGGGTGCGCCCGGGGGCTTAAACTTGATTGACTGTCAGATGCCGAACGAGCATCTGGAGTCATTGGGCATGACACTCATTTCTCGCGAAAAATTTGAAATGGAGTTGAAAAACGGTATCACCGTGGGGGATATTGGTCGTGGTCCGACGCTTGCGTCAGACTATGTATCTTCACCGCTCGATGTGCAGCTTAGAGCTATCAGGGAACAGATGTAACGCGCTATGACCGCAAATCTAAGAGAAATAAAGGTCTTTACAACGTTTCCGCACCGTTGTTCGTATCTCCCTGAAAAAGAAGCGACGACGCTGTTCGTCGATCCCCGACAAAAGATCACACCTGAGCTATACACTGAGTTGTCGTTAATGGGGTTTAGACGCAGTGGAGATCATATCTACCGACCACATTGCCATAGTTGTAATGCCTGTACCGCGGCGCGAGTGGTTGCCGACGACTTTGTGCCGTCACGCAGTCAAAGACGGGTTATCAATGCCAACGAGGACTTGCGGCTACTAATTACAGATTCGGTCATCGATGATGAGGCGTTTGAGCTCTACGAGCGATACATCATGGAAAAGCATGCCGACGGAGACATGTTTCCGCCGGATAGAGAGCAGTACGAATCATTCTTAAACAACAGCTTGGGTTGCACCCAGTATTTCAGACTATATGAGAAAGACCGACTAGTCTGTGTGGCTGTCTCTGACCATATGCTCGATGGCTTGGCTGCGATCTATACCTTTTATGACCCAGACCTCGATAAGCGCAGCCTGGGAACCTTCGCGGTCTTACTGCAAATATCGCATGCAAAAAAACTAGGCCTACCCTATGTGTATCTCGGTTATTGGATCGATGGGTGCAGGAAGATGAGCTACAAGACGCGCTTCAAGCCGCTGGAGATGTTATCCAATGGTCGGTGGCATGGCGATGGCGACTCGTCCACAAGTGGTCTGTCGACTATTCCAGTTGTGAACGTGTCAGAGGAAGTACGCGATTAACGCTCGCGGTAGGTAATCCTGCCCTTGGTCAAATCGTATGGAGTCACCTCAACGCGGACCTTGTCACCGGTCAGAATACGAATATAGTTTTTCCGCATCTTTCCTGAAATGTGAGCTGTTACAACGTGTCCGTTGTCCAGCCGCACCCGGAAGGTGGTGTTAGGGAGTGTATCGATGATTTCCCCTTCCATTTCGATCTGATCTTCTTTAGCCATTAAACCTACCTAGTAAATAAACGAATGGCGCGCACTCTATAGGAAAGTGCGCTTTAGGAAAATAGGGATGTGTTCGCAAAAGGTGTTGCTTAGGCGGGTACGGCCTCTTCAGCCTTCTCTGTTACCGCTTCAACGCTGAGACCTTCACCTTTGGCATCTACCGTGACCTTAGCGATACCACCCTTACTAAGTGCACCAAACAAAACCATATCGGCAAGCGGCTTTTTAATGTGCTCCTGAATGACACGTTCCATGGGGCGAGCACCCATGTTGGGGTCGTAACCCTCTTCGACAAGCCATTCGCACGCTGCGTCATCGACGTGCAGCTGAACCTGTTTTTCATCAAGTTGGGTCTGCAGCGCAGTGAGGAATTTATCAACCACGGTCAAGATAACCTCTTGACTCAGCGGCTCAAACGGGACCACTGCATCCAAACGGTTTCGGAATTCAGGGGTAAACAGCTTGTTGATGGCTTCCATAGCATCGGTACTGTTGTCCTGAACAGAGAATCCAATAGAGCGCTTAGAGATACTCTCGGCACCGGCGTTCGTGGTCATGACAACGATGACATTGCGGAAATCGGCCTTGCGACCGTTGTTATCAGTGAGTGTGCCGTGATCCATCACCTGCAGCAAAAGATTAAAGACCTCGGGGTGCGCCTTCTCAATTTCATCGAGCAAGACCACCGAGTGAGGGTGTTTTGTTACCGCATCGGTCAGCAACCCCCCCTGATCATAGCCAACATAGCCTGGAGGCGCGCCAATAAGACGCGATACGGTATGCCGCTCCATGTACTCGGACATGTCGAACCGAAGTAATTCGAGCCCGAGCTGCATCGCCAGTTGTTTCGTTACCTCGGTTTTTCCTACACCCGTCGGCCCGGCGAGCAAGAAGCTACCTATCGGCTTGTCACCTGACCTGAGACCTGCTCGTGCTAACTTGATGGCACTTACCAGTTGGCTGACCGCTTTATTCTGACCAAAGACAACGAGCGACAGATTGCTCTCGAGTTTTTCAAGCAGTTCCTTATCGTCGCTGGTGACAGTCTTTGGCGGGATTCGGGCTATCTTCGCAATGACCGCCTCGATATCGCTTGGACCAACGACTTTTTTGCGCTTACTCACAGGTTGTAGCTGTTGGTAGGCTCCGGCTTCGTCAATAACATCGATAGCCTTGTCCGGAAGAAAGCGATCTGTAATGAAGCGCGCCGCCATCTCGGTCGCCGTTCGCAGCGCTTTGTCGGTGTACCGCAAGCCATGGTGCTCCTCAAAACGCGACTTCAACCCTTTTAGAAACTTGAAAGCATCTTCAACAGACGGCTCTAGAACATCGACTTTCTGGAAACGACGGCTGAGTGCCTTGTCCTTATCGAAAATTCCTCGATACTCGGCGTAGGTTGTAGAACCGATGCACCGGAGCTTGCCTGAGCTGAGGAGGGGCTTGAGCAAGTTGCTCGCATCCATCACGCCCCCGGAAGCCGCACCTGCACCAATGATGGTATGGATTTCGTCGATAAATAGGATGGAGCCTTCACGTCGCTTAAGATCGGCTAAAACGCCTTTGAAGCGCTTCTCGAAATCGCCGCGGTATTTGGTTCCAGCCAACAAAGCCCCTAAATCAAGCGAGAACACCTCGGCCGCTTTGAGGGTGTCGGGGACCTGCCCGTCCACAATCAATTTCGCCAACCCCTCGGCGATGGCCGTCTTACCGACACCGGACTCGCCGACCAGCAGCGGATTATTTTTACGACGTCGTGCCAGAATCTGAGCGACTCGCTCGACTTCATCAAGCCGACCAATTAGGGGATCAATTTGGCCTTGCGCCGCTTCCTCATTGAGGTTTGTCGCGTATTTGGCGAGAGGGCTTTCCTCCTCTCCTTCAGCGTCGCCGGTATCAGCGCTGGCTGATAATTCGTCGCCATCGTGTTCTTCGTCGTCATCCGATTTACTCACGCCATGAGTGATAAAATTGACCACATCGAGGCGCGATATGTCTTGCGTCTTAAGGAAGTAAACCGCCTGGCTTTCCTGCTCCGAGAAGATGGCGACCAGTACATTTGCACCGGTGACCTCGGCTTTGCCCGAGCTCTGTACGTGGAATACAGCTCGCTGCAGAACGCGCTGGAAGCCAAGAGTGGGCTGTGTATCAACTTCTGCTTCGCCTGACACCAGTGGCGTAGTGGCATCAATAAATTCGGCCAGATCACCGCGCAGCGCCTCGATATTGGCGCTGCAAGCCTTTAAAACGTGCTGCGCTGCGCTGTCATCAAGCAAGGCTAGTAGAAGGTGCTCTACAGTAATGAACTCGTGTCGCTGCGCACGCG
>Ga0213865_10003207_pt1 | contig 10108 bp, 12 predicted proteins | sample PICome_6_FD_160100 | JGI IMG/M metagenome (GOLD analysis project Ga0213865, IMG submission 160100) | Coastal seawater microbial communities near Pivers Island, North Carolina, United States - PICO282 | ecosystem: Environmental > Aquatic > Marine > Coastal | place: USA: North Carolina... | reverse complement strand
TGGTTTCGAAAGAAGATCCGGTATAAGAAGTGTGCCAAACGATACCAATTTTGGCGCTCCTCACCTCTGCTGCTTGATCGTATGGAATTGCATAAACGATCGTATTCGGGTGAAATGTCGAATACTTTTGATTATCAATCGTTTTAGTTTGAACATCGCCAGATCCAAATAAGAAGTCTCCTTGAATTACTCCGGTAATTCCGAGATCTGGCAAATATCGCAAAGCATCTTTAAGTTTTGAATTAAGATCTCCGGTTGTGTCAGCATCGATGTCCGCATTTGTTTTGTACACCTTCGGGTTCTTATTAAAAATACCTTTCTTTGCAACAAAGAACTTTCCGTCGCGCGGATCAGTTCCGGCGAAAATCGCCGGAGCACCATCCCACTTTACCGAAACCGAACCTTCTTTCTTACCAGCAAGCATATTCCTTAGATCGCGAAGCGCATTAATTGCTTCACGTGTACCGTCAACCCCACCGTACAGGACTTTGTCCTCGATGTGAGTCATGTGTGTGTTCTTTGACTCAGTAATGAAGTCTGAAAAATATTCCATTAATTATCAACCAATAATATATCGAACGTACAAGTGTATCTTCCGTTATTTGAAAATGTATGCATCCTAGCATCGATGTCAGACTTCTCTGGAAATGCCTGAGGTACTGGGTACTCTAATTGATATGCGCCACCGACACCATTTACCTCACATATGTGTTTCACGACGAATGTTTCAGAAGGATCTTCGCGAACATACAACTTAAAACTTCCGGTTGCTGTTCCCTGTGCTGTAACATCTAATCGTTGAAGATAACCAGTTTTACCGGCAGGAATGGTGTAAATGCTCATCATAGTTTGACCGATATTCTCAAGAATCTTCGCGACTGTTGTTCCGGCGGATTGAATTAAGATTCTTTTGCTGTTCGCTGTTATTCCTGTATCCTTATAAATTGCTCGGAACACTCGCTTAAATACACCAACCGTCGTTGCCGTGCTTCCAGATATTGTAACTGTTTCGGTCAGTAGATCAAAGTTTGCATCCAACCCCTGAATCTCGACAGTATCGCCACTCAGTGCTGTGCTTGTGTTGGATTCGTTATTCGGTTCAACGACAGTGACAGTTAATGTTGTTTCGGCGTCGATGGTTGCCCATGGATATACAGTATCGTTCTCATCCCAAATTGTCCCGTTGGTATCCTGACTCATCGCGGGCACTGCACCGAACTTATGAACCTGCCCGTATCCTGCTGGGAGTGTCGGTGAAAGTACCGCCGAAACAACCCATGGGGTCGTGCCTTGTGTCACCTCTACCGTACCGCCAGTGACATCTACACTCAAAGGATTTCCCGAGTCGTTATTAACTTCAACTTCTCCTGGAATAGAAACTGGTCCAGTAATTTGAACTGACTGCCCGCCAATGGAAACAGGTAATGGGTTGTCGCTATCAACAACCACTCCATTCTCGTCTGCTATCATCACCACTTCGAAAACGTCGTCGTTGTTCCCGAGATACTTACTTCTTGGTTTTAGATATTGTGCCATTTTATAATCCCTATAATTCTTAGTTCTATTTATTAGTATAATTTGATGAAGTAACTGGACTGATCTGTATTAGACTCTGCGTATCGGAACATCTTTGTCGCTAATTGATCCCGTTGCGCTGTTGTCCCAGAAAGGATCACATCTAGAAACTCTAGACAAATCATCTTACTGTTCTTGAAATTGTATTCCTTTACCTTTGGAATATCCGCCAGTTTCTTCATAAAATCCATCTCTTTCATCAGAGGTTGAGTCGGAAGCGAAAGGTGGTTGTACTTTTTGTATAACTCATACATCCTTTTTTGAGATGTCCCGTTCGCCTCGCCTCGTTTGAATGCTGCAAGGTATGATGCTTCGTCGTCATACGAACCGAATATACCCTTTCCAAAAACCTCTTTGCAATAAAAGTGAATATTACCGCCGCCGATTCGTCCGCCTGCAGCAGCAGCACCTTTGATCTCACCCTGCCAAGAGGTTGTACCGCCGAATGTTCGAAATTGTACTTCCTTCGTTCCGATTCGAATATAAATGTCCTGAGACTTGAAAAAGTCTCCCGTCTTACCGTATGACCAACTGCCGAAAGTATAAGAAGCAGGTGGTGCCATCGTTGGTGCGTTGAACTGTTGATAGTTGGCGCGGGGTGCTTCAACTTTCTTTAGGGAGATACCCAACAACTTTCCTTGACTGGCGAGGTTCCAGACCCTCTCATTAAGTTCTCCCCAATTAGAAGTGTAGTCTGCGAGTGGTGTTTCTAATACTGAGAAAGTCGATGCCCAGATATCACCTGGATTCCATTTATCATGAGAGAAAGATCCAGGTGCTTGCGGGTCTCCGGTTTTTTTATCGTTCTTATGACACTTTGTCTTTGCGGCATAAAGATCGTTCATAAACTTAGAACCGCGATGGAAGTATACTGGGGATAACATCTTTCTTCCATACTCATCGAACAACCGGTTGGCAGTCTTAATGTAGACGTCGTTTTCTACCCACCATCCTGGCCCTTTAGCAAGTGCATTCTCTAAAGTTTCTGTCGCTTGAACAAACCTCTCTCCTTGTTTTAATTGATCGGGAGTGACCGAGGTGATCTTCTTTTTCGCGACGTTGAAGACATAAGAGCAATAATAGCATTGTAGAGATTCTGTATACTTGGTGTCGTCTGCGCCACCACCAGAACCTCTGCCGCCGCCAAACTCTGGGTCTTTAAACACACCGGTGTAACGAACAGATTCAATAACGCTTTTGTTTGTCGACTTATAGTAATTGAGAGTTTTGGTTGCTCGGTCATAAGCAACGCCAGTGACTTTAGGTCCACTTTCGCTCGCACCGAGAGTAAACTGTTTGCCATCTTTAATTTTTAATTCAAAGATAGAGTCACGGGTTTCACCGGCATATGGTCCAGAACTGGCGATCTTTGTTCCCATATCTGTTGATTTTAATGCCGGCATTATAGATTCCTCAAAGTTAATGATTCTATTTATAGGTAAATCACTTTTTCTTTACATGTAACCCGTTCTGTGAGAGAGTGTAAGTTGCTTTACTGGTTTCTAGATAAGCACCATTGAAGCAGATGATCTTCTCAACCGCTCTTCCCCGCTTTCCTTTGTTTTGCGATTCAATGTATGTTTTGACCTGCCCCAAGGTAGACCAGTTTCTTTCTTCTAACGATTTTGCTTTTTTCGTCACCTAGATCCCTCAACTAATTCTTTAAACCAAGGCATAAAGACCCTTTCCTTATAACTCTCGCCGCAATATTTGCTGATCACATCACCTGCTTGCATCGCATCCAAGAGCAAGACTGCTTCTTTCGAAAATGTTTTCCAGAAATCTGGATCGTGTTTTTTGATCGATAGAGAGTTATGTCTTAGATCCATACACTTTATGAGTTTTACTTGATCAGGCGCACAACTCAATCGCATTCTGTCTTGTTTTTTTCTTGCCTCGCGATTTCCGACGAATGATGGAGGTTTAGTTAGATACCAAACATATTCGGCAACGGCATCCCCGAACTTCTCGGCAATCTCTTCAATCTGTGTTTCGCAATCCTCGACGGTATCATGGAGTAGTGCTGCAGCAATCACATTCTCATCACTCGTGAAATCAGAGACGAATCCTGCGACTGCTTCGCAATGAGTAAAGTAAGGTTCGCCGGTATATTTGCGAACCTGACCCTTATGTGCTAGAGTACCGAACACGTGTGCTTTACTAACCAATGTCGACATTAAGAGAAAGACTCCCAAAGTTCGACTGCTTCATCCAGAGAAGAAACTGGGAATGAAATGGTGTTCTTGACGCTAGTTGTATCGAGGTCATAGATGTCACCAAGATTCGCGACAACCTTTGTTCGAAGATCTTCGAACGCAGAAGCAGGAGCACTTGAACCTGCTTTGACTAGGAAAGAGATTGGGATGTCCCTTGCCTTTGACGAAACCTTGATTCCAGCATAGATGTTATCTTTAGCACCGGTCTCGAGATAAAAAGAAGTCTGACGCGTCTCGGTAAAACCGACAGTGCCGTTGAATGCGTCACGATTATGTTCAACAAACTCAACCATCTCGTTGAACATATTACGCTGTGAGTTCGAATACTCATCAAATAAAAAACTTAGATTTGCCATAACAAAACACTCCTTGTAGTGCCCTCCAACAGAATTGTCTTTGGGAGATAAAGTAGAAATCAAATAAGACTCAAGTAAAAATGATGCGTCTTTCTTCTCAAGATTAAATCGTTCGAGGTTGCGTGCAATGATTGTGCAATCTTCGAATGAATAACCTTTATCCTTAATGTGATGCAAGCAGCGATCACCCACACCTTTGCCGATGTAGTTGGTTTCGCCGTTTGGACCACGGAAGCAGTAAACGTATTGTCCGAGAGTCGAGAAAAACTCTTTGTAAGACCCACCGCTTTTCATAACAAAAAAATCCTCATCAATTTACAAGACCAATTCTATCTCATAAAAACAAGAGAGACAATATATTTTTGATACCGATTTGGAATAAGGGACTATGGTTTATAAGTTTCTAGAATATAGTCGACGATGACCTGAGTGTCTTCGGGAGTTTCGTGTTCGAACTCGACAACACACCCTTTCTCTTCACCAAAGAGCGTCTGTTTGTCGCCGAAATGCTCGACGATGTTTTCGCATTTCGAGCGAGTCGTCTTAATAAATTTCTCAGATTGTTCTGATCCGCGCTCTTTGTATCGCCGCTCTCGTTCTTCATCTGAAGAGGTTATGTGGACGATCGTCAAGTGTGGTTGGCAAGCTAGAAAAAACGTCTTGTTGTTCAGGCGATCACCCTCACCGATAATAAATTCCTTTGGTCGTGTGATCACCCAGTCAACTGCGCGGGGCGGCACTGCCATACTCAAACGGTCTGTTCCAGCGAACGACTCACCGTCATCCTCATATTTACCGAGAATTCTAAGGTTTCCGGTGACATGAGTATCAAGCAACTCTACAACTCGTTCTTGTTTCCAACCGTCAAATCGATTCATCAGTTCTTTCATGATGGTCGATTTTCCGGTTCCTGGCATACCAATAATGTAAAAGATTCTCACCGATTTAACCTCTTGTCGTGACAGGTGATACAATGATTTCTATAATTATCTGGATCAGTCTTGTCCAGTTTAAACACTTGCGATTTCTTCAATTTCGAAACGGGTTTTTTGTAGTAGTTTACCAGAGGTTGTCTCACCCCGCATGTGCTGCATCTCTTTGAGATCTGATTAGGTTCAATCTCTCCGAATACAGTCATAAAACCGTCTGCGCTATCGGCAGGACTAGTCCTAGTGACCCTTGGAATAAAATCATTTCGAGTTCTATATGGATTCGGGTTCATGCAAAAAATGCCTCAAGTGATGTGTCATTGTCTCGTGCTTCTGGGTGGTACTCTAAAAGCATATCCGATCCTCCATGCTGATACAAGTAATCATACCATTCATCTTCACCCCACATGCTCGGTGAGACACCATTCCAGTATGGACGCCACAGCGGATGATCTTCGTTTTTGCGACGGTCATCCACAAAAGCACGGCGCAGGTGTTCATACTCCCAAGAACCAAGTTTGTCCATGTCTTCACGGAAGTAAAAGACCAGAGACATACGCAGTAGATCGTCGATGCCAGAGTCTGGTGCTTCAATCGGAGTGTTACCGTGAATGATGCGCATGTTGTCGACCAGAAGAAGATCTCCAGGTCGGACGTTAATCGCCGCGCGAACTTCTGGAGTCACGAGATATCCACCTTTCCAGTCTTTCTTACCGTCGCTGATTACAGTCAGATTCGAGTAACCTTCGTTGAGCGAACCTGCGTCGCGGTGACATGCCATTCTAGCATTACGGTCGCTGGTAGTGGTATTCACGGTGATCGTGGTGAATGTAGTGTCCTCACCAATCAAGAATTTATTATCAAGACGATCCGCAAACTCTTTCTGCTTACCATAACGACTCGGAAGCAATTCATGAAAGACTTTATCGAGACGACGCGCAAACGGATAGCACTTCTCAAACTTCTCACGATGATGGTCTGTGTATGCTGTAGCACGACCATATGGGATTCGAGGATACCGACCATAGAAACCAGCAATGCCTGACCAGATAGCAGTCGCATAGTTTGTAGAGGAGATCATATTCTTACGAACGCTTTTGGCGTAGTCTGATGCCTCTTCAATCGACATGCTCGCCAACTTGTCCATCATCTTCGGGAAGAACTCTTTGTATGTGCCGAACTCTGGTTCGACCTTGGTGCGCAACCAAACGCCACCACGGATCTCATCCTCTGCTTTCTCGTGTTTCTTCGCGAAACTCTCGAGCACATCTCCGCCAAATACATCCGCAGGTTGATGTTGCTCGTACCAACCAAGAACATCTTGCTGGTATCCTGTCACCCAGTCGCGATTGCCCTGAGTTTCCTCTCGTGGACCTGCCGCCATGCCACGGTTGTTTGACTCAATCGCAGCATCGAACAAACCTTCAAACGCACCGTTTTGCTCTTCCTGTGTGAATACGTTTTTGCGAAACTTGAACGCGACATTAGACTCGTCTTCAACCGGTGTGTCGTTAAACATCGCATTGCCAGACGGGAGATAGAAGTCGGTATCTCCCTCGATCAGTATGTCATACGATTCTTCGTTTGCATATTGTCCCAAGATCTTCTCTTGCGGTTCTACAAACTGGGCGACGTAAACGTCCTGCCCTTCGTCACCCTTGTACTTCTTCCAAGAGCGACCATTAATTTCAATTAGTTCCATAAAATGCCTCCAACCCAACTGACTGATTCCGAGGGTCAAAATCTCCCGTATCCAAAAACAATTCCATTCTACCTTTATTGATGGCGTTTGTCAAGAACTCGCTCGGGAGTGTCTCGACTCGCGCATCCCACATCGGTTTCCAATCGATGCCGACCCAACCGTCATTCTCTACTTTCTTAATTTCCTCTGCTTGTCGGTCAAGGTAATAACCAAGGTATCGACCGTCTCGCTTTCGGAACAACTTCTTAAACGAACACAGTGCGGTTTCCATTGAAAAGAAGTCAGCGCTCTTAGCGACATGCGGAAACCTTTGCTTCGTCTCAGCAATCAATTCCCTACCCTCTGCCTCGAGATAGTCAATCTGCTCCTGATCAAGTTTCTCGTTAATCCACTCGTCTTTCCCAACTGCATAGCATAGACCGTTGCGATGAGAACGAGAACCGCTATAGTCGTGCAACCATAGACTGTCGACATCGACTTTGATGTCACAACACTGCTTTAGTGTTTGGATGTAGAACCATGATGAGTACCGCCCGAACTTGTGCCAAGAGTTTACCGTTTTCCAGAGCGTGTAAAAATCTTTGACAGGATCCCCCTCAAAGTTTTCGGTGAGCGCATCTCGTTGTGTACGTTCTCCCACATATCCTCGGTACGAAACGAACTGACTTGGCAGATGTCCTTTATTCCATTTCGTATCGGTTTGGTAACGAAGTCGACGATAATTATCGTTGTTCCAATCAGTAAGACGATCGACGCCAACAAGTTCCATGTCTGGGAATTCATTCCAAACCACGTAGGCAGTTGGCCAATAATAGGTAGTTCCATATATCCATGCTAACCAAAGTTTCTGTTCAGTGTTATATTCAAACCGATCGAAGAAATAGTTCGTCATGAACAGGGCAGAGTCGCAGTCTTCAATTTCTAGCGACTTACCGAACCATTGTACAAATGCTTCTTTGCGGTTTTCGTTAATTCGATAATCGATCAAAAGAAAGATTCCAAAGTGTTCTCATTGAATAGTGCATCCCGTAACCAGTATTCGGCGACGTCTGAGATTGCCTGTTCTACTTTCGCGGTTTTCTTTGCGCCAAATCCATGCGACTCAAGCGAGTCTGCCTTCAACTGATTCATCACCTTTGTGTCCGGCAATGCTGTGTCTGGGTCTTTGATCGCCAACTCGCGAAAAGTTAATTGCTCGTGTAGGTTGGGAAAAATAGGCACATTGCAACGAAGAGACCCAGAAGGATCAACACCCCAGAAGAGTGTCCCGTTGCGTTTGTGCCAAGTCACGGAACTGGGCGTGCAGGACATTTTCAGTCTCTGCATCCCCTGCTTGTGTGCTTCACTCATTACTTCCCAATACACTTTAGAAGCATATCCATTCCCCTCCATGCCTTCAAGAGTCACGATCTCATACAGATTAGCATACTTGCTTCGAGTGCTGAATGTGATAAAAACCAACGCGACTGGTTGGTCGTTATCCTCGAGGACAAAGGGTGGGTGCTTGTCATAATTTTTAAAACGGAACCAAAGGTTGTGAGCAGACTTCAAGAACTTGGTATTCTGTCCCTCTGGTTGCGATTCTAAGAGCGATTCAACCTGCTCTTTTGTATAACGCATTAACATTGCAAATCTTCCAAGTGTGGATCATAATATGTTTCGTCAGCAATTAAACCACTGTACACATCATACTTATAATGAATCATTGGATCGCATTTCGAGACTCCGAAAGCGACACCAGCACGTGCTAGGATGTCTTGAGTAGATGCGAAAATGCATCCGTTCCAACGCTCTGCTCGCCACAACGGTCTTTCGTGATTTCGGAATGCGTGTAATCGATCTTCTTCAATTGAAACAACAGACATACTACGGTCTTTGTAAACTTCCAGCGGATGATCCCCTGCCTCAATGCATCGAAGAATCAGTTCGGAGTCATTCAGCGTTCGAGTCTTGTATTCCCAGATATCCGGATCCTGTGAGATCACACCATTATGTGCGATTGAAATGCCGTCTCCCTGAAAGGGTTGGTTGTATCGAAGATCGGAAGTCGAGTATCGAATGTGTCCAATCAATTTCAACGTGTCATCAAATACAAAATCCTCGATGCTGTATTTCTCGAGGAACTCGGTGACAGGAATGGGTTCTTTGATTGTCTTCAATCCATCGGCAGTCGAATAAGTGACTCCGGTGGCATGTTTTCCGCGAATCATCGTCTCACGGAAGATACGCTCGACCAGAGCAATATCTTCCTTTGTGACATCCGTTAGATAGACTCCAATTACACCGCACATATTAGTCGCATCGTGCTCCACCGTTGAAGAGAGTGTGAGTGTCGTGTCGCTCTTTGGGCATAGGGTGAACTTCAACCTTGCCTCGCGGTTTGCCTTCGTACACCTTACCGCCCACAATCGCGCGAACGACTCGATCCGCCTGCTTTATATAGGCGATAATCGGAGTTTTGATATCGTAATTCATTTCACGATCTAATCGGACAAATGCCTCTTGCGCGGTTTTGTAGGTTTCACGCACTTCGGGGCAACCTGGCTTTTTGAACCTCAATTCAAAGTCCATCAACTCTTTCATATCTTCTTGATATTGAAGATGGTCGGTAATTACTTCGTTGCAAAGTTCAAGTGGAACCTGCTTCACACGCTTGTATCCTGTCTCCTGTAAAATAATTCGTCGGTAGTTGGCGGGAATTTCTTCATAGGTCTTAAACATAATGTAATCCTTTATTCAACAAAACAGGGAGAAGTCTACCGCAACCAAATTCTTTTGACAAGAACTGATTGCGGTAATAATACCGAGGTGACTTATGCCACCTCTGCCATTTCGAGCGCGAGGTTCATCGCTCGAACTTTGCGTTGCTGGTTCACACCGTACCAAGCAGACTGAAGACGAGTGTCTGCCGAACGACCCAACTCGTGGTCGGTCAGGTATGTCACAGCATTGAATGCTTGCCAGTAACTACCCTCAGCAAAGTTTGCTCCAGGTTGAGTCTCGAGGACATCGTATGCTTGCTTCGCGGTGCGAGGCAGGTCTTCATACTTAGTCACTTCGCGACCCTTGGTCTTGCCGAACTCAAACACGTTGTTCATGTAAGTGATCAGATCGGTCTTGCTGATACGCTTCGAAGCAAGGAATCGTGATGCTTCCTTGTAGACTTCAAACTTCTCGTGGGCGATACCCAACTGCTCTTTCACCATCGAAGGATCAAACGCACGACGGTGATTCAACGCCACTTCATTCTTGCTCTGCGTTGAAAGCGAGAGAGTCAGTGTGTTGTTGCAGACTACGCGGATGGGCGTGAAGCGAACGTTCAACGACTTA
>Ga0213865_10003206_pt1 | contig 10109 bp, 12 predicted proteins | sample PICome_6_FD_160100 | JGI IMG/M metagenome (GOLD analysis project Ga0213865, IMG submission 160100) | Coastal seawater microbial communities near Pivers Island, North Carolina, United States - PICO282 | ecosystem: Environmental > Aquatic > Marine > Coastal | place: USA: North Carolina... | reverse complement strand
AGAAGTCTTTCTTTATGCTCGCCAAAGATATGGCATTGATGTTTTTATTATCGATTCGTTAATGAAGTGTGGGATTGGTGAAGAAGATTACGCCAAACAAAAAGAGTTTGTAGAGCAATTGTGTGATTTTAAAAACCAGCATCAATGCCAGATTCATTTAGTGGTTCATCCCCGCAAAGGTTTTGATGAGTCAAGGGCACCGGGCAAGATGGATATTAAAGGCACTGGATCAATTAGTGATCTAGCAGATAATAGCTTTGTTGTATGGCGAAATAAGCATAAAGAGCAGGCTATACAGCAAGCAAAAATTTCTAATGAAAGCGTTCCCGATGAGCTAAAAAATCGATATGACTGTTTATGGATTTGTGATAAAAATCGCAATGGTGAATGGGAGGGCAAAATAGCGCTTTGGTTTGACGCCAAAAGCTTACAATACTTAGGCTTTGCTAATCAAAAGCCACATTGCTTTGTGCAATATTCCAATCAAAATAAACAATATAAACAAAATGTAAATGAGGTAATTTAATATGTCTGAACTCGTAAAAATGATTCAAAAAACAAAAAAAATAGATTTAAATAGCAGCAAAATACAGCTTCACGAAAAAGCAAGAGACTGGGCTTTGGCAAAGCATAAATTAAGCTTAATTAGCCCGCAAGAAAATGCTTTAACAGCCGAGGAAAAGCCAATTATTGATCAGGCTATCAAAGAAAATCAGATGATACAGGCTTCAAAAATGAAACTTAAAGCAATTGAGCAAAATGAGCATTTACGAACAATCACAGAATCTAAAGCGATTGCGCATGAGCTAAGAAATGATTTTAAGCCATGTAATTCCTTAGAAGAACGATTGATAGATCAAATGGCAGCTACTCATAAAGCAGGTATGTTAATGTTAGGTGGTTTGCTATCCGAAGGAGATAATCCAGATGGTATTTCTATGGAGATGACACGGCATATGACTAACTGCTCAACTAAATTATTTTCTGCTTATCGCAATGCCATGCAAACTTTACAGCAAGGGCGACAAAGTGGGCAACAGACTATTACCGTGAAACACCAACATGTTGAAGTAAATGGTGGCCAAGCAGTTATTACTGATCAGATTAATACAGCGAAAGGGGGTGGGGATGAAACAAAAAGTTGAGGAACAAGCCCATGTGCCGGCCTTTGCTTTTCAATTGGCTAAAAAGTGTGGCGCAAAAACTAGGCGAGGTACTCTTTGCCAAGGTCCTGCTACCGAAAAAGGGCGTTGTCGTTTTCATGGGGGTGCTAAAGGCAGTGGCGCCCCTAAGGGCAATCAAAATGCGTTGAAGCATGGGTTATATTCTCATAGTTTGAAAAATCATTTATATGAGTCAAAAAAACTGTTAAAGTTTTCTCTTTGCAGTAAAGGAGAAATATGAGGTTATGACTATAAAAAAACTATACCGTGGTGTCAATAAAGAGAAATATGACAATGATTGTGGCAGAGTAATCCCAAAAATAAATACAGTAAGAGAACTTGAGTCTTTCATTGGTTGTGGCGACTCTTACACTCATGCTGGCCAGCCTCATGTGATCGCTGGGAAAAGTAATCACAATATATTGCTTGCGCATCAGTTGTTACAAAAGGGTTATCCGACATCATGTATTTCTACAACTCCACATTATCATATAGCAAGATCTTACGCGTTTAAAGGTGAGGAATTTGGAGTTGGTTATATTATTGAGTTTGATGTGCAATGTTTGGAGGAGGCTGGGGTAGGTATTTATAGAGTTGCAGATTTGGGTGTTCCTCCATCGGTCCCTGAAGATGATGAGCATATTTTGTATTATAATTCAGGTACAGATAATGAGATTCCGGAGTCAACTTATTTTGCAAGTTTAGTCGAAGAGTATGAAGTGCTTGTTTAATGCCTAGTTTCCTCTAATGAACTAAAGGGGGAGAAGCAAAGACTCCTCCCTTTAAGCTTTTACTTAGACTCACAACACCCAAGCGCCAAGCACACCAAGTCATCCAGCAATGATAACAATTGGTGGAAACGCAAGCTCGATTTACTATCATCGCTAAAAATTAGCGCAGACAATAAGGCTTGTGCTTTTTCCAAGCAATCTTGCAGTATTTCTTTGGATGTTAAACCTTCATGCGACGATAAAGGCGAGATTTTTGGTGGGTGATCAGATACAATGTCATCAGACATGAGCAACTCCTCTTGTTAGTTGTTTATGTTTAGTCCGGTCATCGTGTTCCAAGCACTTTGACTGGACGCAAAAATGTAAACAAAACGCAGTCCGCATAACGTTTACAAGAATTATCATACGCCGCTTTTTTAAGCGGCGCAATTCTTTTTTAATTTATTTTTCATCAATTACAAATTTTTTTTACTTGTGTTATTGTTTGTTACATTTTTAATATAGAGGGGCAATTTTTTAATGTTAATTTTTATTGATGAAAGTGGTGGCCCTGGGTTTAAACTAAAGAAAGGTTCTAGTCCATTTTTTACAATTGCTATGGTTGTTTTTACGGATTATTCTATAGCAGAAAAAACGAGTAAACATATTGAGGGTTTAAGAAAACGCCTGAAAATAAAGCCTGAATTTAAGTTTAATAAATCTCATCCTAATTTTAGAGATGTATTTTTTGAGGAGCTTAATCAATTTGATTTTCAGATAAAAGCTTTAGTGGTTGATAAGGTAAAAGTTTATAGTCCCAATTTGAGAAATAATAAAGAAAATTTTTATCATTATTTTTTGCAAACCTTATTAAAAAATGATGAAGGTAATTTGAAAAATGCTTCAGTAAAATTGGATGGTTATGGTGATAAAGAAGCTAGAAGAAAACTTTCAAAGTATTTGAAAAGTGAAATGAGCACTGGAAGGATTGCTAAGTTTCGATTTTTAGATTCAAAAAAAGATAATTTGATTCAATTAGCGGATATGTCTGTGGGTGCAATTGCTCGCTCATATAATGGGGTGCGTAAAGATTCGAAGCGCTGGCTCAATATGTTGGATAAAAAGATAGATAAAATATGGGAGTTTAAATAAAGTCGCCTCTGTACCCTAGACTAGAGATTTCTAGCCAAGCGCACCCTACGGTAGCAATTCAGATACAAAGACTGTGTATTGAAAGTATAGCTATAAATTTATAGTAATGCAAAATGTGTTAGGGCTTTTCTTTTCTTTTTTGGCGTACTCCTGGCGTAATTGAAAATAAAAAACAATAATCTTGCATAATAAATGATAATAGCGTAAATGGTCTAATAGATTGATTTTATTGTTATTATTTGTTTTAGTTTATTGTGGTTTATAGCATTTCGGTGTCTCATAATCCCTTGGTCCTAGGTTCGAGTCCTAGTGGGCCCACCAATAAAATCAATGTGTTACCATGAATCTAAAGAGTCGAAAAATAAAAATGGCGCACTCCTGGCGTAATTGAAGATCACAAGTAGCCACTCAAACCAATTATTCACAATGATTCCAGGTTATTCTTTGATCAAACATTCCTTCTGTTTTTTATATTGTTTTTGCTTTTTATTGCTTTAAATTTGACCTAAAATATGGCTCATTTAAATAAAGATACGCCAGGAGTACGCCAAATTTATATAATCTGATTTTAATTACTTAAAAATCATACCCCTGTGAGAGGTATACATGGGATTACTTATCTTGTGTTGCCAATGTTTGTTCTTTATAGTAGTCTATTATAGATATTCATTTTTAATGCAAGGATCATCAGTATGGCAACATTTAGGGAGCACCGCAAAAAAAATGGAGAAGTCACCTATCGAGCGCAAGTTCGTTTAAAGGGCTTTCCCATTCAAACAGCCAGTTTTTCGCGTAAAACAGATGCTAAAAAATGGGCAGCTCAGACAGAGGCAGCAATTCAAGAAGGCCGCCATTTTAAAACTTCAGCAGCTAAGCGCCATACTCTCAACGATTTAATCAAGCGTTATATTAAACAAATTTTACCCGAAAAACCCAAAAGCCAAGATAAACAAACTCGCCAGCTCAATTGGTGGGCGCAGCAAATTGGTTCTTATGCATTGGCTGATGTCACATCCTCATTAATTGCCGAACAGCGAGATAAATTAACGGAAGGCATTACCGTGCGCGGTGAAAAACGCAGTGTTTCAACAGCTAACCGTTATCTTGCTGTTTTGTCCCATGCGTTTAATATTGCAGTCAAAGAATGGGAGTGGCTAGATATCAGTCCCATGATGAAAGTGCGCAAATTAAAAGAGCCAAGGGGGCGGGTACGTTTTTTATCAGATGATGAACGACAGCGATTGTTACAAGCCTGCCAAGAGAGTGGCAGTAGCTATCTTTATTTAGTAGTTGTTTTGTGCTTAGCTACGGGTGCAAGAAAAATGGAGATATTGGGTTTGAAGTGGGATGATGTTGATCTAAATCGCGGCATTATCACTTTACATGAAACCAAAAATGGTGAGCGTCGCGTTCTTCCGTTATCTGATCATACCCTTAGATTAATGAAACAGCACGCTAAAATACGGCAGCTACATTGCGAGCTTGTTTTCCCCAACCATAAAGGTGACAAGCCTATGGACCTTCGCGCCCCCTGGGAGACAGCCCTTAAAAAAGCAGGTATTAAAGACTTTCGTTTTCATGATTTACGCCATAGTGCTGCATCATATTTAGCTATGAATGGTGCCACTATGGCTGAAATAGCGGAAGTATTGGGGCATAAAACACTTCAAATGGTAAAGCGATATGCGCATCTATCAGAAGCCCATACGGCTTCTATTGTTAGTAAAATGAATGAAAGAATTTTTGGAGGTTAAATTTGATAAAAGAAAAAATTAAAAATAGAAAGTCTAATGATAATGCTCAAATTGAAGCGGCTGATATAGAAATTTTTGATTGGAGTAATTTTTATAGCGATAGGAATCAAAATATATTGGAGTCATTATTAGATATAGAGCAGTGCTCTATTGTAGAAATTTATCGAATATTTTTCCCTTTCAGGCTTTCATTATATGAGTGGAAGGATTTATATCCTGACTTAAATTTTGAAGAAGTTAAAAGTTTTTCTAGTGAGGAAGATTTTTTGGAATATTTTGAAACAATGTTTTCGAGTTTTGATAAAAAAAGTCCTTCATGGTACACAGATATCAATACCTGTGTGCCTATTTCATCAGTAAGAAAGTCAGTAGATAGAGATACAATTGTTTTAGTTGAAGGTATCCTTTCTCTCTTAATTAATAGTACTAATCGTTGTTTGCCGCATACTTTGAAAAGACTTCCAAGATTAAGTAATTGTTTTAATAATGATGCGCCAACTATAAAAGATATTGGTCTATATTTGAATAAAATTTATAAGGCTGGCAATGTTTTTAGTAATTTTGAAAAGGAAGTGGTGACAATTGCCGAGAACTACATAGAAAATATTCCGGATCTTTTAACATATGATGAGTTTGTAGAAGAGCTTAAAAATAGTAATATTAAGGGTCCTAAATCTTGCATTGAAAGATTAGTTAAGCAGGAAAAAATTGGTGCATATATTCGAGTTGATCCTAAGTTTATTGAGGTTGATTATTCTGGACTGTCTTGTTCGTGGCGTGCCATGAGGTATAGAAATAGTGGTAACATGTATTATAAAAAAAGATATGCTAATTTGGAGCGTTTATATCCTTGTGATGAATCATATAAAGTTGGAAATAAAAGGAATGATTTTTCATTTCAAGGCATATTGAATAACGGGAAAATTTGGATTAATACTAGTAGTAAGGTGCAGGTAACAGATTTAGAGCAAAAAGTTGGATTTGATTATAGATGGCTGAAAAAAAATGAAAGAGATCGATACGGAAATAGTAAGTCTTACAGGAGTCCAGTTGCGGGCGAGTCTAGTATTGGCTTGAACGATTTATTTTTTATCTTGGATGAAGTTTTGAATGAGATGAATTGTCTTGTTGTTGATAAAGCAAAGATATATGCACAAGATAAGCTGTTGGTAAATGTTAATGCTAAGCAATTGGAAGGAAATCCGAAAGAAATTGAAGTGTTTTTATTAGATAGTTTAGATAATGTTGAAAGTATTAATAAGTTCATAGTTACCGGTGAAGTTGTAGAAATTTTTTTTGGGAAAGCAGGCGTCATTAAGTTTGCTAAAATAAATGGTTTTATTTATATTCACCACCTGCTTAAGGTAAAGACTTGTTATGCGCTTGATTTGATAAAATTGACTAACCCTCCAGATAATTCTTTGATAAGTCAGACTGCTGCTTTCAATGATCAAGGCATGTCTCTTACTAATTGTGGTGTTAATGCCTTAACTGATGAAGAAATCAAAGAATATAAAAAACTTGATCAAGAAATTGACCAAAAGCTTGAGGCAGCAAAAGAGACTGGAAATCAACAGGAAATAAGTAATTATCAGTATGCTAAAGAGTTAAATTTAAGTCAGTTAAGAGAGCAAACTTACAAAGGGAAGTCTAAAAAAATTGACAATTCTGGTAAAAAAGCTTCAGATGCAATTAGAAAAAGCATAATAAAAGCCTATAAAAAAATTAAAGAAAAAAACAAAAAATTAGCTACATACTTAGAAAGCCATATTGGAACCGGTCAAATTCTAACCTACTCAGGTGATATTGAATGGGTTTTATACGATTAATTTTGGTGTATTTGAGTGTAATGTTTTGGATTAATTGATCATGTTTTATTTTTTGCTGCCTAGGGAGCTTAAGTTGTTTGTACTAACTGCTTAAATTTTTATTTTTTATGTAAAATATATTGTTAATGGAAGTTAGCTTGTATTGTAGCGCTTCAGTAATCCCCCCTCCTTTTTTATATGAAACTCCTCGTTTTTAGATAAATTTATATACCTGCGACTCCTGGGGTCGCACATGCTACCTCAAAAATCGCACCTTATAGTTGACAGCAATTGACATAGGGTCATTTGCGTTAATTAAAAATTAAATGAGGTGGCAACTATGTTTGAAAAACAAAACTGCAATTTTGCAGCAACAAAAAGAATATTTACAGTTAAGCAGGTATCGCAATTGTACCCTGCTTTTACTACAAGCGGGTTGAGGTGGTTAATATTTAATGAAGATTCAAATAATTTTTCTCAATGCATTAGACGTATAGGAAGGAAGGTTTTGATAGATCTAGATTCTTTTGAGGCTTGGATAGACCAGCACAAGCAAAGTAGAGGTGTGTAATGAAAAAGATAAATATTCGTAAAAAAGAGAATTTAAAGCTTGATTGTTCTGCTTCTTGTCAAAGACAGATATTACTATCTCACTTAAAGAGCGAAGGTCGAATTACTGTGACTGAAGGCAGAGGGCTAGGAATTATGAGTGTTCCTGCTCGTGTACTGGAGTTAAGGCGAAGAGGGTATGACATAGTTACTCATTGGATTACTGAGCACGATCGTTTTGGTATTTGCCACAAAAATGGTTTGTATGTGTACAGAGGTTTAAAGAAGGAGGTGAAAAATGCTTAATCATGATCATCCTCAGTCAATAAATCCACTGATCTGTAACACATTAAGATTTACAGATCAGCAGGCTAATCAATATTTGCTTGCCGTCGAGGGTCTGCAAATAGCTAGAGATACCTATAGCAATAAAGCATTGTCTCTAAACCTTAGGCGAGAAGCAAGTGCTTCAATCCAAGCTTATCATTTAATCAAAAACAGTATTGTAAAGGAGGCGAGAAAAAATGTGCAGCACTAAACTAAATAGATATCAATGTCAAAGTGGTGATCAGGTGCAAGCTTGCTCATCACCATTAACAAAAATTAAGCGAAGAAAAAAGAATCGATCAGGTTGTGTCAGACTGATGGGGTGTTTTGGGCAGCAAATATTAAATAATGATGCAATGGTTCTGGCTCATCCTGCTGCACAAAAATTAGTTGATGCTTGTATCGATAGGCTGGGTAAACATTATGGCTATGGAGGTATTGATAATGAGTAAATATCGAAAAATTGATCCTCGTATTTGGAATGATGCTAAATTTAATGATCTATCGAGTAATGCTAAATTGGTTTTCTTTTTGCTACTAACTCATCCGCACCTAACTGCATTAGGTGCGATGAGGGCTTCTATTGCTGGTTTGGCAAATGATCTTAGGTTCACCGAGAAAGCCTTTAGGGAATCATTGGGGGAATGCTTTCAGAATGGTTTAATAAAACATGATGAAAGGGCTTGTTTTGTGTGGTTACCGAACTATTTGAAGTACAACAAGCCTGGTAATCCTAATGTGCTTTCTTCGTGGGGAACTTGGTTGGATTACTTGCCTGAGTGTTCTCTTAAAAGTGAATTAATTCAATCTGTTAAATCATTAGCGGAAGGTATGGGGGAATCATATACCAAAGCATTACCGGAATCATTCGAGAATGATACCCGAAACCTTGAGCTTGAACATGAGCTTGAACTTGAACTTGAAAAACATATACGTCAAGTTGCTGTCGCAACTGGACCAGTGTGCTTGAATAAAAAATCTAAATTGGCTTACCGCGATGAAATTGTTGAAGTGTTTGAGTATTGGCAGCATGTCATGAATCACCCTAATGCGAAATTGGATGATAAGCGCAAAAGAAAAATTCAAGCGGCTTTGAAGAAACTTAAATTTTCTGTTGATCAGTTAAAACTTGCCATTGATGGTTGTGCGAAGAGTAAATTTCATATGGGTGATAATCCTGAGAAAAAACGTCATGATGGCATTGATTTGATTTTTCGAAGTGCGGAAAAGATCGAGGAGTTTATGCGTATGGCTGAAGCAGCAACTGTTACGCCTGGCATGAGCGCGTTAAAGCCGCCTAGTGAAGAATTAATGCGGGGGGTGATCTAATGCGAGCAAAAGAGATTGCAACGAAATTAGCTGAACGTGCGGAGGCGGTTGCTAAGCATTTATTGCCTGCTGGAAAATTAGTAGGGGATGAATGGAAAGTGGGTAATGTTTTTGGTGAGCCTGGAGGGTCTTTGGGTGTAGCTATTTCTGGTACAAAAAAAGGTCGTTTTTATGACTTTGCGACAAACGAAGGCGGCGACCTGCTCGAGCTATGGCGTTTAAACGGCCGTACAAGCCTATCAGGGGCGATAAAAGAAGCCGCTCGTTACCTTGGCATGGCTCAGTCTATTTTTGAACCTGTGAGGGCAAAAAAATTCAATCGACCACTTCACAAAAATCTAGCTTCTCAACTCACGCAAGTGGGTAAAAATTATTTGCTCGAAAAAAGAAAATTGAAGTTCGGTATTTTGCAAAAATTTAAAATTGCATCAACTGATTATGAAATCATTTTTCCGTTTTGGCGTGATGGTGAATTAATGCAAATTAAAAAATTGGCGATAGAGAGGACAGAAGGAAAAAAGAAAATCTTTGTTGAAAAAAATTGTGAGCCTTGTCTTTTTGGTTGGCAAGCCTTGTCAGATCAAAGCCGAAATGTCGTGCTGACTGAAGGCGAAATTGATGCTATAACCCTACATCAATATGGTTTTAACGCCTTATCACTGCCTTTTGGGGGTGGCAAAGGCCAAAAACAAGCATGGCTAGAATATGAATTTGATCGCTTAGCTATTTTTGATGAGATATTTTTATGTATGGATCAAGATGAGGTGGGGCAAGCTACCGTTATGGAATTGGTAGAACGTTTGGGGGCGCATCGTTGTCGTGTTGTCATCTTGCCGCATAAAGATGCTAATGAATGTCTACAACAAAACATCACAACAGAGCAAATGCAGCAATACTTTGCAGAAGCTTTGAGTTTTGATCCTTCTGAATTAAAATCAGCAGCTAGTTTTTCTGAAGCGGTTAAGAAAGCGTTTTACCCTGACCCAAACGAACGGATTGGTTACCATCCACCATGGGATAAAGCAAAACAAAAGATTGTGTTTCGGCCGGAAGAATTATCACTTTGGACAGGTATTAACGGCCATGGTAAATCGCAATTATTGGGCCATCTAGCGCTATCATTAATGGCACAAGGAGCTAGAGTTTGTATTGCTAGCTTAGAGCTTAAGCCTAATCGCTTATTGATGCGCATGACACGCCAGGCAGCAGGTTTACAATTACCTACAGAACAATATATTGATGCGATTCATGATTGGTATCAAGATAAATTATGGATATTTGATCTAGTGGGTAATACCAAAACTTCAAGGTTATTAG
>Ga0213865_10003205_pt1 | contig 10111 bp, 10 predicted proteins | sample PICome_6_FD_160100 | JGI IMG/M metagenome (GOLD analysis project Ga0213865, IMG submission 160100) | Coastal seawater microbial communities near Pivers Island, North Carolina, United States - PICO282 | ecosystem: Environmental > Aquatic > Marine > Coastal | place: USA: North Carolina... | reverse complement strand
AGCTTTAAGTTTCCTTGTGGGCCGACTTTGCAGATAGTTTCACGCGAATAAAATCAGAGTGAGGAACATACAGTAGCTCCGATGCCTTTCTGATTGCAGCTTCTTCGTACTTATCAATCACACCGTCGGCATAGGCAATGCGCCATAGCTGTTCCACCAGCTGTACTCGCTCTTCGATCGACATGCGTTCGCAGGCGCGACGCGTGTATACAAACAAACCGGCTGAGCCTGCTTGCTCATTCCTAGCGGAATCTAGTAATTGATTGACATCTTCAGATGTTAGGCCCAAGTCTTGGTTCTCCAGCCAGGCTGCCATGGTTTGTATTTCAGCCTCACTTTCCTCAAAGTCGCTTTTGGCGACCTCTAGCATTAGCACGGCTAAAGTCATTCCGAGTTCGTCACGATCGTTTCCTTTCTCGCCTGCTGACTCCCCAAGCTGGGTTAACTTCTCTAGCCACTTGAATGCCACGTGATATCCTTTTTCTCAAAGTGCAAAAGCAAACTATGCGCGTTTCGTCGTTCTCTAAGACAACGTCTGAGCTCGCCCAGTTCTCATTGTAATGACAAATACGAAGTAAGCCTCAAATGCGCTTAATGAAGTCTCACAACATTGCTTTCTTGATTCCGGTCATCGCCTTCATCGTAGGTTTGCTGGCGTCCATTGCAGACATAAGACAATCCGAAATTGAGCGAAATGAAATGCTCCATGAGCGGTTTGAGTCAGATGCTGCATTGAGACTGCTTGTCCGCGATGCTTTGGCGCAGCGCCTACAGACACATTTACAGGGCTTTTTACAGGCTCTCGCAGCAACCAATGCGGGAGAACTTGAGCAAACCATTGAGCGAGCAGGAAATATCCTCTCTAACAATTATGGTTCTGATTCCGCGTCACAAATAGCTCATTTCTATGTGGCGACAGTAGATGCCGAGCAGCGTGTTTTTATCGCCCACGCTTATCCGCGGCCCGAATTGGTTGGGCAAGAGATTTCGGGGCATCCGATGCTGCGTGATTTCGATTTTTCTAGCGCTGCCGGACGGATTGACCAAATCGGTTTTCTGGCCTCCCGCGAAAATGACTTGTCATTTACATCTGAAAGTCCGGTCGTTGTGCGGCGCCATGTGTTTCGTTATCCGGAAGCCAATGTTCCAGTCATTGGCATTGTTAAGCTCAACCTTGTCGAGCTGCAGAAGTACATTGATTCAGAGCTACGTGCGCTCGGTCCACTCCCCTCACTCGAGGTGACCGTGTACGAGCCATCAACAAATCAATGTTTGCTTGGGTATCGTGCAGATCGCGGCAGTTTTCCGTGCCCGGAGTCGCGCTCCGATGACGCGCTGCAATTCGTATCTGAAAGAAATGGACTACGGGCAATTGTCTCGGCGACACCTGAATACGAAAAACTATTTGAGGCCAATCACCCTCGTAGTGTTGCGCTTGTGTTGATGTTCAGACTGGTCGCAACCGGTATTGCCCTGTTGGTGGCATTCTTTATTCGAGCACGTCTGGCCAGCGCTGATCAGGAGGTTACTGCCTATCGCGGCTCGCTTGATAGCAAGGAAGAGCTGACAGAAGCAATTCATACGATTGTTGCTGATAACTTGGCCCAGCTTGTGGAGCTCGCGCAACGGGTGAAAGAAGCCCCGAGTATGGCCGATGCTGAGCGACGCTATCTCGACATCGCGCAGTCAGAAATGAGCCAAATGCGTTTAAGCCTTGATGCGAAAATTATGGCTGATCGAAGCTCGCAGGGGCATAAGCCTATTGAAGGCGATGGAGAGATGTTTTCAGTTGACGAGGTTGCGAAAACTGTTGAGGCGGAGCTCAAAAGACTTGGTGTGGCTGAGGGCATTGAAACACGCGTGCTCTTGGATGAGAGCTTGAAGACCGACCTTGAGGGCTCCGCGTATTGGGTGGAGTCCGCACTTTTAGCTTTTATCAATACATCGCTGACCTTTACTGACGAGGGTTTCATCGAGCTCTCGCTTTGGACTGAATCATCTAAATCAGGGGAGCCCGAATTAGTTGCTAGGATCAGAGACGCAGGCGTTGAGTGGTCGCTCGAAGATCCAGAGCTCGATCATGCGTCGCTCACTATTTTGGAAGACATTCTCGACGGCCTCGGGGCGGCAATCTGCTCTACTCCCGCCTCTTTAACCGGCAGTCAAGAGCACGTGATACGTTTTAATCGCGCCTAAATTTTCATTTCGAGACCTATTTCGCATTTTGCGAATTAAAATGCGAAAATTATAAGACACCCGATTGGTAGGTTGCTAGAGTGTAATCATTGGCTTGCAGGAGCTTCTAATGGAAGTTTCTGTTCGCGGAAGGCGCTCTTAATGAGGGGAGCTCTCAACGAAAGGTGCTCTTAATGAAAGACAGATTCATCAGTAATAAATCTGATCGACGATTTGGTTCACGCGCGGGTAGTGGTCTGGAGCCTCAATGTTGCTTCCCTGCCGCCATTAGCAGATTTAGGCAAAGCAACCTGAGCTTTAACCTACCAACGCCTTGTTTTCTCAGATCACCCGCAAATCAGCCTCGATTTTGCACAGGAGGTGCGCGTGACTTTACCTAACTCTTCGGCACTGAGATTAGTTTGCAACGATGCATGGTCTAACCAAATAGAAGCTAGTTTTACTCGCCAGGAGAGGATGACCCCCGCGCTTCAAGTGTCAGCTCTGGAGGCGTGGTATCGGGAACGAGATATGCTAATCGAGGTCAATGACAACGACTATCAGGAGCCGAGGCTCAGCGTTACTGGTTGACGGCGATAATTGGAGCGGTAAACCGGTGTCCCTCGCCGTAATGAGTCGTAATAGGATCTACGGCGCTCACCTTGGCGACAATTTTCTGTCGTAATCGCTTTATGACAGCATCCAAAGCGCGATTCGCTGATGAGTCAAATCTTCCGTAAAGCGATCGCGTAAGTGCCTCGCGGTTGGTGGGCTCAGAGGGGGCTTCTGCTAACGCTAAACAGACTTTGACTTCATTACGCGTCAATGCCACGACTTGACCGGTAGGCGCTACGAGTTCTCGTTGCAGAGCCTTCACCTGCCATGGAACGTTTCCTGAGGTTTTGTTTGGGAATGGCACTACCGAGGCGGGTTTGGATGAATGTCTCACTACGGGTGTTGCCATAGCCTCGATGGCTGCAATGATTTCTGCCGTACCCTCGGGCTCTCTTAGCAGCAGATTCACGCCCGCTTTGTAAAGTCCCAGTCGCATCTCAGCATCAGTCAAGTTACCGAAAAGGACAACATTCTTCGCTTTGTTTTCGGCTAGGTATTTAGCCAGTACATGACCGGGCTGGTCTTCGAGGTGTTGATCAATCAAACACAGACTAAAGCGCTCAGGTGAGGACCAGGCAGAGTAACAATCCCGTGCCAGTGGTGCTCGCACGGTTTTGTAACCCTGAATGTGGAGTGACTCAGTAAGTTGCTTGGCCAGGTAATTATCCGATACGACCAATAATGCACTTGGCTTCCCTGACAACTGCCCCATAACACTTACCTCTCAGATTCAGCTGTCAACATACCACGTGTGTTTTGCAATACGCGGTTCCCCCGCATTTTGCGGTAGTATTTGTCACTATTAATGAAGGATGGTCGCGGCGTGGTGGGGTGACCCGCCGTATCTCGATACGCTAACTCACCTCATCGACCAAGCCGATCTCTCAAGCTGTAAAACAGCATGCCTGCCACTAGCGATGGTCTTCGGAGCAGGGGACCACCCGGGAACTTGAGGGTCTTGAGCCCGGATATAAGATCAAAGTCGTCGCAACCTGCGTCAATGGCTGCCGCAATCAATTGACCCGCCATCGTGGCTGTGGGAACACCGTGCCCTGAAAAGCCTTGTGCGTAATAAACCACACCTTTGTGAACGCCGAGATCTGGCATGCGATTGCGGGTGATAGCGAGTGTACCTCCCCAGCCATAATCGAGCCGCACATTGGATAGCTCCGGATAGATCGCCAGCAGCTTCGGCCGTACAAAGTCGGTAATAGACTCGGGGAATTTATCGCTGTAAGTTTCGCCACCGCCAAAAATAAGTCGCCGGTCTTCGGACAGTTTCCAGTAGTTGATTACAAACAAGCTGTCTGACAACGAAGCGTTAAGTGGGTTTATTCGATTGGCCGTCGCCTCGTCCAAAGGCTCCGTCGCTACGATAAAGTTATTGATCGGCATAATATTGCTGGCGATGGGCGGAAATAAATTATCGAGATAACCATTGCATGCCAGAACCACCTTTTGCGCTTTGATTATGGCTTTGTCTGTCGAGACGACCGCATGGTCGCGTTTAACATTGACAGTTTTTACCCGGCTTTTCTCAAATACCGAGGCTCCCGCCGTCATGACCGCTTTAGCTAGGCCCAGACAATACTTGAGCGGGTGAAGATGTCTTGCGCCATGATCAACGACACCGTAGTGAAAGCCGACGCCAGACGTGAGTTCCTCAAGCGAGGATGACTCGACGCCACTGATTCGATCGTAGTTGTACTCTGTTTTGAGATGCTCGACCTCGTTCCGTAACTCATCGACATGAGATTGCTTAGCTGCGAAATGGATATTCGTCCTGCCAAGCTCGCAGTCGATGCCGTTTTCTTCGACGAGATCTGAGACCAAATCAACGGCTTCCAGCCCAAGTCGCCACAGCTCTTTTGCTGTCGTTTTGCCGTACCATTTTTCGAGTGAATGCTGGCCTGCTCTTTGCCCGGTACCAACGTGTCCACCGTTCCGACCCGACGCGCCCCAGCCCACCCGCTCTGCCTCAAGAACAGCGACGGACTTACCTGATTTTGCTAGATGCAATGCGCACGATAATCCGGCGTAACCACCCCCAACGACACAGACATCATAAGCAAGGTCGCCGCTGGCGGGTGGTTGCTCTGCCAGCATTGGGGAGGATGCGACGTACCAACTGTCGGGGTAACTGTTCATAGGCTTTAACATAGTGCAATTATGCCGCTTGATAGGATCTAATTGCCACAGGATAATGGCCGCCCAGTAGCAACACGAAGGCTTTATGAGCGCGTCGAAAAAGCGGTCTGACAACAATAAAACGATTGTGTATTCGCCCGATGTCGATATGGCGGACAATCCGGTTCAAGAGAATGCGGCGGAAATCCGAGCATGGCTTGAAGCGAACGAAATTTCAGAGGTGGAATGCCTCGTACCCGATATGACGGGCAACGCGAGAGGGAAGTTTATCCCGGCGCACCAATTTCTCAGTAGAGGCGATCTCAAGCTTCCTGAATCCATCATGGTGCAAACGGTGACGGGTGAGTACACCGACGAGCATTGGGATTTTGTCGAACCCACCGATACAGACATGCTGTTGGTGCCTGACCCCAATACCTTGCGAAAGGTCCCTTGGGCCCGGGAGCCCACCGCACAAATTATTGCCGATTGCTATAAAGCATCAGGCGAGCCGCATCCTTTGGCTTCTCGCAATGTACTTAAGCACATCATCAAGCTTTACGAGGAGGCAGGACTGCGTGCAGAAGTCGCCCCAGAGGTTGAGTTCTTTCTGGTCCACAAAAACACCGATCCCGATTATGAGCTGATGCCACCGAAGGGTCGCTCCGGGCGCCGCGAGGTCGCACGAATGTCATTCAGCATCGACGCCGTGGCTGAGTTTGAAGACTTTGTGGAGGATATGTACGACTTTGCTGATAAGCAGGCACTGAGTGTCGATACCCTTATTCACGAAAACGGCGCGGCTCAACTCGAGATTAACTTTAATCACGGCGATCCATTGGACATGGCAGATCAGGTATTTGTTTTCAAGCGGACCGTTCGTGAAACAGCGCAGCGTCACAATATGTATGCCACGTTCATGGCCAAGCCCATGCAGAAGGAGCCGGGATCAGCTCTGCACATTCATCAAAGCATTTTGTCGCTGGCGACGGGCGATAATATTTTTAATGGTGCAGACGACCGGCCCACCCCAGAACTCATGCATTACATCGCAGGGTTGCAACGGTACACGCCCGACTTGATCAGCTTTTATGCGCCCAATGTGAACTCATATCGTCGCTTAGCACCCGATATCTCAGCCCCCATTAATTTGAGTTGGGGTTACGACAACCGCACTACGGCATTTCGAGTACCCGATAGTACGCCCATCAATCGGCGCGTGGAGAATCGCTTCCCCGGTGCTGATGCCAACCCCTATTTGGCGATCGCTGCATCGCTTGCCAGTGGCTTGCTGGGTCTAGAGCATAAATTACAGCCTACGGCGCCGCACCAAGGCACGGCAAATGATGACAGCGTGGAGGTGGCACGTTCACTGGAGGAGGCCGTTCGACGTTTGAATGCCAATACGGATCTTGCTCGCGTGATGGGAGACCTTTTCCTGCGGGCTTATGCCGCTGTAAAGCTGGATGAGTTTGAAGAGTTTAATCGGGTGATAAGTTCCTGGGAGCGCGAGCACTTGCTGCTCCAGGTTTAATCGAACGTCGTCGTTTATGTTGTCTGCAGTTTTACAAAATCGAGCGCTATTCCAATGGGTCAAGTACGCGGTCTATTTGGCGCTGCTAAGCAATGTCTATTTGTTCCTCATCGAAGAAATTGACTCGGCTGCAGCGCTTAATACGTCAGTCACTTCGTTGGCGAGTGTTTTCCAGATTTTCTCAACAACTATCGATACGGCGGCATGGCTGGTGTTGCTGCTCTTCTTTGAGCTCGAAACCTATTTGTTGTCCGATCAGACCCTGCGAGGCGCAACCGGCCGCGTAATTCGGGTGACACGCGCTGTTTGTCTAGCAACCATCTGCATTGCTTGTTGGGGGTACTTCGCGGAGTTCTATGGGTTGCTCGCAAGTGAACCTTTGGATCCTATGCAATGTGGCATCTTGGATGACAGTTGGTCTTTGCTGAAGGATCTGGATAAATTTGAGCCCCTCACGATCAATGCCTGCGGCGAGGGTAATTGGGTGATTTTGAGTAATTATGATCGTGTACTCGCAACCCAAGAATTACTTCAGAGCGCGATTTGGCTCGCTGCTACGGACTTCATTAACGCTGCGGCATGGATTCTGGTGGTTTTAGTACTTGAGGTCGAGGTTCGCGCCTTGCTGGCCTCCCGGAGCGGCGGCACATCGGATGGTGGAGCGATCTTCTCATTCAAGTTGCTGCTGTATTTCATTTTGTTCGCAGCCGCGGTGTACTGGGGATTCGAAGGCGACTTTCTCGACTTCTGGGACGCCATCCTATGGTTATTCGCCTTCTTTGTTATCGAGCGAAACGTCGTTTCGTGGCGAGAGGAAACTGACTTGGTAGCGGATTAGTTGTCTGAGCTACTCAGTCAAAATTGAAGTCATCATCACCTAGCTCTTCGCGTAAACGCCGCCGCTCAAGCAAATCTTCGGCGCGCCGGCGCTTCTGTGCTAGTAGAGCTGCATCGGAGAGTGTCGGTGTGCTTTTCTCTATCTCGTCGAGCGCTGCCTCGTCGAAGTCGCTGAGAATGGTTTCTACAACATCATCCGTCAGTGGTATGTCGCTGTTGTCTTGGTCTCGGCCCTGCATGTTCACCCCTAGCTAGTTCCAAAGGTAAAAAACTCAACCGCCTTTTGGACTGTCCTCCCTTTTTTGCAAATCCACAAGTGCTTTCAGATACTTTTTAAGCAGCTACGAGATCTACCCTCTCGGAGGGTTAGACGCTCCCGCCCGTGCACACGTCCTTGCGCGAATGAAAGTCCAATTTAGCGGACGGGAGCACAAGAGCACGAGCAAGTGCTATGCCAATGTATTACGGCAAGCTTAGCACCAGTATTTATTGAGAAGACTGCGTTCGTTTGTTGCTCTTCTCCGGTGTGCGGACGCGTCCGTCCTCACTCTCTATCTGTCCAAAGCGGTAGCGATGTGTCCGGAGATGGTCTCGGGCGGTTCACTGTCAACGTCGACAGTGATAGCTGCATAACGCTCGTACAGCGGGACGCGTTCGTTGTAGACATCCTCGAGCGTATGACTGCCGGGCGAGGCTATGCCACGATCAGGTGCAAGAGAAATTCGATACTCAACCGTTGCCAGCTGTGATCGCAGATAGACCACCGACGAAGCACTCGATAAACGATTCATTATTGCCTTGCTATAGACCACGGATCCGCCGGTTGAAATGACCGACGGTCCTATTTCCATGTCTAGCAGCACTTGCTCCTCGATAACACGCAGCGCTTCGTGGCCTTTAGCCGCAATGATTTCGGCGAGCGTGGCTTGCTCCTGCTCTTGAATCAATAAATCGGTGTCCACAAAGGCGAGCCCCAGGCGCTTTGCTAGCAAGACGCCTACGGTACTTTTCCCGCTGCCTGGCATCCCAATTAAGCTCACTACTTGTATCGGGTGACGCGCCATATTGTTGTCCTTCATACTATGTTTGCCGGCCATTCAAATAGGCCATTAGGAAAGGCCGGTGAGATTAAACTGGAATGCGCACCTGCTTTATTTTGCGCACCGCTGTTTACGTAATACCTCTTACGCTTACACCTCATGGGAGGCTCAGTTGTTACTCGAAACCCCACTGACCGCACTTCATCAAACGCTCGGAGCAAAGCTTGTTCCCTTCGCTGGTTACAGCATGCCCATCAGTTATCCGGGCGGCATTATTGCAGAACATAATCACACGCGCTCTCAGGCTGGTCTTTTTGATGTCTCTCACATGGGGCAGGTAACCGTCATCGGTGATTCTGTTGCAGAGCGGCTTGAGCGTGTTATGCCGAATGACTTTATCAGCCTCGCGCCGATGTCGAGCGTATATGGACTCTTAATGAACGAGGCTGGCGGTGTCAGAGACGATCTCATAGCCACTAACCTTGGTGACGGGCGATTCAACTTGGTTGTAAACGCGAGTAATAAGCACGAGGACCTTGCCTATTTGAGAGCTGCGCTTCCTGATCTGACGTTTGAGCTTCATGAGGACAGAGCGCTGATGGCCCTCCAGGGGCCAGAGTCGCGTGCCGTGATGGCGCGCCTGGGAAAAACAGCCGGTGGGCTTGGCTTCATGACGGCTGCTCATGATCAAGTTGATGGGATCGATGTTTGGGTCACATGTTCGGGTTATACCGGCGAGGACGGTTTTGAGATTTCGGTATCCGAATCTGAGGCGGACAGGCTCGCTCAGTGTTTGCTAGCTGAGCCCGAGGTCGAAGCGATTGGATTGGGTGCAAGAGATTCTCTCAGACTAGAGGCAGGCCTTTGCCTGCATGGACATGAACTTTCTGCCGAAATTACGCCCATCGAGGCTGGACTGAATTGGGCAATTGCCAGAGAACGACGCGAAAGTGGCAGTCGTCCTGGTGGTTATCCCGGTGCAGAAATCATTCATCAGCAGCTTGCAGAAGGTACAGCGCGGAAGCGAGTGGGTCTTCGGGTTGAGGGCCGACGACCTGTTCGAGCGGGTGAAACTTTGCTCGATAGCGCAGGTAATGAGGTTGGCATGATTTGTTCTGATGCCTTTGGGGCTTCAGTCGGTGGTCCCGTTGCGCTGGCGTTTATTCAACCTGCATGCTCGCAGGTAGGTTCGGATCTTCACGTAATGGTGCGTGGTAAGCGCGTTGATCTGACGGTCGTTACACTACCCATGGTTCCTAATCGCTATTACAGAGGTTAAGTAAGTTATCGACCTGGTTGCGCGCTTTCGGGCTCTTGGTTTGCGAGCCCAGTTAATGAGCCCAGTCGCGATCAGCTCTAAACTGAGTCGACAGGTATTCCATTTGGTCGGCCAGCACCCGATCCTTTGCCAGAAAGTGCCATTCATAAGAATTGGGTTTAAATGGGATCGCTAGAAGCGGCATATTAGCCTCTTCCGGTGTCAGGCAATCCTTTAGCCAGTTGCAGCGTTTGCATGCAGCAACAACGTTCTCCCACTTATCTGTGCCGCCTCTAGAGGTCGGTACCACATGATCCCGAGTAAGCTCACTTCTTGGAAATTGATCCCCGCAGTAAAGACACCGGTGATCGTCACGCCTAAAAAGCGTTCGGTTACATAGCGGTGGGGTGAAGTGATCGAACACTCTGCCATTCAGGGCAACGATGGGCTGAACAATGAGTTTTGATCGGATGCCAGTGATGCGTTGAGTGCCACCAAACACTGGGGGGAGGGGATCCCCGATGC
>Ga0213865_10003200_pt1 | contig 10119 bp, 9 predicted proteins | sample PICome_6_FD_160100 | JGI IMG/M metagenome (GOLD analysis project Ga0213865, IMG submission 160100) | Coastal seawater microbial communities near Pivers Island, North Carolina, United States - PICO282 | ecosystem: Environmental > Aquatic > Marine > Coastal | place: USA: North Carolina | collected... | reverse complement strand
CGGAAAATTCTGCTATTAATGGTATTGAAATAATAAAAATACCAGATGTGGTAAATAATGATCCTGTTTATAATTTGTCTTCTGCTGATAATGTAGACGAAGGGTCTAATTTAACGGTGTCAGCAAACTTTGAAAATGTAAGTGATACAACTTACTGGTGGAGGGCTGCAAATATAAATCCGTCTCAACTTGATGCTTCTGAGGGTCAATTCACAACAGTTAATGGCTCTGCTACTTTTAATATCACTCCTACAGAAGACCAAACAACAGAAGACCCTACAGTATATACATTCAGTGTTATAGTGAGTGCAACGCAAGGAGGTGCCGCTTTACAACAAATAGATAATATAACAATAAATGATACTAGTCAAACTCCAGCAAGTCCAGTATATACTATAACCACGCCAGCTAATGATGTTGACGAGGGCCAAAATTTATTAGTTACAGTAACAACACAAAATGTTTCTGTTCCGACTACGTTAAATTGGAACGTGACACCAACAAATCAGTTTGATATTTTTGAAGGTACAGTTTCAATAGATGTTACTGAACAAGGTACTTTTAATGTAAATCCAAAAGAGGATCAAACAACAGAAGGGCCAATTTCTTTTAATATATATTTAGAAAATCAACTTGGTGATCCGTTACAAAATAAGGTAGGTTTAACAATTAATGATACCAGCAAAACACCACCTGAATATACTATTTCAGCTGGAGGTGTTACTCAGATTGACGAAGGTTCTAATTTGGCAGTGACAATAACTACAACTGACGTCGATGAAGGTACTGTTTTGTATTGGTCTCTTGTTCTTAGTAACGATAACGACCCTCTGGTAGATGATTTTCAAACGCAAGAGGGTTCTTATAGTGTCCCAGCTAATGGTATTTATAATTTTGATATAACACCAGTAGCAGATACAACAACAGAGAGTAACGAATCATTTAGTATACAGCTATTCACAGATCCTTCCAGATCAATAGGAAGTAAGGTTGACGAGCTTGGTGGTTTAACTATTGTTGACACTAGCCAAGGGATACCAAGCTATGTAATAACTACTCAAGGAAATGTAACTCAGATAAACGAAGGGGAAGATTTGATTGTTGTTGTTACCACCACCAATGTCTTAGCTGATACAGAATTATTTTGGTCTGTTACTAATGGTTCTTCTCAATTTGTTCAGTCTCAGGGTTCTATATTCGTTGAAGGGGATGGGGTTACAGAGTTTTCTGTCACACCGAAACTTGATCAAACTACAGAGCCAGATCCGTTTTCTTTTACAGTAGATGTAAAAAAAGATTCTCAAGCAGGTCAATCTGTTGGTTCTACTGCTAATATAGATGTTATAGACACTAGCCAAGATCCAGATTTTGATGAAGTCATTGAGTATAGAATAAATTTTGGAGGGCCAACTGCCACAGCCTTAGATGCTCCAAATATTGATTGGGCTGTTGATACTAACACTAATCCATCTCAATACAGAAGTTCTCCTGAAAATAATACACATGAAGTCTCAGACACTAGGGTAATTACCCCAAGTACAACTGACCCTTATCAGCCTCCAGCATATACTCCATTAGGGATTTATACATCAGCAAGATGGGATGCCGCTGCAGTTGAATATACATTCCCTGTAGAAAATAATGCTAATTATAGGGTTAATTGTTATTTTTCTGAAATTTATACAAGTTTAAGTAAGCCTCGTATTATAGATGTTATTATAAATGAAAATTTAGCTTTAAATAACGTTGATGTATATGCACTTTCAAATAACACTTTCGATGTTGGGCTTGTTTTAAATCACGAGTTAACAGTGACAAATTCAGAAATAAAAGTTAGGTTCCTTAGAGATCCAGACAGTCAGCCAACAAGTGATTATGAAAATGTAAGCGTGAATGCATTAGAAATAATTAAATTAGAGACAAATATTTCTACTTATGAAGTAATTGGTCGGTCTAACTCTGTAAACGAAGGATCGTCTCTTACATTTGATGTGACAACCACAAACGTAAACGATGGAACCCTTTACTGGTCAGTCTCTGGAGTAAGCGCTTCTAATGATGATTTTGTTGATGTAACTGGTTCTGTTGATATCACGACTAGTGCTGGAGAGTTTAATGTTCAGATTGCTTCAGATTTAAATGTCGAAACAAATGAAACTTTTTATGCTATATTACAAACTGGGATTCCTGTTTTAAACACTTATAATGATAAAGTTGGTCAATCTCAAGAAATTGCTATTGGAGATGGTACAATTGTAGGTAACTGGGTGCAGTTAGGGGATGCTATTTTAGATAGTAATTCACAAGGAAACGAGAAGCTTGGTTGGGCAGTGAGTCTTTCTGATGATGGCTCTCGTGTGGCAATTGGTACCCCATATCAAAATGTTGGATCTAATGGTAATGCAGGAAAAGCTGAAATATACGAATATATAAATAATAATTGGTCTCAAATAGGTCCAGATATCACAGGGCCTGCAGGTAATGATGAATGTGGAACTTCTTTAGCTATGTCGAGTAGTAATAGAATTGTGGTTGGATATAGAGATAGTGATTTAAATGGGGTAGATTCAGGGATGGCAAGGGTTTTTGAATATAATGGATCTTCATGGGCTAAATTAGGTAATGATATAGGTGGAGTAAAGGCATATGATTATTTTGGAGTATCGTCAGCTATTTCTTCTGATGGTAATGTTGTTATAGTTGGAGGTAATAAATACGATAATGGAGCTGATGCAGAAGCGGGTTACGCAGAAATATATGAATATGATCCGTTGCAAAATCCACAATGGGTTAAAATTGGAAGTTCTATATTTGGTGGCAGCGCAGGAGATCAAGCTGGATCTTCTGTTGCTATATCAGCAGATGGGAGTATTATAGCTATTGGAGCTGAGAAACAAGATCAAAATGGCGCAGATAGTGGTGTAGTTAGAGCTTTCATTAGAAATGGAAATTCTTGGGACCCTAGAGGGAATCCTATTTATGGTAGTGCTGCTGGAGATAGGTGTGGAAAAAGTTGCTTTTTGTCAGATGATGGAAATACTTTAGTTATTGGTTATCCAGGCAGAGACGATGCAGGGATTAATTCTCTTGGCTTAGTAAGGGTTTTCTATTGGGATGGTAATGATTGGCAACCAAAAGGAAATGACATTTTGGGTGTCGGTGGAGCTACTTCTGAATTTGGTCATGGCGTGGCTATGTCAGCAGATGGAAATATTATAGCGGGTGGAGCACCATTGGGTGACAATGGGGCAGATGCTGACTCTGGTTATGTGAAGGCTTATAGCTGGGATGGGACTAATTGGAACCCGCTTGGAGAAACTTTATTTGGTATTAGCAGCAACGATAAACTTGGATTTGCGGTTTCTCTATCTGCAGATGGGTCAACTTTAGCATCAGGAGAAATACAAGGCGGAGGAGGTAGGGTTTATGTGTGGAAGTTACAATAATAAGTGTAATCTAAGATTGAATAGTAGGAGTTTTTATTATGCCATCAAGGAATAGAGTAATTTATCAATCTGAAGGCTTGTTTGTTAGTGATGACGTTGGCTCAATAAGTGAAACAGATCAAACTTTGAGTGTTGATTCTCAATTAATTCAGTGGACACCATAAAATGAAACCCAAGCCCAAAATCAAAAGAATTAAAAGCTCCAATACTTTTTTGGCTTTTTATAAATCCAAAAATGGAGAAAACTTTACAGCTTCTGGAGAAACACCCTTAAAGGCTATGAACAATTGGTATAAAAAATTCGGAATAGAATTTGGTTATGGATGAAAATAATTGTTTAAGCTAAGTTTAGCTTTTAATCTAATTCGATTTTGACATGTTTGTTGTTATTCATGTCTGATTTCATCTGGTCTATATGTTTAGCACCTTTTCTCTTGGTTGAGTAGTCTTTATAATACTTTTCTTTTACAGGGTCAATGCCTCCATTTTTCTCTGCTCTGATGTAGCTCATCTCTTTACTATAGTCCATCATATCTCCCATTGTGCCTTTTTTCCCACCAGTCTTCTCAATGAACTCTTTTGAGCTATGAGGATCGATCTGAGAGTCGATAGACATGTTTGGGGTAGTGAATACTCTTTTCCATTCAAGCCCCTCAGAATCAAAATATACGTGATCCTCCGTCATTGTTTGGAACACTTCTGTATACTCTTCCTGTTCTGGGTGTTTATAGATATAAATAGGCATACTGTATAATACACAAACGGGCGCAGTTTTTCAACTACACCCGCTCGTAATTAATAATATGAATAAGAATAGATTAATCAATCTTAATAGCAAGCGATTCCTTAACTTGTTTTTTAGGCATCGTGATTGTAAGCAGCCCGTTAGACATTTTAGATGAAATGTTTTCTAGGGACACTAGATCATTTAGAGAAATAGAGTAGTTTTTCTTTTTCTCTCCTTTTTCTGCTTGAACCGTCAGAAGTTCATTGGTCGCTGTAAGTTTTACGTCTTTCTTGGCAAAGCCAGCTAATTCTAGCTCTGCTGTATAAACGTCATCACTGCTTTTGATCCAAGTCATTTCTTTAGGATAAGCCCTACTTTCTGGTTTGAATAGTTCTTCAAATAATGTTGTCATAATATATGCTTATTGCATATACTGTGCCAATCAAAAAACCTAGGAAATATGGGACAAAATCTGATCTACAGTATTGGAGTAGGTAAATTTGTCTGCCAACTTTTGACCCTCTGTGTTAATTTGTCCAACTTTCTTTTCGGCTTCCTCCATTGCTGAAATGATTTGATCGTCTGTAAACGTGTAGAAAGTGCCTTGATTAAAAGGAGATCCTTTCAAGAAAAATTTTCCATCATGAGCCTCTGTGAGGCCATTAGGCTCTACTATAATAGAGTTTTCTTCATTAGCCCAATCTTTATGAGATGTTGCGTTAAGCACTATACTCCATTTTCCTAGACATGTGGCGTTGAATGAAGGTAGGTTCCATCCTTCCCCACCAGACAATCCACCAAGATCTATATCAATGGCATTTATAAAATCATTAACTTCTTCATTGGTTTTTAGGTAAGGGAGGAAATTAATATTTGTATAATGTTTGCCCTCTAAACAAACATTCAATACATGATTCATCTCTTCTTCGCTAAAGAATGGGTTCGTTACACAACAACTTAATTGGTATTTATTATTGTTGCCATATTTTTTGGCCCATGCATTAATGATTTCTCCTGTATGTTTTCTTTTTTCAAACTTACCCATTAAGCCAAAATGAACAACGTCTTTTAGGTATTCTTTATCTGTTCTGAAGAAATCTTTGTCAAAACCAAGGGGGATATACGGTTTATTAAAAGATTTCGAAGCATAAGAGGAGCTAAAAATAGTTTCAGTTTGGGCATTGCAAATTTTTCTCTCTACGTCTGTAGGCATATTGCATTCATAGAAAGAATAAAGATATTGCCTTGGGTTTTTTCTATCTTCAGATCCATTTAAATGCCAGATTTTTAATACTGGAATGTCTTCAGAAAGGAAATCATACCTTCTATCTATTGATTCTTTTATTTTATTACCAAGATCACTTGGAACATTAAACGCCCCAAGATCTACGTTTTGACCATTGGGCCAGATAGCTAAATCGTGACCTTTGTCGAAAAGCTCTCGGACAACGTTATAAGTAACGTTGCCGAAGCTTAACGAGTTAAATGGAGCATCTAAAAGGATTTTCATATATTAAAACGGGATGTCTTCGTCAGTTGATGAGGATTTGGCCGCAACTTTTTCTTTACCTTCTCCAGTGTTGGAATCTCCAGTGTTAAGAAACTGGAAGCTTGACGCTGAAATGAAGTCCTTCTGACGTTTCTGGCCCTCATGCTCCCATGTGTTACGGCGAAGTTCACCATTGACAATAAGGCTACGCCCTTTCTTAAGGTATTCGTCAGCAATTTCTGCTTGACGACCCCACATTTCTACGTCGATGAAGACCTTTTCGCCTTCTTTAGCTCTGTTACCAGAGATACACATACGTAGTTTGCAAACTTTTTTAGAGTTTACTTCCCTTGTTTCTGGATCTGATACCAGATATCCTGCTGCTGTTATACTATTGTACATAATTATTATCGAATTGTTGTTTTACTTTTTTGATGAACCTATTGTGAATGTTTATACATCCTTGTATGCTCAAGTCCATTTCCTTAGAGACGATTCTCCAGGGGACTAACTTAGTATTAGTCGTATTGTAACGGATGTCAATAATTTTTTTCACCCTTGGGTCATTTTCTTCTTCGAGCATTTTGTTAAAACAGTCAAATGCCTCCATTTTACAAAGGATTTCGTGTGAATTATCTTCATCAGAAATTTTTCCGTAAACCCTGTCTATGCTGGTAGTCGGTTTGTTTCTGACATTATTAATCGCGTTAAGGCACTTCCATTTTGTTTGGTTAGCTAAAAACGTAGAGAATTTGCTATTCTTTTCTGGTTTATAACTTAGAGCCGATTGATATATCACATAGTCTTTGTCGTCTAAAATAAAATCTCTATTTAAACAAGAATTTTTGTTTTTTGTATACTTATCAACTATGTAAACGTATATGCCAGAGTGCCTATTGATTAATTCTTCTAGGCAACCTCCATCGTTGTCGTTCTTTATCTTATTTATAAGGGACAGGTCGCTTTCCATAATTCGTAAATTTCTTCGTTAACAATAGAATTGAGAACTTCGTTTGCTATCAACTCGACTAATTTATCGTCATCAAAACTTCCCATGTGGAAATTTGAATCAACAAGTTTCTCCATTTTATCGTTATTAACCTTTTCGTATTCATTCGCTGGATCTACTCCGTCTCTTTTAATCAAGACTGACAATCCCTTATTATCCTTAATCCACTGAAGTTCGTTGTCGAATCTTAAATCAGTAATTATGTTTACATGACTATCATACAAAGAAGACTCTATTTTTTCAACCCAAATGTTATTGTTTATTTTTCTCATCATATCTGTTCCCCAGAAAACGAGGAAAGGGCGGATAATCTTTTTTTGCTCTTCGTCCTCAGTGAATGCAGAAATACCTATTTCACGAATAAGAAAATCGTCAACCGATTTCTTTAACTCGTGAGCAAAAGAGTATTTCTTTGCTTTTATACCTTGATCAGAAAGTATCTTTACAAAGTTTTCACCAAGGGTATCTTTACCTGACCTTGCATTGCCAGCAATACCTATGATTTTATAGTCTAAGTTCATTGTTATTTAACAATAGCATTTCTTTAACTAACAGTCAAGATATTAATGAAACAAAAGACTAAATTTGTTTTAAAAGACGAAGTTTTTAAAAAAATTTCGCACTGAGTAATTTAAATAAACGGTTACCGATAAGTATAACTATACGATAAAGTAGAGGTTATCGATAAGATAAACTTAACGGAAAGTAGTTTTTTTAAATTGCGAAGTTAACTGAATCGTAAACTTTTAGTAAGAATCGATAAGTTGAACGTTTTCGAAAATCATCTACCCCCCGTCTCTATTATATAAATCGTTCCACAATTTTTCCAAAAAAAGTTCAAAAAAATTTTCAACAAAAAAAAATCACTATATTTTTCAGTTGACTGTGACCGAATTTTTGGTAGAGTGTAAATTAGAACAGTGAGTTGAATTCGGGCAAAAGCCAATCTCGCAATCCTTAAAAACACAATCTATTATTATAACGAAAATGAGTATATTTGACGAGCAAACATCTAGAAAACCTAATCTTTACCCCTGGACCGAAATGTTCATACAATCGATGCATAACGGATTCTGGACGGATAAGGAATTTGATTTCAAGTCAGATATACATAATTTCAAAACCTCACTTACTGATCAAGAAAGAGAGATTATTGTTCGCACATTGAGTGCTATTGGGCAAATCGAAGTGGCTGTTAAAACATTCTGGGCTAAACTTGGAGAAAACCTACCACACCCATCTCTTCAAGATCTTGGTTATGTAATGGCAAACACAGAAGTTATTCACAATAATGCCTACGAAAGACTTCTTTCTGTGCTCGAAATGGAAGACATTTTTGAGGAGAACCTTAAACTTGAATGGATTCAGGGTCGCGTTAAGTATCTCAAGAAGTATACTCATCGCTTTTATAAGGATAGCAAGAAGCAGTATCTCTATGCTCTCATCTTGTTTACATTGTTTGTTGAGAATGTTTCCTTGTTTAGTCAGTTCTATATTATCAACTGGTTTGCGCGATTCAAGAATGTGCTTAAAGATACCGACCAGCAGGTGAAGTATACCCGCAATGAAGAAGACATTCACGCTAAAGTTGGGGCTAGGATTATTAACACCATTCGTGCAGAGTATCCAGATCTTTTTGATCAAGAATTAATGGATCGTATTGCCCATGAAGCGGAGCAAGCTTATGTGGCTGAAGCTCAGATTATTGATTGGATGGTCAACGGTATTGACGAAGAAGGTTTGTCCTCTGATATTTTAAAAGAGTTTGTTAAGAACCGAATCAACGAATCCCTTGATATGATTGGATTTAATTCTGTTTTTGATGTTGACAAAAGTAAATTATCGTCTACAATGTGGTTTGATGAGGAACTTCTAGGAGACAACATGACAGACTTCTTCCACGGAAGACCTGTCGAGTATTCTAAAAAGGACAAGTCGTTCTCTGAAGACGAACTCTTTTAATAGATAAAATGGACAAAAAAATATACTGGCTGAATAGAAATTCTAGGCAATTTCTAAGTAGAGGATACCTGACCGAAGGTGAAACGGCAGAATCCAGAATTGAGGATATAGCTAAAACCGCTGAAAAAACACTGAAGTATGTAGGCTTTGCTGACAAGTTTATTGACTACATGGATAGAGGGTTTTATTCATTAAGCTCTCCAGTATGGAGCAACTTCGGGCGCGAGAGAGGATTGCCTATTTCTTGTTTTGGTTCTTATATCGAAGATACACTTGAGTCTATCACTGGAGATAAACTAGCTGAAGTTTCCATGATGACAAAACATGGTGGAGGGACTTCTGGTTACTTTGGTTCTTTGCGCGGTCGAGGAGCATCAATTGGTCAGCAAGAGGGGACAAGCACAGGTTCCGTTCATTTTATGGAACTCTATGAAAAACTCATGGAGGTTGTTTCCCAAGGTAATGTAAGGCGTGGGAGCTTTGCCGCTTATCTTCCTATTGATCACGATGACATTGAGGAGTTTCTAAAAATCCGAGGCGATGGTCATGAGATTCAGAAAATGAGTATTGGAGTGTGTGTTCCAGACAATTTCATGGATGCCATGATTGAAGGAGACAAAGAGAACAGAAGAATCTGGGGTCTTGTTCTTAAAAAGAAATTTGAGAGTGGTTATCCTTATATATTCTTTTCTGACAACGCAAACAAGCAAGCCCCAAAAGTATATAAAGACAAAGGCAAAACAATCTACGCATCAAATTTGTGTAGCGAAATAATGCTTTCTTCCGAGCCAGATGAAAGCTTTGTCTGTTGTTTGTCTAGTTTAAATTTGGAGAAATGGGACGAATTAGTTGAGACTGACGCTATAGAGACAATGGTTTATTTTCTTGATGCTGTGATGTCTGAGTTTATAGACAAAACAGAAGGAGTAAAATACATGGAAGCTCCAAGAAATTTTGCAATGAGGCAAAGAGCCTTGGGGATGGGAGCACTTGGCTGGCACTCTTACCTACAATCTAAAATGATTCCATTCGAATCTATGGAATCCAAAATGGCAAACGCATCTATTTGGAAAACCATTAGAGAGAGGGCTGATAATGCAACAACAGAATTGGCTGGGGATTTTGGAGAGCCAGAATTGCTTGAGGGATATGGTCGCAGAAATGTAACAACTCTAGCCATTGCGCCTACTACTTCTAGCTCATTTATTTTAGGGCAAGTATCTCCTAGTATCGAACCCCTCAAGTCAAATTACTTTGTAAAGGATTTGGCAAAGGGTAAATTCACATACAAAAACCCATACCTTAGAAAACTCCTTAAGAAAAAGAAAAAAAACACAGAAGAAACCTGGAGATCTATTCTTGTTCATGGAGGTTCTGTTCAACATTTAGATTTTCTAGATCAAGAAGAGAAAGATGTCTTCAAGACATTTGGCGAGATTTCTCAGAAAGAGGTTGTCATACAAGCTGCCCAACGCCAAAAGCACAT
>Ga0213865_10003198_pt1 | contig 10121 bp, 4 predicted proteins | sample PICome_6_FD_160100 | JGI IMG/M metagenome (GOLD analysis project Ga0213865, IMG submission 160100) | Coastal seawater microbial communities near Pivers Island, North Carolina, United States - PICO282 | ecosystem: Environmental > Aquatic > Marine > Coastal | place: USA: North Carolina | collected... | reverse complement strand
CTATGTCAATTGGTTGAATATTAAACTCAAACTCAACACCTTCCTCTTTAGCATTTTGAACTTCTCTCCTAGAACCAGGCATATTCGACTCATCTCTTCTATATAAACATTTAACAGAGCTAGCTCCCTGCCTTATTGCAGTTCTATTGCAGTCCATGGCTGTATCACCTCCACCAAGAACAATAACGTTTTTTCCTTTCAAATTGATGTAATCTTCTTTTTTTTGTTTCAATCCGAGTAAATTTTTTGTATTTGAAATTAAATAATCAATTGCTTTGTACACCTGAGGTAATTTTTCTCCATTAAAACCACCTTGAAGAGAGGTATAAGTACCCATAGCCAAAAATACTGCATCGTAACTATCGTAAATTTTTTTGAAAGGAATATCGTTTCCTATTTCTTTGCCAAGGTTGAATTTCACACCCATTTCTTCAAGAATTTTCCTTCTTCTTTTAACTACAGACTTTTCTAATTTAAATTCAGGAATGCCAAATGTAAGCAGGCCGCCAATCTCTTCATTTTTATCATAAACATGACTGTGAACGCCTGATCTTGTTAAAACATCTGCACATGCAATTCCTGCAGGACCAGCTCCAATTATTGCAACTTTCTTATCAGTCCATTTTCTATGAGACATATCTGGTTTCCATCCCATTTCAAATGCTTTTTCAGTAATATATTTTTCTGTTGATCCAATTGTAACTGCCCCAAAACCATCATTTAATGTACATGCACCCTCGCATAATCTATCTTGTGGACATACTCTCCCACAAACCTCAGGCAAGCTATTAGTTGAATGGCATAGCTCTGCTGCTTCAATAATATTTCCTTCATTAACGAGTTTTAACCAGTCAGGGATAAAATTATGAACAGGACACTTCCATTCACAATATGGATTACCACAATCTAAACATCTGTGTGCCTGATTTGAGGCCTGAACTTGATTATACTCACCATAAATTTCAACAAAGCTAATCTTTCTTTCCTCAGCTGTTTTTTTCGCAGGATCATATCTCCCAACGTCAAGAAACTGGAAATCGTTATCAAGCTTTTCGTGAGATAAATATTCATCCCTGAAGTTTGTGGTATTGGAGGAAGAACCAATATTGAATTTATTTTTATTTTCTCCAAATATTTCTTCTCTCCACTTATAAAGCATTTCTAGTGCAGCATCATAATCTTCGACAGGAGCAAATGATTTTGTGATGTATTTACCATTCACTCTTAACTTGCCATAAAAATATGGAGATCTTGGTTGAGTGAATAGTAAAACTCCTTTCTCAATCTTATATTGCTTATTTTTGTTATTCATATTAAATTGTGTGCTGTGTATGACGAAGTATGACACTTTTTATAATTAAATGAAATAATTTTCTGATATAATTTATAGAACACACTAAAAAAACATGCCCGGATTAATAAAAAAAGAAGAATTTAAAGATAACTGTGGATTTGGCTTAATTGCAAATATTAACGGGGTAAAATCTCATAAAGTTATTACTAATTCCATCAATGCTTTAGTTAGCATGACTCATAGGGGTGGAGTGGGCGCTGATGGAAAAACTGGTGATGGATGCGGCCTTCTTTTTGATATTGATCATAAATTCTTTTCTGATAGCGTTTTAAAAGAAAAAAATATTGATATTGGTGGGCATTTTGCCATCAGCCAAATTTTTTATTATCAAGATATTTCAAATCTATTGCCTAAGATTAAACAAATTCTTAAGTCAGAAAACTTAGTTCTTGCTGCTTATCGTAAAGTGCCAGTAAATGAGAAAATCTTAGGTGAAATTGCATACAGCTGCATGCCAAATATTTTTCAATTGTTTATTAAACCGACTGAAAAAGACTTTAATCAAGATGTATTTGAGACAGGTTTAATCCAGGCAAGAAAATATCTTGAAGAAATATATATGGATGACGAAAAATTATACATATGCAGCATGTCATCAAAAACAATAGTTTATAAAGGTTTAATGTTGCCAAATGCTATTAAAGAATTTTATGTTGATCTTAATCAAGAAAGCTTTCGGGCTTCAACGTGTGTTTTTCATCAAAGGTTTTCAACTAATACAAGTCCAAGATGGCATTTAGCTCAACCGTTTAGATTATTAGCACATAATGGTGAAATAAATGCCATTAGAGGAAATAGAAATTGGGTAAAAGCTAGATCCTCAAAATTCAAAACACCATTAATACCAAAAATCCAAAAATTCAAGCAGCTTGTAAACGAAACTGGTTCTGATTCCTCATCGCTAGATAATATGATTGAGCTGTTAGTAAAAGGTGGTGTAGATATTTTTAGAGCAATCAGAATGGTGCTTCCTCCTGCATGGCAAAATATTCAAACTTTGGATCCTGATGTTAGAGGATTCCATGAATATAACTCTATGCATATGGAGCCGTGGGACGGACCAGCAGGAATTGTGATGGCTGATGGAAAATGGGCATTATGTGTTCTTGACAGAAACGGACTCAGGCCAGCAAGATTTCAGCTAGATAAAGATAACATAATAACAATTGCATCTGAAACTGGTGTAAATCCTGTTGATGAATCTAATATTGTTCAAAAAGGAAGAGTTGCACCAGGTGGAATGCTTGCGATAGATACCTCTAAAGGGAAAATATTTGATGAGTGCTCTATTGATGAAGAGTTAAAACAAAAATATCCTTATAGAAAATGGTTAAAAGATAATGCCATTTACATAGAATCTAGATTAGATTCTTATGAAGGTCCTGGCCTGAAAAAATTTGAATCATCTAAATTTCTTCAATCTACAAAATTATTTTTATTGTTTAAAGAAGAACGAACATCGGTGATAAAACCACTAGCTATCGATTCTCAAGAAGGTACTGGTTCCATGGGTGATGATACTGCTCTTGCAGTAATGAGCAAAATGCATAGACAACTGTATGATTTTTTTAGACAGCAATTTGCTCAAGTTACTAATCCTCCGATTGATTCTTTAAGAGAAGCAGCAGTCATGACCTTGGAAACTTGTTACGGGCCTGAATTAAATATTTATGAAGAGACACCAGAGCATGCAAAAAGACTTGTGACAACATCGCCAGTATTGTCTTATAGAAAACTTAATTCAATTATAACTAATCCTTATTTCAATTCAGCTGAAATCAATTTAGTTTTTGCTGAAAGTACAAGCCTTAAATCTGCAATTAAAAAATTACAAAAGGATGTTGAAAAAGCTGTTAAATCTGGATCTTCAATAATTCATTTAATTGAAGATTTGCCAGATAAAGGTTTTTTACCAATAAATGCCTTATTGGCTGTTGGTGCAGTTCATCAACACTTAGTTAAACTTGGCTTAAGATCAGATGCAAATATTATAGTTACAGCTTCTTCTGCTAGAGACACTCACCAAATAGCATGTTTAATTGGTTTTGGAGCAACAGCTGTTTATCCAACTTTGGCATATCAAACAATACTTGATCTTACGCATAGAAACGAACTAAAAGGTGACGCTCATGAAAATTGCTCTCGATATCGCAAGGGAGTTAATAAAGGACTATTAAAAATTATTTCAAAAATGGGTATATCAACCATATCCAGCTATAGAGGATCGCAACTATTTGAAATAGTTGGTTTGGATGAAGATGTTGTTAATTTATGTTTCACCAATACAGAAAGTAGGGTAAAAGGTAAGACGTTACAAAATTTAGATCACGAACTTAGATCGTTAAATGAATATGCAAGATCTAACTTAGCCGATATAAGTGTTGGCGGGCTTTTAAAATACATCCATGGTGGAGAATACCATACCTATAATCCTGAAATAGTTAAAAAACTCCAAGAAGCTGTTGCATCTGACTCATATGAAGTATATCAAGACTATGCAAATTTAGTTGATAAAAGACCTCCCGCAATGTTAAGAGATCTTTTAGAAATCAACACCCATAAATCAAAAATTGACATAAAGAAAGTTGAAACTCAAAAGAAAATTTTAAATAGATTTGACTCTGCTGGTATGAGTTTAGGTGCATTATCACCTAAAGCCCACGAAACACTAGCTGAAGCAATGAACACCCTTGGTGGTCGCTCAAACTCAGGCGAAGGAGGCGAAGCTGTAGAGAGATATGGAACATCAAAGATGTCGAAAATCAAACAAATTGCCTCAGGAAGATTTGGTGTTACTCCTCATTATTTAGTAAATGCAGAAGTTCTTCAAATTAAAATTGCACAAGGGGCCAAACCAGGTGAGGGCGGCCAACTACCTGGAGGTAAAGTAAATAAACTGATTGCAAAACTAAGATACTCCACTCCAGGCGTAACTCTCATTTCACCACCTCCCCATCATGATATATATTCTATTGAAGACTTAGCTCAGTTAATTTACGACCTTAAAGAAGTTAATCCGAAGGCATTAGTGTCTGTTAAGTTAGTTTCTGAACCGGGGGTTGGAACCATTGCCTCTGGAGTTGCTAAGGCTTACGCAGATTTAATAACCATATCTGGGCATGACGGTGGAACTGGCGCCAGTCCATTAACATCAATAAGATATGCTGGGTCTCCATGGGAGCTTGGTCTAGCTGAAGCTCATCAAAGTCTGAGGGATAGTGGGTTAAGACACAAAGTTCGACTTCAAGCGGACGGTGGAATGAAAACAGGTCTTGATGTTATTAAAGCAGCTATTCTTGGAGCCGAATCTTTTGGTTTTGGAACAGGTCCAATGATTGCCATGGGATGTAAATATTTAAGAATTTGTCATCTAAATAATTGTGCTACAGGAGTTGCTACACAAAGAGATGACTTAATTAATCATCATTTTGTTGGTGAAAAAGAACGCGTAATGAATTATTTCCAGTATATTGCTGAAGATGTAAGACATCATTTAAGCAATATGGGCGTCACTAAATTAGAAGATATTATTGGGCAAACTCAATATCTTGAAATGATTAAGGGTCTAGATAAACAATATAAATCAATAGATTTAAGCGATCTTTTATATAAAGATGAATCCATTTCTGAACCATTTTTCTGTACTGAAAAAAAGAATCAGCCATGGGATAAAGGAAGCTTAGCAAGAAAAATTTTAAAGCAATCAAAAAAAGCAATAGATGAAAACACATCAATTACATTAGATACAAAAATATCAAATACAGATAGATCTTTTGGTGCTTTAATTTCAGGATACATTGCTGATAATTATGGAGAAGCCGGCTTAAGTAAACCAGTTACTATTAATCTTGAAGGATCTGCTGGTCAAAGTTTTGGCTGCTGGAATGCAAATGGATTAGTGTTAAATATTAATGGTGACGCTAACGATTATGTAGGAAAAGGAATGAATGGCGGAAGAATTGTTGTAAAAAATAATAATCTATATGCTACCTCTGAAAAAAATCCATCACTTGTAGGTAACACCTGTCTATATGGAGCAACTGGTGGAGAATTATATGTTTCTGGTAGAGCTGGTGAAAGATTTGCAGTAAGAAATTCAGGTGCTAAAGCTGTTATTGAAGGTGCAGGCGATCACTGTTGTGAATATATGACGGGAGGACATGTAACAGTTCTTGGTTCTGTTGGTGCAAATTTTGGAGCTGGAATGACCGGTGGTTTTGCATATGTTTTAGATGAGGATAGAACATTCTTTGATAATTGTAATAGGGGGCTTGTTAACTTAGAAAGAATTACAACTGAGGATATGCAGTCTCATAGAAAACATTTGAAAGAGATAATCTTAAGACACTACAAATATACTAATAGCCAGAAAGCAAAAGAATTAGTAGACGATTTTGATAGATTTGAACCCTATTTTTGGCTGGTTCTTCCTGCAGCTTCTAACATTCATGATTTGTTAAAGGCAACAACGGCGAATGCTGCTTAATTAAGAGCTTTTTTTAAATTATTTAAATTATATTTGTCAGTTTTAAATGCTACCCCTTTTTGATTAATTAAAATAAGGTTCAATTTACCTTTAGAAACTTTTTTATCATTAAGAATATATTTTTTTAAGTTTTTGTATGAATATTTTGAATAATCTGTTTTTAATTCCAAAGATTCTAAAAGATTAACTAAGTCATCAAGTTGATGTGTCTTAATATGTCCTTCATACAATGATATTTTGGCAGCAATTACCATGCCTAGTGTTACAGCTGCACCATGAGTAATTCCTTTATATTTTTTAAAAGCTTCTATGGCATGACCAAATGTATGTCCAAAATTAAGAATAGCTCTTAATCCTTTTTCCTTTTCATCAGCAGTAACAATTTTTGCTTTTGATTTAATTGATTCTTCGATGATAGTTTCAAGTGCCTGGGGCTTTCGTAATTTTATTAAATATGAATTTTCTTGCATATACTTATACAGTTTCTTATTGCCAATAAATGCATATTTTGCAACTTCTCCAAGACCAGACTTATATTCATCATCAGATAATGTTTCAAGATATTTTGTACTAATTAGTACAAGACGAGGATTGTAAAATGCACCAATAAGATTTTTTCCTTGCTCAATATTAATTGCTGTTTTACCTCCTACAGATGAATCTACCTGTGATAAAAGAGTTGTAGGTATCTGGATAAAATCTATGCCTCTTAGATAAGTTGCCGCGCAAAAACCTGTAATATCACCAACAACACCCCCACCAAATGCAATTAAAGCATCTGATCTATCAAACTTGAGATCGGCAAGTCTAGATAAAATTTTAGTATATGTAGAAAAAGATTTAGATTTCTCTCCTTTTTTTACTTCATATATATATATTTTCTTCTTACCCTTAAAAATATTTTTTAAATCTTTAATAAAAGATTTAGGTATACCTGTATCAGTTACAACCAAAACTTTATTTTTAGAATTTAATTCAGATAAAAGATTTTTTTGTGTTGTAGCATTTTTGGAAATTACTACATTGTATTTTGATAAGCCTTTACCAACTGAAATGATTTTAGCCATAGCTTTTTACCAATTTTATGATCTCTGCTGAAACTTCTTGGCTAGACTTACCTTCAGTGTTCACAATGTAGTCAGCAACCTCCTCATAAAGACTTTCTCTTGCCTGATGAAGCTCTTCAAGAATTTTTCCTGGATCGCCGTTTTTTAGTAGAGGCCTGTCTTTATCTTTTGAGGTTCTCTCTAGTTGAACTGATATAGGGGTTGCTAGATAAAATACTGTTCCCCTGGACGAGAGATATTCTCTATTAGTCTCGGATAAAATTATTCCACCGCCTGTGGACAAGACAATTGAATTTTGCTGAACCATTTCTTCAAGGATTTTACTCTCTCTTTTTCTAAATCCATCTTCTCCTTCAAGATCAAAAATCCAATCAATTGATGCTCCAGTTCTAGTTTCAATTTCTTCATCAGTGTCAAAGAAATTTAAAAATAATTCGTTAGAAATTATTTTGCCTACTGTACTTTTTCCTGATCCCATGGGACCAACTATAAATATATTCATATAAAATTAGCTTTAGTCGCTGAGATTTTAACATCTTACTGAATAAAATAGTTTCATTGAGAGGAAAAGATGTATTTTTAAGTGATAAAATTGTTTGAATCTTTATGATAAAACTAATTAAATTTCTATTTTGGTCAAGTATAAGCTGCTGTTTATTAGCTGTATTTTTTATACTTGGAGCATATTTTATTCTTAGGCCATCATTGCCAGAAATTAGTCTAGTTGATGAGGCGCAATTGCAGATGCCTCTAAAAATTCTGACTGAAGACGGCATATTAATTGGCGAGTTTGGAGAAATCAAAAGAAGATCTCTCGATTTTCCAGATATACCAACAAATATAAAAAATGCTTTTTTAGCAGCAGAAGATGATCAGTTTTTTAATCATCAAGGAATTAGCTATAAAGGATTATTAAGGTCTGTTATTAGGTGTCTTAGCCCGAATGGGTGTTACGGAGGAGGCGGAACAATTTCAATGCAGGTTGTTAGGGGCTATCTGTTGACAAGAGAAGTCACTATTACAAGAAAAGCTAAAGAAATTTTTTTGGCTCTTCAGCTAGAGGGAGAAATCAGCAAGGAAGAAATTTTTGAGTTATATATTAACAGAAATTTCTTTGGAAATAGATCTTACGGAATTGAGGCTGCCTCAAATACATATTTTAATAAAAGCACATTTGAATTATCCCTCAGTGAAGCGGCAACTATTGCTGCTATGGCTCAATCACCCTCAAGAATAAATGCAATAAAAGCTCCTAAAAGGACTGAGCAAAGAAGAAATTGGATTTTATCTAGAATGTTAAAACTTAGAATGATTTCTAGAAGTGATTACGATAATGCTATTAAAACCCCACTTGCTGTAGTTAAAAATATTGATCTATATGAAGTTGATGGAAGATATTTGGCTGAAAAAGCAAGACAAGACATTATTTCTAGATATGGATTAGAAGCATATAAAAATGGTTGGTCTGTGTACACAACTATTAATTCAAAGCTTCAAGCTAGTGCTAATAAAAACTCATTTGACGAGTTATTAGTTTATGACAAGAGGCATGGCTGGGATGAGGCTGAGAACTTTGCATACCTTTTTAACGATAACGAAATTTCATTTTTAACTGATTTAGACATTAATTTTTTACAAGAAGATATATATGTAAGTAACTTCTATGACTATAACAAAAACCTATCTAATCAAATTAGTATTATTTTTGAGAACTTTCCATATTATAAAACTCATATAAAAGGATTAGTTATAAGCTTCAAAGATGAGAAATTACATTTCATTGATGAAAATCTAGAAATACATTCAATTGTTTGGTCTGATAAGTATGAATGGGCAAGAAAAAGGTTTGCAAATAACCAAAGGGGACCAAAGCCTCAGTTTTTTAGTGATTTTCTTAATTTTGGTGATTTTATTTATTTAAGGAAAGAAGATGAATTTTATACATTAGACCAAATACCAAAAGCAGAAACTTCATTGATTTCTATTCATCCAATGAGTGGTGAGGTCAAAGCTTATGTAGGAGGTACTAATTTTAGTAGAAGTAATTTTGATAGATTAGCGCTTTCATATCCTCAATCTGGTTCTAGTTTCAAACCTTTTATTTATGCAGCTGCTCTAGCAAATGAATACAACCTTTTTTCATTAGTTAATGATGCACCTATAGCTTTTGAAGACAAAAATCTAGAAAGTGTTTGGCGGCCAGAAAATTATACTGGTAAATTTTATGGCCCAACATCAGTGAGAGATGCCTTAATAAATTCTCTTAATATTGTCTCAATAAAACTTTTAAGAGGAGTTGGTATAGATATAGCTCAAAACTATGTGCAAAATTTTGGTTACAAGAAATCAAGACTTCCTTCAGATTTATCTTTAGCTCTTGGATCTGGAAATTTTTCACCAATAGAGATGGTGCGTGCTTATGGTGTCTTAGCAAACGGAGGATATTTAATTGACCCATACTATATTTCAAAAATTGAGGACAGGAATGGCAATATTATTTACTCTCATGAGGATTTTTTGAACCTAATTGATATAAAAGAAATTACAGCGTTTCCATGGCTCGATACGCTAGAAATGAATATTAAAAAACCTTATTTTTTAATTGAACCTCTATTTAAAGAAGATAAAGTTATTGATGAAAGAATAGCATTTCTTACGAATGATGTTCTCAAAGAGTTTATGACTAAAGGTACCGCTGGAAGAAAAGCTGCAATTTTAAATAGAAAAGATATTGCAGGGAAAACTGGTACTTCTAATGATGCAGTTAGTACCTGGTTCTCTGGATTTCATGAAGATTTAGCTACTACTGTATGGGTTGGTACCGATGACTTTACCTCATTAGGTGAAAATGAATATGGATCTACAATTGCTTTACCTATATGGATAAATTATATGCAAGATGCTCTAGAAAACTTAGAGGTTAAAGAAAGGAATATTCCTGAAGGCATATCTTTTATTAAGGTAAATAAAAAAACAGGAGAAATTGATAATTCTTCAGATAAGCAAACTTATTTTGAATTAATTTTAGAAGAGAATCTAGAAGACTAATTATTTCTTAAATATATTTAAAGAAAGAAGCTCCCAAACATTTTCAATATAATTGCTTGGTGAGTCTTTAAACTTCGATCTAATATATCTTCCAACATTTCCCTCAAGGCAAGTTACTATAAGTTGCGCTGATATTCCAGGTTGTGCAATTAAATTATCGGTGTCC
>Ga0213865_10003197_pt1 | contig 10122 bp, 5 predicted proteins | sample PICome_6_FD_160100 | JGI IMG/M metagenome (GOLD analysis project Ga0213865, IMG submission 160100) | Coastal seawater microbial communities near Pivers Island, North Carolina, United States - PICO282 | ecosystem: Environmental > Aquatic > Marine > Coastal | place: USA: North Carolina | collected... | reverse complement strand
AACACCTGCACAACCTATTACTCAAGCTCCAGTAGAATCTAAAAGACCTGATGTTGTTCAGCCTCAAGAAAGATTTATTGAAAATATAGATACTGCTGCAAATAATATAGACACTACATTTAGACAAGCTCCAACAACCGGTAAAGGCTCTGACCAAATGTTTATTGGTAGAACAGATGAAGAAACTAGAGAAGTTCAACCTACATCTAAAAGTAGTGGTTTTAGTAGATTGTTTAAAACAGCCATTGATAAGGATATAGCTAAAGCTAATCAAACTCAAGCTGCTCAAACAACTGCTGTTAATGTAGAGGACACAGGTGGTCCTATGAGCAGACAAGATTTTTTTACTCAGTATGGAAATTATGAAGGAGTTACAAGAGGTTCAAAAGCTGCTGAACGTAGAAACGAATTTAACGCTGCAAGACAACAAGCCTATGAAGATTATTTAAAAAGCTTTGCAGGTATTGGAGGCACTGCAGAAAGTACATATACTCCTTCTACTGATGGAACTATAACAGGAACTCCAGAACAATTAGAAGCTGAAAGAGGTAAAAGAGTTATACAAACTGGTAGAACTGCAGAACAAATAGCTACTGGACAAATACCAGAAGGAACTATACCAACTGCAGAACTTCAAAAGGTTATGGAACGTAGACCTGATGAAACTGAAGAAGCTTATCAAGCTAGATTAGCAGAAACACAAGCTGAAGCAATTCAAATAGACCCTATTACTGGAGTTAAAGCTATACCCGTTGAAGCTGCACCTTCACAAGTAGTGGAAACAATGGAAGCAGCAACTATACAAACTCCAGAAGAGTTACAAGCTGCTAAAGTACAAGCTGAACAAGTTGCAAAAACTCCTGAAGTAGATTTAGCTGCTGGAGAAGTAGTAGAAGATGCACTAGCAAAGGCTGCTAAAGTTGAAAGAGTTGCACCTATAGAAGGAGCTGAAGTTGAAATACCAGAAGGTGCTTTAGCTGAAAGAGTTGTTGGTACTATTAGTGAAGGTGCTAAAGCTACTGCAGTTTTAAACGTAGGTACAAGCTTATCAAGAATTACAAGAGCTAAGAAACAATTAAGTAGAGCTGGATTATCTGATGCAGATATAGAAGAGATAGGTAATGACCCTGAAGCATTAGAAGATAGATTAGCAGACTTTAGTGAAGAACAAAGAGGAATTATAGAAGGATTACCTCAAGAAGCTTTAGTATCTACACAGATGAATAACTTGCTTGAAGGTATTGAAAGTGGAGAAATACCACCATGGGCTAGACCTGCAGTTGCACAAGTAGAGCAGATGTTAGCACGTAGAGGTATGTCAGCTTCAACCGTTGGTAGAGATAGTTTATTTAATGCTATCATTCAATCAGCTATGCCAATAGCTCAAAGTAATGCTCAAGCTATACAAGCTAGTGTATCTCAACAAAGAACTATAGAAGCTCAAGCTGCTGAAGCAAATGCACAAAGAATGCAACAAACAGCATTAACAAATGCTCAAAATGTATTTCAAATGGACATGGCTCAGTTTAGTTCTGACCAACAAATAGCATTATCTAACAGTAAATTTTTACAGACTGTTGGTTTAACTGAAGCTAGTAACGAACAACAAGCAGTTATACAAGATGCATTGTTAATGTCTCAAAGAAACTTAGCAGAAGCAGATTTTTATCAGAAAGCACAAATACAAAATGCACAAGCTTTTCTAAGCATGGATATGGCTAATCTTAATAATCAACAACAAGCTAACGTATTAAAAGCTCAACAAACTCAACAAAGATTATTAAGTAACCAATCAGCTCAAAATGCTGCTGCTCAATTTAATGCTGCTAGTGAGAATCAAACTAATCAGTTTATTGCTAGTCTTTCTGCACAAATGAATCAGTACAATGCTTCTCAAATGAATGCAATGGCACAGTTTAATGCTACTCAAGCTAATGCTGCAGAAGCTAGAAGAGCTAATAGAGAAGCAGATTTAAATAAATTTAATGCACAACTTATAACTCAAGTAGACCAATTTAATTCTCAACAAGACTTTGCAAGAAATCAATGGAATGCTGCAAATGCTGCAACTGTTGAAGCTTCAAACGTACAATGGAGAAGACAAGCTAATACTATTAATACTGCTGCACAGAATCAAATAAATATGCAGAACGCACAGAATGCTTTTAACATGAGTTCACAAGCTATGTCATTTTTATGGCAAGAATTAAGAGACCAAGCTGATTTTGATTTTAGAGGTTTTGAAAATGAAGAAAATAGAAAAGCTCAAATCATTGCTACAGCTATGGCTAATGAAGGCGAAGCTGGTGAAAAGTATGATGATTACTTAACAAGTTTATTAAGTTCACTAAGTAGTTCATATAAGTCTGGAATAGGTTCATACTATTCTACTACAAGTTATAGTCGTAGAGAAAAATAAAAAAAGGAAATAATATGGGATTTTTAAGAAAAGTAGGTAGAAAAATAAAGAAAGGTGTAAAGAAACTTTTTAGTTCTCCGTTAGGAGGTATACTAGGAAGCATGGCTATAAACTTTATGTTCCCGGGAATAGGTAACGCTTTTAATAGTGCATTTAAAAGTGCTAAAGGAGCTTTAGGCTTTGGAACAAAAGAGGTAGTTAAAGAAACGGGTAAAGAAATAGTTAAGGAAGTAGGTAAAGAAGTAGTAGGTAAAGAAGTAGTAGGTAAAGAAATAGGTAAAGAAGTAGTAGGTAAAGAAATAGGTAAAGAAATTACAGAAAAAACTTTAGAAAAAACTTTAGAAAAAGGTTTAGAAAAAGGTTTTGTAGATAATACTTTAACAGGCTCTTTAGAAAAACTTAATCAATCTTTAATAGATACTACTGTGACAAGTGTTGAAAAAGTTCCTAATGTTCAAGACTTAACAAAAAAAATACTTGAAGAAAGCACTATAGATTTAAAAAAACAAATTACACCACAAGTAAGTGACATTAAATTAGCACAACCTTCTACCGTACCAGAACTTACTTTTGGTGAGAAAATAGTAAAGACAGGTAAAGAATATATTGGAAAAGATTTTATACCTGATGTAGCTTCATCTGTAGTTACTTCTTATACTTTAGGAGCTATACAAGGTGAACCAGAGCAACCTTTTATAAGCAAGGGAATAGCTTCTCAACCAGCAATAGAAGCCGCACAATCTGCATATCTTAGAGAGGTACAATCTCAAATTCCAAACTTACCAGTTACAAACTTTCAACAGCTTAATCAAAGTTTATTATATGGAACTTTGTCTCCACAATATTTAATGCAACAAGCACAATACTCATAGGAAAAATTATGGCAGTTTCAGAAAAAGCAATTAATTTTATACAAGGTGGATTAGAACGTGGTAAAGCTATACCCGGTCAAAGTCTTACTAACTCACCAGACCAACCTTACAACTGGGAAAGACCTTCAGAATATACTAATCCTAGAGAAGCTATGTTGTATGTTTTTGAAAGTTTAACAGTTCCAGAAACTACTACTAATATTTTACTATCGCTTAGTAAAGGCGTAGGTGTTATTGATATTGCTTCTATTACACTATACTCTGGTTTTTTAGAAGGTAAGTGGAATCCTGATTTAATGTTATTACTTATGGAACCTACCATGTACATGATTATGGCTCTTGCAGAAAAAGCTAATATAGATTTTGATTTAGAAGCAGGAGACAGAGACAAGCCTGAAGAAATGTCTGCTGAAAGTCAATTAGAAACTATTACAAGTGGAGTTAGTGAATTAGATAAAATGAGAAAAATGGCTGCAAGTAGAGTCAGTCCACAATCAGTTCCTGAAGAAGTAAGAGAAATAATAGAAAAAACAGAGTTATCTCCCGGTTTACTAGAAAGAGTTGAAGAAGAAAAACAATCAAAAAGTTTATTAGGTAGAGAGGAATAAAATGGCAAAAGATTATACAAGTTTATTAGGTAAAAGTTCAGGTACTAGCTGGGGAGAAATAGCAGGTGCTTATTTATCTGGTGGTAGAAAAAAAGATAACAGAGCTAGAAATATTTTATTAGCTACATTATTTTTTAATGCTAGAGAAGCTAATATGCAATCTAGAGTTATGAAAAATTTACAAGAAAATGAAAGACAAAAAACATTTGACAATGCACAAATGACAGATAAATGGAATGCTTATAATGCTTTAATGGATGATGATGAAGCTTTTAAAAAAGACCCTAATTATTTTAGATTACAAGCTGAAGCTAAATTTAATAAATTAAATCCTAACTTTCCTACAGGTGGTACATTATTAGAAAGTGAAAAACAATTTAAACTAAAAGAAATACAAGAGTATCAACAAGCATTAGAATCTTTACATAAAGAAAAATTAAAAACAGGAAATGTAAATAAAAGATTATCTAAACAAGAGTTCTTTAAACCTTTTGAAGATTATTATGTTTCTCAAGAAAAACAAATAACAGCTCCCGGAAATGTAAGTTTAGTACATAAAGGATGGAACTTCCTTACTGGTAAGAAAAAAGAAGAACTTACTGAGCAACAAATAAAAGACAATAGAAACATAGCAACAAGAGGTTCGTTTGGTTATCTTTTAAATCCTGACGAAATTAAAGACGATGCTATCATTGAATTATACAGAGACCCTAATGAATTTACATTAAATAAAGATGAAGCTTCATTAAATATAATAAGCACTGTAAAGGACACAGACTTACAAAGAAGTATTATTTCTAAATTACCTGAAAGTGGTATAACAAGAAATAAATTAAAAGCTACTATAATAACTTCATCAGTTGACTTTGACCCTTTACTAGCTAAAATAGATAGAGTAAATAATCAATTTGATGCATTTATGGAAAAAGAAGGTAAAGCAATACCTGACAAAGATACTAAACCTGAAGAATATCTAAACTATACTTTACGTAAACAAAACTATGTAGCTCAAAGAGTTCCTGAATTAGGTGAAGATAAAACTACTATAGACTTAAGAAATAAAATGTATACTTTAGAAGACTTAAAGAAACAAGGAGTGTCTTCAGATAGTCCTCTTATTAAATCTTTAGAAGCTGATATAAGAAATGCAGGAATCGATAAACTTACTCTAACAATATTTAATACTGTTATGTCTGAATTAGTAGACCCTGTTAGTGCTGCTTTCTTAGAAAAACAAGACATTGATGCAGTACAATATGCTACTCAAAAAACAGAACAACTACTAAACGTATACGAAAGCATTTTTAAATAATGTCTGAAACCAATAACAAAAACTCTTTTGATTTTTTAGAGTATGCTCCCGGTCCTTTCGGAAACCTATATAGCCTATTAACTGAAAAGCAAAAACAAGAATTTAAAAGATTCGGTGCTGGTGCTGTTACAAGCACAGTTACAGAAGCTGTTGAATTAGGAAGAATGTTAACAGATGCTTCAGTTCCTGATGTTTTAAAACCTGTTACAGAAAAAATTTATGAAAAACAAGAAGATGTTCTTCAGAATTTTTATAATGTAGCTGTAGGTGAAAAAAATGTAGAACGAGTAAAACGTGGAGATAGAACAGTAGCAGCTATTAAAAAACCTAATAATGAAGCTGTAGCTTTTGCAAGAGACATAGCTGAACTTGGATTAGGTTTAGCAGGAGCAGGTAAAGTAACTAAAGCATCTCAACTTTTTAAACCTTCTAAAAAAATAATTAGTCCTGAAAATCTAGTAATAGGTGAATTAGGTACTCAACTAGGTGTAAATGTTTATGAAGATGAAACATTGTTTCCTGAATTAATTGGCGGTATGATTTCTGAAGATGAAGGAATACTAGGAGACTTAAAAGAATATTTAGAAGCTGACCCAGAAGAAAGAACTCAATTACAAAATAGAATTAATTTATTAGCTGATGGTTTATTAGTTGTTGGAGGATTAGGAGTAGCAGGTAAAGCAGTTGAAAAATTACAGTTTAGACAAAACTTTACAAATCTTTTAGACACAGTATCTTCTAAAGGTCAAGAAGCAATTGATTCTTTTATTTCTAAAATTGAAACAGTTCGTAAAAATAATGAAGCAGTTAAAAAAACTGCATTAAGTCATAGAAAAAAAGAAATAGTAAATGGTAAAGTTTCAGATGTTGGAGATGTAGAAGCATTAGAACCCGGTGCTATTTCTAAATGGATTTCTAGTACTAATTTACAATTTAGTGAAAGTAAATTACTAAGAGGATTTGAAAATCTTAGAACAAAACTTTTTACTACAAGAGGCGGAAGAACTAAAGAGCAACACGAAAAGTTTTTAAAGACTGAAAACATTAAAGAAAAATGGACAGACACTATAACTAATATATCATATAATTTAGAAACAGCTATTAATGATGTTATAAAAAATGTAGGTACAAATAAAGAAGATGTTTTAGAGCAAGTAAGTAAAGTATTATTTACAGACTTTAGAACTCCAACATTAGTTACAGGAAAGGGAATAAGTGTAGGTAAAACACAAAAAAGAGCTTTTGAAAAAGAACTAAATAAACTTCCAGAGAACTTAAGACAACCTGTAAAAGAAGCTAGAGAATTACAAGATAATCTAAGTAAGTTAATGTTAGAAACTGATTTGCTTACAGAAACTCAAAAGAAAATATACAGAGATAATTTAGGTTTTTATGTTAGAAGGTCTTACAAACTTTTTGAAGACCCTAACTATGTACCGACTCCAAAGGTTTTAAAAGAAGCAGAAGATTATTTAACTGCTCAAATAAAAAAAGATGAGCCTAATTTATCTGAAGATGAAATACTTTTAAGAGTCAATGCAAGTATAAACAATATACTTAAAAGAGGTATTGATGGTAATACTTTTCAATCTAGTGTAAATACTTTTGATAAAATAAGAAAACAAATACTTAATGGTAAAAAAGAAATACCTTCTCCAATAAGAAACTTATTAGGTGAAATAGAAAATCCTGTTCAAAGTATTATTAACTCTACATCCAAACTTAGTAAGATTATAGAAGACAATAAATTTTATCAACAATCTTATGATGATGGTTTAGGTATTTATTTTAGAGAAGAAGCTGAAGGAATATTTAGTGAAGTAATTCCTAATGGTTATGGAAAACTTTCTGGACTACATACAACTCCTGAAATGCTACAATACTTTAGTGACTATAAAAGATGGGGACAAGCTTCTTTAGAAAATAGTAATACTTACAGAAATTTAGTATTATTAAAAGGTTTATCACAGGCTGCGAAAACTGTTTGGTCACATACTACTCATGTAAAGAACGTAGCTGGTGGTGTTCAAATGTCATTAGCAAATGGTGTAAATGTTTTTGATGTAAAACAAACTAGAGATATTATTAAAGTATTAAGAGCTAGAACATCAAATGATAGAGAGCTTCAAAAGTTTCACGAAGAGTTATCAGAAAGAGGACTATTAAACAAAGGTGTCATTGCTAGAGACTTACAAGGATTAGCAAATGATGTTGGTTCATTACCAAAAGGAAAAGTGGTAGGAGCTATTGATTGGACTTTTGATAAAATAGGTTTAAAAAAATTAGCAAACAAAGCTCAAAATGCATATATAGCAGAAGATGATTTCTTTAAAATTAATATGTATATTAGAGAGCAAGAATATCTTAAAAAATTTAACAATGCTTTACCAGAAAATTCTCCATTAAGATTATCTGATGATGAAATAAAAGATAGAGCAGCTAGAATGGTAAGAGATGTTTTACCAAACTATGATTTAGTTCCAGAGCTTTTACAAGACTTAAGAAGAACTCCTTTCTTTGGTCGTTTTTTCTCATTCATGGCAGAGTCAGTTAGGATTTCTGCAAATAGTGTGATAAGAGGTGTTAAAGAAATAAAAGCAGGTAATAAAATTATAGAACAAGGAGAAAAAGAAGCTGGTAATATAATAAAAAGAAGAGGACAATTAAGATTAGCTTCATTTACAACGGTAGCTGGTGGAGGTGCTAAAGCATTAGAAACAGGAAGTAAAGCTATAACAGGTTTTGGAGAAGATGACATAGAAGCAGCTAAAGATTTCTTACCTGATTATATGCAAAATGCAAATATTTTTGTTTCTGTTGCTCCCGATGGAAGCCCTATGATAGGTAATATAAGTTCTTGGGATGCTTTTGATTTTCCTAAAAAACCTTTTCAAATAATAATAAATAAAGCTATGTCAGACCCTGAGGTAGATGAAGAAGGATTAATAAGAGATATAATTACTACTACATTAACTGAAACTGTTTCTCCATTTTTAGGTGAATCAATTATACAAGAACAACTAAGTAATTATATACTAAGAGGTGGTAGAACTTTAGATGGAAGATTAATGAAGAATCCTCTTGACCCTACAGCACAATTTGATGATGCGGGAGAATACTTAGAAAATCTTACAAGTTTAGATAATCTTACAATTCTTATGGGTAATTTATTTGAATCAATAACTCCCGGTACTATTACTAGAGGAAGAGATTATGTTGAGACTTTAGGAAAAGAACAAACAAAGTGGGACCAAGATATTTATCAAGAACAAGCATTTTTAAAATTTGTTACAGGATGGGGTAATCAACCATTAAATAAAGAATACATGGAAAATGTATATGAGTTTAAAGCTTCTAATTTTAGAAGACAAAAAAATAAAAGACTTGGTCGTTTAGATAATGCTATAGGAGAAACATTAGATGTAGATACTTTTACTAATCATTATTTAAAAGAAAATCAAAAATATTATAAAGAGTTTGCTAAGTTTCAAAAAACAACTAAGTCTGCTGAAAGATTTAATTTAGATACTACAAATTTTATGGAAGAAGCAGGTATAGGTAAAAAAGATAGAAGTGCTTTTATTGGTAAAAATAGAACTTTTACACCTTTAGGTATTTCAGATGATTTAAAAATAAAATTATTAGAAGCTGCTAAAGATACAGATGATTTTTTAAATGCTTTACTTGATGTAGATGCTATAGATAGAAAGCTAAGTGGACTACCTGTAATCTTTGACCCTGAAAACTACAAAGCACAGAGAGAAGAAATAGAAGAAATACGTGAAGAACTTAGAGAAAATTATAAAACAGGCGGTTTAGTATCTAATGTACAAGAAGACCCAGCAGATAGAAAAAATCCTATGTTACAAGAAAGTTATACACAAACTTCTAAAGGATTAAATCCATTACAAAAAGCTATAGAAGAAGCTAATAGTATTTTAAAACCTAAAGATGATATGGAAAGATTGGGGTTTAAAGATGGTGGTAAAGCTTTAAAACCTGATGAAGCTATGTATTTAAAATTTTATACTTTAGCAAAACAAGCTGGATTAGATTATCCTGCAGCAGTAGCTGCTCAAGCTAGTTTAGAATCAGGTCATGGTAAATCAGAGCTTACAACTCAATATAATAATCCATTAGGTATAAAAGTTAATAGACCTAGTGAAATAGAAGCAGGTCAAAAATCTGTTAAAATGAAAACCCAAGAATTTGTAAAAGGTAAAGAAGGAACATATAAAGAGCCATTTAGAATTTATGATACATTAGCTGATTCTTTTATAGGCTATAAAGAAAAAGTATCTAATCCTAGATATAATAGTATTAGACAAGCTAAAAATTCTGATGAATATTTATTAGCTATACAAAATTCAGGATATGCTACTGACCCTAAATATGCAGAAAAAACAATTAACATAAAAAATAGATACTCACATTTAATACCTTAAAATATTATGGGATTTCCTTTTGAGATAATAACTATGCTTGGCTCTACTGTATTGGGTGGAGTTATGAGTGTATGGGCAGAGAGTCGTAAGGCTAAAGCAGAAGCACAAAAACTTCTTATAACTCGTGGTGAGTTTGAAATGAAAGCTCGTAAAGCTGCAAGAGATGTTAAAGATAAAGGATTCCAATGGACAAGAAGAATAATAGCTTTATCCTCTGTATTTGCTATTGTTATATTACCTAAACTTGTAGCTGTTTATTATCCTGATGTTACTGTTACTGTTGGTTATACACAGTGGAATCCCGGAGGATTATTTAGAAGTGGTAGAGAAGTATTTGATTGGATAACTTTTCAAGGCTTAGTAATAACACAATTAGATACCAACTTAGTATCAGCTATTATAGGTATGTATTTTGGTGGTAGTTTAGTTAAGAAGTAATATGCAAGATTGGATAAGTGCTATAGAG
>Ga0213865_10003195_pt1 | contig 10128 bp, 13 predicted proteins | sample PICome_6_FD_160100 | JGI IMG/M metagenome (GOLD analysis project Ga0213865, IMG submission 160100) | Coastal seawater microbial communities near Pivers Island, North Carolina, United States - PICO282 | ecosystem: Environmental > Aquatic > Marine > Coastal | place: USA: North Carolina... | reverse complement strand
CAAAAGAAGTTTCATATTGCATCCTTACGATGCTTTTCTCAATGAAACCTTTAATACTATCAAGGACTTCTTTGCCTTCTTTCCACACGGCTTGACGGCCTCTGACTTTAGAATGCCATACTTCTAAGTCTTTATTAAGTTTATCGCCTTCTAACTTAACCTTACGGACGAGCCATGTTGCATGTGAGACATGAGCTAAAGCATCAGTTCCGCGTATTTCATTTAACTGTGGTTCTGGATTTGAATTAGTATCCATACCGATACGATTTAGTTGTGCCAGGGTAAATAGATCAATGTCAAGCTCCTTTGCTGCTGTCATCAGCCTGTAGGCTCTATCTTCTAGCATTGCCGCCGGGTTGTTAGTAGAAGCACCTTTGTGCCTTGCAAGGGCATGGAAGTGATCAATTACAACTGCACGCAGTTCTGGATGCTTTGCCTTCATTGATCGCATTGTATTAATGCATGTTTCTACGTCTGCACCCCATGGAGACTCAACAAGAATCTTGCCCTGTTTTTCTTCTAGGATCATGCTTGTTTGGGCTACAATTTCTGCGATTCTTTGTTGATTCTGTGTTGCTCCAGGCAGTTCCAACTCACCAACAGTCACATAGCCATAGTCGTCGCCGGCATTTCGCCACCAACGGTTACCAAAAAATTGACGACTAAGGTTTGCGATGATTCTTGCTTCGATTGATCTTGAATCAAGTTCTGCAGAAACAAAGCCGACGGTTAGTCCACCTTTAGCCAAGGACGCTGCAACCTGAACACCTAAGGCAGTTTTACCAACGCCAGTGCGAGCACCGATAACAAGCAAACGTCCTGCTCTTGGCATATTTGGCCTTGGTGGCGATACTCCGCCATCAATATCAATGTCAAAGGCATTGACGCCAGTAGATACCGGACGGTCTTGTGATTGTGCTTTGATGATGTAATCAGTCCAGTTAAGACGACCTGAACCTGGATCACCAATAATTGATTGCGTTAAATCAGTGACTTGGCCTTGATTGCCGATCGAGCCACTAAGCATACTGATGCCATCCATTGTTCTTTGATGGATAAATTCGAGTGCCTTTTCTAACTTGGGATCTGTTTTAAGGGATTGGCCGGCAAGGTATATGGTTTCTTTATAAAGCGATAACGCTCTTTTTTGTTTTAAGATATCAAGAGCAGTTGACCACTCTGTCGATTGATCGCCGTATGCATTCATCGTCTCCTCAGATGTCAATTCTGATATTGTTGTGCAAAAATCAGAAAACAAAACATCGCGATTAGTAGGATTCATCTGCTCATAGCCAGTTATCAAACTATTTTTTGAAATCGTACTACCCGTGCGTTCACCGATAAACGTCATGTCAATCTCTTTACCGATAGCACGGAAGCAAGGATTACTCCATAAATGTGCAGGCAATTCTTGGCCATGGCCAACACCAAAAGCAATACGAAACTTTGACCAAAGGTCTCTTGATATGCCACTTGGTGAAATCAAAATCCGACAAAGGATGATTGCTTCTTGATCTGTTGTGTCTTCCCTGTCGGCAATTGTTGTTGGCTGAAGTTTTTCAACCAATCGAGCGGTACCAACAGTAGTCTCAATGGCTTCTTTGTTGACTTCGATGATCTTGCCATCCTCGATCCTTAATAAACCAAGATCAACAGCTTTTTGTACATAAAACGGTAGTTCCATTAGATGTCCTCCCATTTAATGCCACTTTCCTCTAGCGACTTCATATCTTCAATTTTTAATTTGATAAATCTTTTAGTACAGTCGTCATCTGGATCATTCATTCTTATTTGATAATCTAATGCTTTAATACTATCAATAAGTGCCTGTTGCTTCTCATCATACTCTACAGGCTTTTCTTCTATAGATTTATCTTCAAGAGATTCGCCGTCTAGATATAAATTTTCAACATTTTTCATTTTAGTATCATTTGGACTTCCATATCCAAAAACAGCATTAAAATTCCTCGACGGCTTGTCAACAGTTCTAGTCCAGAAATTACTTGCCTTCAAGCCTCTGCAAACCGCGCAAATAAATTCAGCTAACTCTTTCTTTTCGAGGCCAAGATTTTTTAAATGCTTAACAGCGCATTCCCTTTGCTTATTCGACAGCACTCTAATTTTTGAAAAGGTTTCAGGCTTGCAAGCATTCCAAGCTTCAATGATGACTGTTTTTTCGTTGCCAGTATCTTTTGGCTTGATTGTATTATTGACTACAGTTTGCAATAGTTCTATTTTTTCTACAGGTTCTCCCTTTAATTTGTTGCATTCTTGACAGATTTCGTCGGTAACGAAGCGACGAGAAGTCTCATAAGCGACTACAGGATCGTGCATGGTCACGGTTTTGCCGTCGGCGCTGATTGAGATAAATCCTTCTTCTTCTAGTTGGGCTAGACATTCGCGACGATTTTTAGTGCCACAGCCCATCTTCAGTTCGCATGAATGCCATGAAATCTGCCTGGAATTGCGTTCAGTAGACGCCAGCCAGCACCACAGAAGCCTTGCTTGTCCGCTTAAGCGTGAGTTGAACAATATTTCGTCAATAGGTGCCTTCAGCCAGCCGCATTCAAGTTGAAAGTCAATGTCTATTTGTGCCAGTCGGCCAATTGGTGGCTTATGCCGTGGATTCATGGATTTTTATCGATGTCCGAACGTTAGGGGGGTTGTCAAGAGGGGGGTATCCAAGAAGGGGGGTGTCTTCAGGACAGGGTGTCCTCAGGTAACCCTAAAGGTGTCCTCAGGTAACCCTAAAGGTGTCCTCAGGTAACCTTTGGGGGTGTCCTCAGGAAACCCCCATCTATATAGATTGATTTAGAAGAATAAAAGAAATAGAATTAATACAACGCGCGAGGGAAATGAAAAAAGACGGCCGTCGGAACAAAAAAGGAGAAACTTGGCAGGAGGCCAAGAGGAGATACAACCGGAAGTACTACAAGAAAAACCAAGACCAGCTGAAAGAGGCCCAGAAGGCCCGTGAAGCCGCCAAAAGGCGTGCTCAGGTACTACGACGGGAAAAAGCAAAGAAAGCTCGCCTACAGGGCCTTGCGAAGGGCAGAGAGGTGCAGAAGAAAAAACAAGAAAAATGGGATGAGCTTGGCGTTATCGTTGCGAGGATGAACTTGCAGGCTGGATTAAGCCAGAAAGAGATCTTTAGAATCCTGCAAGGATTGGCAAGTAGCCGTCAAATTTCCCAATGGATTGCAAGAGGCAGAAACACTGTTAGATTGAAAAGACCAACAAATAATTTCCAAAAAGATGGCTGAACTTCCAAATCTCAAAGGCGTAGCAACGCAAGATTTAGTTGAGACAATTGGTACTGGCCGCTTCCAGGCGAGTTACATCAATTGGAGCCGCACGATGCAGCTATTCCGCGAAAATGCCAGCGGTTGGATGGTTGAGCCTGTTTTTTATTCAGAAGGTGGAATGCTTCACCGAGCACCTGTCGGCGGGTATCTTTTACTGCGACTGCGTCACACTGACGGAACAAAAACTCCCGAAGTGCCACAAGCGATTATGGATAACCGCAATAAAGCAATTCCTTTTGATGAAATCACTTCCCGTGACATCACCGACACCCATCGCCGTGGGTCTTGCTTAGTGCTCGCATTCCAGACTGGACTGGCACATGAGTTATGGGCCAAGATGCCTCTTGAGAATGGTTATCAAGTAGCCGACGAGCAGGAAATCCAACAGGTAAAGTCCCAGTCGACGACGACGAAGTCTGCTTCGGTCGCTGTGGAGGTTGCCAAGGCATCTAAGAAAGACTTTGTGGCCATCGCCCAAAGGATGGGCTTAGTCGAGCCTGCAATTAAAGACTTGATTGCAAAAATTGATGAAAATTTTGATGTTGGCATCAAGACTCTTAAGTCAAAAGATAAAGATTTTGTCTTGAAGCTCAATGAGTCCTTTCAAGCCAGTGGTTACTGACCCTGACTGGGAACTGAATGAATCCGCTCAAAGCATTGCTTTGTTTTTTAGCGGTATAATCATCAAGTAAATCCACTAACAAACAAAGGGGTTGACACCCCTTTTTTATTGACTAAAATTTATTAAGTTGGTTGTTTACCAGTGTCGAGTGAAACTAATATAATTGACTTTTGGCTTGACCAGGCCGGCAGGTTTCCCTTACTCCCTAAGGCTGAAGTTTTACGCTTAGCCAAAATCATTCAAAATCCAAAATCATCAGAAGTAGCTAGGGAAAGAGCAATTGAAAAATTGATTCGCCATAATCTTAAATTAGTTCCTGGCATTGCTAAGCGCATGACTGGGTCAATGAAAAGCTTTCGTCATGGTGACCATTGCCTGGTTGACTTGTTCCAGGTAGGTGCGATGGGCTTACGCAGGGCAGCAGAAAAATTTGATCCGCAAAGAGGTTATACCTTCAGCACCTATGCAGTCACATGGATTAAGCAGGCAATTTATCGTGAGGCTTATCTGATGATCTCTCCGATTCGTGTTCCAGAAAGCACAATAAGAGATTACTACGAACACCAAAAAAGCAAGGAGATTGATGATGCCCCTGCCTTAAGCGCAAGAGTAAGAGATCGCCTTGAGGATGCTTTCTTTGCTATGAATTGCACAAGTCTTGACGTTCCAAACAATGACGATGAAGACTCTGATCTCCACCAATTGATTCCTTCAAAAGTTTATAAAGCCGCCAAGCCTCGGATGACTTTTGATCAAATCATATCTAAAGCTTTTCTTAGTGATTTCCAGAAGAAAATACTGTACATGCGATATATGGAGAACTATTCCGCCTCTCAAATTGCAGAAGAGACTGGTGACAAGGTCAGTAAAATCCGTGACCATTTAAAGCGATCGCTAAAACTAATTAGGAGAGAAGGGATGTATAATGTAGAAGTAAATCCCCTTTTGGGTTAATCAATGGCTTCTATCAGCCTCTCTGGCAAAATTACCGGCAAAAAGTCGGACCCTGCAGTGACATTGCGTCAAGCAGGAGAAATCTCAATTGCAGAATTCTCTGTCCTGGATTCTGATTACTGCTATTTCAAAAACAGGGACGACAACCCTGGTCAGTTCTACAAAGTGCAAGTCGTAGGTAAAAATACTGACTGGCTGTCTGAGAACTTGACACACGGAAGCAAGGTCACCGTTCATGGCCAACCTGTTTGGCGTGAATACAACGGTCAAAAAATTCTTGATGTTAAGAACGCTCGAGTAGTTTCAATGGACGATAGGAAGCCTGCAGCCGAAAGCAGCTCGCTGTTCTGATCCTTCATGGATTCTAGTTACAATCTTCCTTGTCTCTGTTTGGGGGCTGTGATTGCAGCCTCCACTTTTTTTGTCCCAATTTTTATTGTGATAGACCGACCATGGACCCAAGATATTACGTCAGCGGAGCTGTCGGACCTTTCATTGACGAAACACCAATCATCTCTCACGCCAACATCAAGCCTTACATTATTGCAATTCTTTTGCACAGGGGAGCTGTCACCTTCGAAGAAGTGCTTACTTGTATAGCACCACATTGTGCAGACATTGATACGAAGATTGGCCTTTGGGATGGCCTAGAGAATTATCACGTCCAAGATCGCAACAGGCTAGAGATTTTAATCGAAGAAGTTTTAGGTGAGATGGTCTCAAGTGGTGTTTTGAGGTATAATAATGAGCAAGACCTTTGGGTTTTATCTGTAGGCGAAAACCACAGGAACGTCCCTACGATAATCAACTGGGTCTCAGCCACAGGAGCGCAGATGCCTCATCATGTCATCCTGGAAATGTCTCAAGATGAAATTATCCGGTCTAACAAAACACATGCACACAACTGAAATTCCAAACAACAAAAAAGCTGAGCTTGATGTGATTGCTTGGATGAACAAGTCACCGCATCCGATGCCTGTATTTGATCATGATCAGATCGTTTACGTTTTAAGGAAGACTGATTGGCAAAAAGCCAGAGTAATTACCAGCTCACAAAACGGCTGCCAGTTACAATTAGTAGAGAGTAAAGAAGCGTTCAATCTTTATGATGCAAGATGTATCCGGCCGGCTTGAAATAGCAGCTGTTTGCGACGACATTAAAGAGTTGTTGCTGGAAAAAAATGCCAAGTACGGCAATAGTGCTCTGAATCCAGTCAGGATTTTTAGTGGAGACTCAACTATTAGCCAATTGCTTGTCAGGATTGATGACAAGCTAAGCAGGATCAAAAGAGGTGCTGGCTTATTAGCTGCTGATGAAGATGTCATCAATGATTTGATTGGTTACTTGGTGCTTCTTAAGGTCGCAATGAAAAGAGAGAACACCCTTCAAGTCGAATATGATGAAATACTTGACTTTGCATTTTTAGATGAAGAGCCGATCCAATGGCAGCAGTATCGCAACACTGATATATGAACTACCCAGAGATCGTTCTGCCAATCAAATTAATGTCTAAGGCACGTCCTAGAGTCACTAGGAATGGCACTTATATGCCTAAGCCTTATCAAGATTGGCGCAAAGAATGCAGCAAACTACTAAAAAATGCTTGGGATAGAGAACCAATTGACCATCCTATTTCCGTTGAGATTGAGTGTTATGGCACTGCTCGTGGCGACATCGACAATTACATGGGAGCACTGTTCGATACGGCCAACAAAATCTTGTGGGTCGACGACCGCGCTTCCATCATCCAGAAGGCATCAATCTCGTATTTCAAGAGGCCAACTGCAGAGAGTTGCTGGAAGATTCGTATCTATGACTTATAGCTAAGTTAGATTGGAGGTAGTATGTTTTTTCATGCAATCCTCTGACGTAGAGATTTGCTATCTGCAGGCTGACCCTGAATATAGAAAAGCAAGAGGGCAAAGTCAATCACATTTAAAGACAATTCTTAGAAGCCCTGCTCATTACGTTAGTGCCGGCAAGCACGGATTGATTCCGTCTCCTGCGATGATCATGGGCACAGCTGTGCATTGCAAGCTTTTGGAGGGAGAAGATACTTTTGCGGCGCAGTTTACACAACGTCCTGATGGCATTAAGTTCACGACGAAAGAAGGGAAAGACTGGAGAGCTGCCAATAGCAAAAAGAAGATTCTTACTAACGAAGGTAGAGATCGTCAGTGGGACTCTGTCGTCGGAATGGTTGACGCATTACGAGGCTTGGAATGGTTCGACACCAGTCTGAAGGATTATCGTAAATACAACGAAGTTTCTATTTACTGGAACGACGACAACATTGCCTGCAAGGCAAGACTTGACCGTGTTATCCCACTAGAGAACGAAACATTGGTCCTTGACCTCAAGACAACTGATAATATCTCGCCATCAAAATTCCAATCAAAGTTAGTCGATCTTGGCTACGACTTTCAAGCTGCTTGGTATTCTCATGCTGCTGAGATTGCATATGGCAAGCCTGTGCGGTTTATTTTTGTAGCAATTGAGCGAAGTGCTCCGTACACCATTGACTTTTTTGAAGCCCCTAGGCACATGATCAATGAAGCACGATACAAAAATCAAAAAGCACTAAGGATCCTTAAGGAGTGCAAGGAGAAGAATGAGTGGCCCACTCGACAGCCAAGCTTGAAGCTAGTAGATTATCCGAAGTGGTACACGCCTATCCCCCGCGATGATCAGCCCCTTGTCACCAACAAAAAAGATGGATTCGTACCGCTCTTCTAATTGCAAGCTTGTATGGATCACCCCAGACGCGGAGGAAATGATTGCCTATCTGGCAAGAGTTTCCAATCCTACCAATCAAAACAGCAAAGAAACAGCGCCTAAGCTAATTCGCTATTTGATCAAACATAGCCATTGGTCACCATTTGAAATGGCTACAATGTGCGTAGAGATTAATACTACTAGGGCAATTGCACAGCAAATCATACGCCATCGTAGCTTTTCGTTCCAAGAATTCTCTCAGAGATATTCTGATGTAGGGCAGCTTGGGGATTCAATCATTCCTCATCTCCGCCGGCAAGACAAGACAAATAGACAAAATTCAATCAATGATTTAAGCCAAGAGGAAGTTGGTAGTTTCTATCGGAGAATTAGTGAGTTGTTTGAGGATTCTGAACATCTTTACAGAGAGATGGTCAGTGCTGGTATTGCTAAAGAATGTGCAAGGGCTGTCTTGCCTTTAAATACACGTACACGTTTATACATGAGTGGCACAGTTCGCTCTTGGATTCATTATTTAGATATCAGGGCCAGTCCCGAAACTCAGCTTGAGCATCGTCAAGTTGCTGAAGATGTTTTGAGTATTTTTGAAGAAGAGTTGCCTGATGTATATGAAGCTGCTTTTACCTAAAACGGTATCCTAGCCCGATTTAGAGTTTAAGAGTGGCCATCCATTGTTATGATTTTAGGCGTGGGTATGAAGTTAAGCCACGTTATGGAAAGCACGAGTCTGCTGATCAGTACTCTGCATTTCAAAATTATTTGCATATGGGTGGCCAGCGGACCTATGACCCTGTAGCTAAAATCTTCAAGGTTGACCCGCAAACGATTAAGAATTGGGCTAAAAAATATAACTGGGAGAAACGCGCAGCGCAATGGGACAAAGAGCAGATTGCCTTGACCTGGAAGGACGCAGAAAAGATACGAGAGCAAAAGCATAAGAGATCGATCGTTGAATTTAGAGATGCCTCTGAACGGCAAGCAAGGATGATGATGGAGATCTCAGAAGACCTTTTAGGCGTCTTGACAAAGCGAGTCAAGGATGCACAGGATCAAGGAGAAGAAGTGCCGCTGCCACTTGTCTCAGGTTTGTTGCGTGCCACTGCAAACATCACAGAACAATCCCGTCAGGCTTGGGCTTCAGCTCTAGGCGTTGAGGACATGTTGCAGCTAGTTGAACAAGAACTTGATAGAGTGCAGGTCGAGGAACTTGATGAAGACGAGGATGAAATTATTATCGATGAATGAACTGCCATTAATTACTGTGAAACAGGAAGACGACGGTACGTTTGTTTTGGAATGGGACGAAAATGATCCACGTTGCCAAGAATTCAACGATTGGACTGAAGAGGATTGGAGTAAAGCAATTGAAGATGGACTAGCAAAATTTTAAATGGCACAGAAATTAGGCAAAGACTACTTGCGTAAATCAGCGCAAAATCAAGCGATGCTTAAGGCATTGCGAGACAAGAAGCTGCAATCAAAAGAGAAGGGAGACAGGATACTGCTGCATAAATTTATAAAGGAAGTTTATCCAAATTATAAATTCTATAAGTTTCATGCAACATTAATTAAGCAGCTACAGCGAATTATTGATGGAGATTGCGATCGTTTAATCTTGCAAGTCCCGCCACGAAGCGGTAAAAGCCTTTTAAGTTCAGTTTTACTTCCGGCGGCATATCTACAGGCACATCCTGATCGTTTTGTAGGTATTTCTTCCTACTCAGCAGAGCTTAGCCAAGGTTTTTCTCGTAAAGCACGCGACTTTTACCGTGATGGCGGTGGCCAGTTAGATCCGTCACAGCAAGCAGTTAATGCCTGGGGCACGCAAGGTGGTGGTGGATTATGGGCTGCTGGTGTGGGTGGCGCGATTACAGGTCGATCTGGCCATTTGCTGATCATCGATGACCCTGTGAAAAACAGGGAAGACGCAGAAAGCCAGCGAATGATGGATAAGCTTTGGGACTGGTATGCATCAACCCTGTACACACGTCTTGAGCCAGAAGCTGGAGCGATTGTTGTTATTCAAACGCGATGGTCTGAAAATGACATGATTGGCCAGCTACTAGAGAACGAAAACAACGTATCTGAAAAGGGTCGAGAAAACTGGACGATTGTTGATCTGCCGGCATTATTTGAAGATGAAGGGAGTCGTCCAAAGCTCCCAGAGCATTGCGAAACGATCCTGGACTGGCGTACAGAGGAAGGGCAAGCATTATGCCCCCAAAGGTATGACGAAGACGATTATGAGCGCATTAGAGAGGCCATCGGGACAAGGGAATTTGCATCTTTGTTCCAGCAACGCCCTGCTCCAGAAGGGGGCAACATGTTTGATCCTACTTGGTGGCAATATTACTCACATGATTCTGTTATCCCTGATTTCGACAGAGTGATCTTGTCGATTGACTGTACGTTTACTGATGCAAAGAACAGCGACTATGTTGTGGGGCTAGTTGTCGGCCAATCTGGTCCATCATTTTATGTGCTTGATCTGTTCAGGGGAAAAACTGATG
>Ga0213865_10003194_pt1 | contig 10128 bp, 13 predicted proteins | sample PICome_6_FD_160100 | JGI IMG/M metagenome (GOLD analysis project Ga0213865, IMG submission 160100) | Coastal seawater microbial communities near Pivers Island, North Carolina, United States - PICO282 | ecosystem: Environmental > Aquatic > Marine > Coastal | place: USA: North Carolina... | reverse complement strand
TGGAAAGTTCTACTAAAGAAGTTGGTAAAGATATAGTCATAGGTCACGAAACAATTAAGAGTTACACAGGTAAGTATGCAACTCTTGAGCCAATTTATGTAAAAGGGAAAGAAAAACCTATAAAAATTTATACTATTTAATCTTTCATAATTCTTGCGTTTAAATGAGTTTCTATATAGCTATGAATGCTATCTAATTTAGAAGTAGCTTCTCTTAAAACTACTTCTAAAGTTGTAAACTCTTCTTTACTTAAGAATTTTTTCAAGCCACTTATGTCAGTCGAACTTCTTTCTGTAATTAGTTTACCATACCTGTCATATAAAAGTTTATAGCTTACTAAAGTAGCTTCTTTTTTATTTGTCATTTTTCTATTCCTGTAAATGTAATAGTATCTTGTCTACCTCTAAGACCTGCTTTCATATAAGTAGTAGCCCTTCCTTCAAAGAAGTTCTGATGCTCTACACCCATGACCTCATCAATCCAACCTAACGGATTTTCTTTTTGGTCGTAATTAGTTTTAAGTCCTAGTTGAAGTAATCTTCTATCTGCAATGTATCTATTGTAAGCATACATGTCTTTCTTTGTAAGACCTTGTAAGTCACCCATTTCAAATACTAAGTCAAGGAATTTATCTTCAAGTTCTACCATGTCTCTGCAAATCTGATAGAGTTCTGCTTTAAAATCGTCTGTCCATATTTCTATGTTTTCTTTTATAAACTCTCTAAATAGTTTTGTCATAGCTTCAACGTGCATAGATTCATCACGTATAGAATACGTAACTATTTGCCCCATGCCTTTCATCTTACCGAACCTTGGGAAGTTTAAGAGGATTGCAAAACTAGAGAATAACTGCAACCCTTCTGTGAAGGCTGAATAAACTGCTAGTGTTTTAGCTATAGTTCTCTTATCAGATTTTAAAGGCTTAAACTCCCCAACGTAATCGTGTTTGTTAGACATTTCTTCGTACTCTGAAAAAGCTTTGTACTCTATTTCAGGCATACCTACAGTGTCTAACAATAAACTGTAAGCATCTTGGTGTATAGATTCCATGTTAGCAAACGATGACATCATCATACGTGCTTCAGGTTTCTTAAATATAGGCATATACTTATCTATATACCCTGCACCTACATCTACATCTGACTGAGTAAACAGTCTAAATATTTGTGTAAGTAAATGTTTTTCTTCAGGAGTTACATCCTGCCAATCTTTTACATCTGTATGTAACGGAACTGATTCAGGCATCCAATGCATTTGATTTTGTAGTTTGTAGTATTCATACATCCATGGATACTCAAACGGTTTATAATAATCTCTAGTTGTTATTAAGCTCATAATATTTCCTTACCCTTCACAGGCGATACATTCCGAGTCATCTAGTCTAACTCTTGGAATTTTTGTGTTTACATTCTCTACGTTTCTTGCTGCATTAGTTCTAAAGTAATACAAAGATTTTAATTTATTCATACCATACCAGTGTACATCGTTTACATACTGCATGTATTCATCATGTACTTCTTGAGGCTCTGTTGCCTTTGGTAAAGTAAAGAATAAATTTACAGACTGTGCTTGACATACAAATTCTTGTCGTTGATGTGCATGTTCTACAATCCAAATTTGATTTATTTCATTAGCAGTTTTAAATACTTCTTTTTCTTCATCTGTTAATATATCTAAGTGCTGAACAGAACCTTCGTTAGCTGATATATCTTTCCATACTTCATTTAACTCTTTGCCTTTAAGCCCCTTAGACTTGAGAACTTTTTCGAGATACTTGTTCTTAACTTGGTAAGACCCTGACAAAGTTTTGTGAGTATAGCAGTTAGCACGGAAAGGCTCAATAGAAGGGGAAGTACCACTACATATAATCCCACTACTAGCGTTAGGAGCAATAGCCAATAAGTTAGCGTTTCTTTTACCTGTACCATGAATGTCTGGAGCCTCTCCTCTTCTAACAGCCAGTTCTTTAGTCGCTTCATTTGCTCTAGTATTGATATACAAGAATGCTTTATAGTTGAAACCACTAGCGTATATCCCTTCGAAAGGGATGTTACGAGATTGAAGATAAGCATGGAAGCCCATAGCACCGAGACCGAGACTCCTTTCTCGATACGCTGAGTAGGCACTCTTGGTAAAGCCTTCCTTACCTTCTTTAACATATTTTTGAAAGCGTTTAAAATTTGCACTGTATTCTCCTAACTGTGTTGTGTCTATTGCATTGTCAATGTAGTGCTGTAAAACATTGTCAAGCATGGTTATTAAATCTTCAATGAACATGTCATCTTTTGACCAGTCATCAAAGTGTTCTAAGTTTACAGAAGATAAACAACATACTGCTGTTCTCTCTTCATCTGTTGGTAGAGTAATCTCTGAGCATAAGTTACTTTGTCTTATCTTTAAACCTAAATCTTTTTGTGCTTTAGGTAAATGTTTATTACAAGTATCAATGTTCACCATGTAAGGCTCACCTGTTTCTGCTCTAGCATTTATTATCTGCCACCATAAATCTCTAGCGTTGATAGTCTTAACTGCTTCGTTAGTCTTAGGGTCTATCAATCTCCAGTCTTCGTTGTTTTCTACAGCTTCAAGGAAAGAATCTGTAATGTTAACACCATTATGGAGATTTAGATTTTTTCTGTTTATATCTCCACCTGATTCTTTTCTCATATTAATAAACTCTTCAATCTCAGGATGGCTTATGTCCATGTAAGCGGCATAGCTACCACGTCTTGTTGTGCCTTGATTAAAGGCTAACATCTGTGAATCAACTACATGGATGAAAGGAATAGAACCAGTAGAACGACTGCCGTGAGTAGTTGAAATACCGTTGCTCCTAATATCACCCCAATATCCACCAATGCCTCCACCTGAACTTGCCAACCATATATTCTCATCATAGTGAGCAGATAAACCACCCCTGCTGTCAGGAACATAATTGAGGAAACAACTGATAGGAAGCCCACGAGTGGTTCCCCCGTTACTAAGAATAGGAGTGCTAAACATGAACCAACGAGAGGAAGCATAGTTATAAAGTCTTTGAGCCAACTCGAAGTCGGTTTCTCCTTTGTATGTTGCTCCGAAGACGGAGGCTCTTGCGAATGCTTCTTGGGCATGTGTTTCTCCTTCCCAAAAATATCTATCTTTGAGTGTATCTAAACTAAATTTGTCAAACGTTTTTTCTTTATCGTAGTCTATTTCAATTCCTAAGTAAGGCTTAGTTCCTATTTTATCTTCAACCATTATTCTGCTCCTCTAAATGTAAAGCTATTATAGCATAGTGTATAATCTTTTTCAAATCAGCAGGATTCTTACCTGCTTTTTTACCATACCTCATAGCGTACTTCATAATATTACCTATACAAAAGCCTTCTCCATATCCCGAATCTATTATCATATCAGTTGCCTGATACTTGCCATTAGAATAATGTTGCTCGTATGTTTTATCAATATACATTTTCATGTCACGAAGTATTGTATCTTCGTTAAATTTATAATTCATCTTTTCTCCAGTTATCAGGTAAAGTATTTTCACTATACCATGTAAAATTATTTTTTTCTGCCCATTCAGCGTGGGTTCTTTTCGTTCCATCTTTTCTTTTCTTAGCCTGTGGCATAGGTGCATAAGGACTAAGGAATAAAAACACTAACTCTTGGTTAGGTTTCAAAGCTTTTCTTATCCATACATATTTGTTGTATTCTTGGTAGTCCCAAAATCTACCTTTAGCTTCAAGTAAATATTCTTTGTTACCTATTTTTTTTACAAAGTCAGGCTCGTAATTATGTTCAACAACGTAAGGAACTTTATCTGTATGATGCTTCCACTCTTGTAAAACAGTGGTGTGTAAAGTATGTTCCCACTTAGAATCATATCCTTTAGGTATATCTTTTTCTTTAGGTCTAACCTTTCTAGGTTTTCTGTAGCCTACCATTACATAACATCCGAGTAAGTAATATCTTTAATATTTTTATTTACTTTTTTAATTTTTTGTGCAAACCACCTAGGCGTGTAAGCCGAAACCATAAGTTTGTTGTTTGCAAAGAAATGACTTTCTTCAGGTAAATATTTTTCAAAGTTATTGATATTTACTTTCTTTTGTTCTTCTTCTACAAGCATACTTTTTAACCACTCAACTACAAACTCTTTGGAAAGTTTTCTAACTTGTTTTGCTTTTGCTCCATTCATATTTTTATTTCCTCAACCTTTGGTTCTTTAACAATCTTTGTAAAATATACAGGACCTTTAGCATAATTAAAAACTCGTAAGCCTTGTCCATCGTTAGCATCTTTATGGCATTCTATTTTATGAGGACACCACCCACAGTTTTTAGATAGCTTCATGTTTCCTGAAACACCTTCGGGTACATCTTGATAACAAAACTCAGGAGGTTCGTTGTGTACAATAATTTCTTTTACATTATCTATTTTAGAAACGATGTTAGGCTTTTCCATATCGTCAGGTATGTAAGTGCAAAGCTCTCCTGTTTCTTTATTCATAACTAGGAAGCCACCATTACTTGTACCTTCTGCTTCTTCATATCCTGCAAGTTGAGATAGATATCCAAAGGCATCGTCTTCACTAAGCGTACCTTCTTTAAACTTTTTAAATGCATATCCTGATGCAGTCTTTACATCTACTACTTCACCATCAATCTTACAGTCCATGTGTCCTTTGATTCCATTTACAGTAATTTCTTTTTGCATGTCTGTAAGTTTATGTCCTGAAAGTTTAACAAAGAATAAAAGTAAAACCTCAAGTAAATGTCCATATAAAAATTTAATTTGTATATTAGGCTCTAACTTTTCTGTAGTATCTGACTGTGTATGAGCATCATACCATAAACGTCTTTCAGGTTTACCTATGTTTGACATCCTAAGCGTTTCTTTAGATGTTCTATCTTGAGGGGTAGCCCAATGTCTTAGAGCATCAGCCATTTCTTTACCGAACTCTTCATAAGTTTCTTCTGAAATGTTTAGCTCATTGCCTTCTGTCAGAGAATCTAACAGGGCATAAATATCCGGAACTAAATTACTTAGTTTTTTTGCTTTCATTTTCTGCTTCCTTGAATGCTTTAATTACATCCGATGAGAATAGTTTTTGTAAGTTTACGAGGAACATTCTACTTGCTTTATGGTCACCACCACATACAGTTTTAAACGTATCTAATTTATCTACGATTGTTTTAAGTACATCGGTTTTAAAAACTAAAGTACAAAATTCGTTGTCACCAACACATAGATTATGGAACCAGTAGTCTGCTTCGGTAGCTTTAATACCTGAAGGTTTACCCCATGATTCATATTCTATACATATGTTACCTGATTTTTGCCACAAATCTTTTTCTGATTTAACTTCTATTTTTTTATTTGTTAGCATGTCTGCTATCTTTTCTTCTCTGACTGTACCATAAGCCAAGTCGATGTCAAATTTCTTTCTGTTTTCTTTAGTGGGTTTCATACCAACTGTCTCCTATTTTATATTCGCCTGTTAAAGGACATCTCATATTGTAATGTTGTCCCGCTTGTTCGATTGCCTGTACTCCTAGTTTACCTACAGCTTCAGCATCTTTTTCTATTACCTGTATCTGCCATTCATCGTGAATATTTGCTACGAATTTAGCATCATAACCATGACTTCTAATGTTATCTTCTAAAATTACTAAAGCTTTTTTCATTGCTATTGCACCTCCACCTTGTAATAAAGTATTTAATGCAGCATGTTTATGCCTAAGTAAAATCTTTCTACCATCTAATCCTTTGAGGTAACCTTTCTCTGATGCTCGGTCAACTCGTTCTTTAAGAGTTCTAAGTGTTGGGAGACCACTAAGAAAGCGTTCTCGCAACCGTTTACCATCTGCTCTGTTTCCTTTAATGATGCTTCCAATCTTTTCATCTCCTGCTCCGTATATGAGGGCATAGATGAAAGTCTTCGCCTCATCTCTTGATTTAAGTCCAGCAAATTGTTGGTTAGCTGTGTGAATATCTCCGTTGATAATTTCATTTACATACTCCTCGTCAGCCATATAGTGTGCTAACAATCTTAATTCTAAACCACTTGCATCTATACCTACAAGTTTATAACCTTTTGGTACTGTCCAACATGAACGACATTCTTTACCATAAGGACTATAGACAGCAGGTACTTGAGCCATGTTAGGATTTCTGTGTGCCATTCTACCTGTGATTGCACCAGTACATATTACTGACCCATGTACTCTACCATCTTCCTCGTTTACTGCATCAATCCACGAATGAACTTGAGCCAATCTTTTTTGATACAGTAAGAAGTCTGCTATAAGTTGTGCTTCTTTTATGTGAGTAATCTTTTTAAGAGTAGTCTCGTCTACAATAGCTTGTCCTGTTGGAGTAAATTTCTGAGGCTTCCAACCAAGTTCCTGTAGTCTTTGTCCTATTTGTTTTCTAGAACCAAGATTAAATTCTTGAAGAGTCTTTCTCATGAAAGGTTTTTGTTCAAGCGTACCATCTATTATATCAGAGTACTCTTGTTCTGTCAATCCTTGTTTAGAAAGTTTACCATCTTTTTTTAGTTTAGGCGTTACCATTTTGTCATCAATCCAAATAGGCTTGAATGTTTCGTGAACTTTATCTTCTGTTTCTTTTAATTTACAGCTGAGTTCTGATGCTAAAAACATTGCTTCTTCATCGTTAAATAAGAAACCATTTTGTTTTTGTTGTTCTAAAATGTGTGTAACTTTATGCTCAAGTTTAATACATTCTTTTGAGAACCCAAGAGATTCTTTTCTTAAGTAACGTAACAGTTTCGTATTGATAGCTACATCTCTTTCGCAATAAGTTAACATTTCTTTTGTAAAACTAGACCACTCAGGTGAATCTAGTTTAGGTACGCCTAACTTGTAACCCCACTTAGCTATACTGTGACCACCTTCTCGTGTAGGATTTAGTAGCCTAGATAAAACAAGTGTATCTATAACTTTATCTGAATGATATAAGTCTACACCGGTAAGCTTTTTAATTACAGGAATATCATATCCAAGAATATTATGTCCTATAATTACATCTGCTTCTTTTAAAAATTTGATACCCTCGTCAAGCGTATCTTCGTAGAAGTGATAAAACTTTTCACTGACTACATCTTGTGCAACAAGACACCATATAACAGAAGGATTTAAACCATCTGTTTCTATGTCAAATACTAACTGCATATATTCCTCCTATTAAAATGGTATGATTTCTTCGTCTTTAGAATTTAACATTTCTAAATCTTCGTACTCAGATAACCTGCCTGTTTCTTTATCGTATACCAACGAACAAGCCATACCTACGTCACCTGTATATCTTGATTTAAGTATACGTAGTTTAGTTGTTCGTGATTCTAAATCATCGTCTGATTGTTGATTTCTTTCAAGTGCTATCACACAATCTGAAAGTTGTGCAATACTGTTTGAACCACGTAGATGTGATAAGCTTACACTAATACCATTCTCGTGTCCTTTGTTGCCTTCGATTCTACGTAAATGTGATACAAGTATTATACCTGCACCTGTTTCTTCTACCATGCTACGTAGTCTGTGCATGATATTGTCAATAGCTTTACGTTCATCACCATCCATCATAGAACTTACAAGCATGTGTAGATGGTCAACAACTACCCATTTACAATCACAGCCGACAATAAGATACCTAAGCTTTGCAAAGATAGCGTCAATATCATTAGCACCAAAGTGTGCATGGATAAATACTCTGTCATTGCTAAAGACTTTATCAAACATATTTGTAAGTTTAGTTTCACCATAGTCATCACGAACACTATCAATAAATAGTTTGTCACTAGCTTCGATAGAAAGTATACCATCTACTGTACGTTTCCAGTCTTCTTCCAAAGCTATGATACCTACGTTGTCATTTGTTTGATTGATAAGCCAATGCTCTAACTCTCTTGTAATACTAGACTTACCGAGTCCTGTACCACCTGTAAGTGTTACAAGTTCACCTGCCCTGAGTCCAAGAAGTTTCTTGTTAAGACCATCCCAAGGATATGGGACACTCTGTTTACGTTCTCTGTTAAGAAAGTCATGCTGTTTCTCTGACACCCTGATGATACCACTAGGTGTATAAACCTGTGCATCCCACCATGCTCTTGTAAAGTCTTGATGTTTGCCTTTGTTGAGCATGTCGTTGGGGTCTTTGTAGCCATTAGGAAGCGTAACAATCTTTGCTTTTCCGGGCTTGATAATACTTGCTACTTTCTGTGAAGCTTCGATACCTGCTTTGTCTTTGTCAAAACAAATCACAACATTGTCAAAACTTTCTACGTATTCTAGGCTTTCTTTGATGTCTTTTACAGCCGAGGCTGCACCACGTTTGATAGATACTACTGCCCACTTACTACCAAGTAGTTCGTATGTAGCCATAGCATCACACTCACCCTCAACAATCGTTAGATATTTACCACCTTCTTTGAAAAGGTTTTGACCAAACAAACCTGAGTCTTGAATAGACCCATCAAACGAAAAGCGTTTATCTCTTACGTATCTAATCTTTGTAGCACACTGCTCGTGATTGATATAAAAAGGATAGAGATGCTGTGCTAGTTGCCCATTAGAATCATACACAACTTTAACACCATACTTTTCTGCAGTTTCTTTTGATATATTTCTATCAGTAAGCTTTGCAAAGATGCCTCCATGTGCATTTACACTTGGCTTGGGTGTTGGTTGTTTAATATAGTTTGTCATAGGCGTTACTTTTCCCTCGTAGTTTGTATAAAATTTGTCACAGCTAAAACATTTTGCAGACCCATCTGCGTTTACAGATACTGCATCTTTGCTACCACATTCGTGACAAGGAACGTGATATTTTACGAATTTACTTTGTTCTTGCATATAATTACCCTCGTTTTAAATAAAAAAGCCACCCTGTTTTACGAGAGTGGCTTCGATTGGAGATATGAAAAGTTAATTAGTCTTCTTCGGGTGAAGCTTCCTCGTTAACTGTTTCTTCTTCAGACTCTACCACTGCTTCAGGAGTATCTTTTAAGAGGGATTCAAGGTTACCCCTATGTGTTGCACTCGCAAAGTTTAAAGCTTCTAAAACTGTTTCTAATGTACCAACTTTATTGATAGTTACGTGAGCATTAGCTTTAGTTTGTTCGTCTTCGATGTTATTTATATCGTAAGATATAGTTCCATCATCATTCTTAATTGTAATAATCATATTAAAATTCCTCCCCATCTCCATATGGGTCTAATTCAGCACCATCTTGAGTCTTTAGTGCTACTAAATCAATAACTTGCATAGCTTGGAAATCCAAACCTTTGAAGTTACCATACTTGTTGTCGGTTTCCCACTCGTTGTATTGTACCTTAACGCTAGAACCATTACCTACAACATCATCCATAGGTTGTTTGTTCTTGTCGAAAAGCTTAGGTGCATTTCTTACCATGCCATTTGGTCCATTAACTTTTCTTTTTATTGTTAAGGCTCTACCAACAGGTGTTTGCCCACCATTCTCATCCTTAATGGATAAGTCTTTTACTTTGAAACCACGAGCCTCAAAGTCATTTGCAACCTCGTTATCCACTACTAAATCAACTGTATAAACAGGCTCAAACGTAGTGTTTGGGGTTGTTACTGAAGCCCAATAGGCTTTTCCTTCTAATACTGCCATATAAATTCCTCCTTTGGATTGGCGTTTAATTGGGTGTATTATACCCTACTTTGTTATGAATGTCAAGCATTATATCACTCATTGAGTAAATACTTTCGTCACATAGTCTTACGTGATAGTCTTCATCAGTCCATCTTACTTCGTAAGCTATTTTGTTTTCTTGGTTATGCTCTCGCATCCAGTTTTCAAACTCTCGATATTCATCTTTGTTTAGTTTTTTAAATTGTTCTTTCATATTATTTCCAATGGTGTATAACACCAACAGTTAAGACTATTAGTGTTATACTATTTATTAAAACTAATGCTGTTCCTACATCCATGCTGTGAACTCCATATAAGGTTCTTCTTTGTGTCCTTCAGGTAACCATTCTACCATATCTTTTACCTCTTGTAAAGTGAAAGTTGTAGCTACACTTTCTCCTTCATCATCATGTGCTAGTAACAAAGCTTTACCTGCATAGTTTCTATCTTTAATACTGAAG
>Ga0213865_10003193_pt1 | contig 10129 bp, 14 predicted proteins | sample PICome_6_FD_160100 | JGI IMG/M metagenome (GOLD analysis project Ga0213865, IMG submission 160100) | Coastal seawater microbial communities near Pivers Island, North Carolina, United States - PICO282 | ecosystem: Environmental > Aquatic > Marine > Coastal | place: USA: North Carolina... | reverse complement strand
TAAGCCTACCCACCATGACAGGTTGATCACCGTCAGCCGAGAAGTCTGTGTCGACAGAGATAAGGCGCGTATCTTCAGCAAGCCCACCTCTAGTCAAATCCGTGTAAAGCGCCTCTTCTATGTCAGCGCATATCTCATCGACCATTTCGTCGTACGTTCCAGTCATCTTAACGTACACTTCGATTCTAGCGACGAGTCTTTTCTGTAGCGTCCTTGGCGGTCCCATCGTTGGGTAGCGCGTAGTCTCGCTTTGTGTATAAACGCAGATCGCTGGCAGAATGTCGTTGTGAACTGCAAACACCCGTGTGTCAAAGCAGTTCGCCTTCGTCCTAGTCAATCCTGTCAGCGTAGTAACAAGATTATGCCTGATTCGGGTTCTGATATGGCTCATTGCTTCTCCAAAGCCAGTTCAGTAATTCCTGTGCCATCTGGCATGACAACCCTAATCGTATAATCCACGTTCGTGCCATCAACCGGCACAATAACAGTATCGCCCTCTTGCAAGGTTGATATGTCTCCTGACTTGCAGGTAAGTCGTGGCTGATCTACAGAAAATGCTACAAATCCACCGGCATCCTCTAACGCATGTTGTGCGTCGAAGATGGCAGTGAACGTAGTCTCCTGCCCAAAGATCGGCTTGCCCGTACAGGACACGCCAAAGTCGGCAAGGAAAATACTGCGATCAGCCGCAACTTCTACTGGCATTACTCAGCCTCTTCCTGCACTTCTTCTTTAGGCTTACGAGTGCGTCGCTTGGGCTTCTCTTCACCGCCTTCTACGCCGACTGCTCGATTTACAGTCTTTGACTCATCTACCGGAGACACTCGACCGATACCCATCAGTGATCGCGCCAAACGCTCATCAAGTTCAACTACCTCTCCGACCTGACAGCTTTTGCCAGCGATTACACAACCTTTGATTACTTCGTACTTCATACTTCCTCCTTAGAGAAAACCCGCCCCGAAGGGCGGGATCATGCTTTAGCCGTCGTTACCGAATGCGAAGCTAACTGCGTGGCGTACTGCCACATCCATAGACTGAAGAGCAACAACGCGGATAGTACCAGTTGTTGATGCAGTGTATGGATCTACTACTAGGTCAAGGCCACCGAAGAAGCCAACCAAGAGGTCTGCAAAGTTACCGTAGTAAAGGTTGCCAGCAGTTCCTTGGTTAGACACGATTGCGCGGTATCCATTGATTGTGCCACCAGGCTCAACAACGAATTGCGCTGTGCCAGACGCCTTCTCAGTAGTCTTGAGTGCACCGTACATTGCCGCTGGAAGGATGTATGCCAAGTTGCCCATAAGAGCATTGTCTTCAGCAATAGCAGTTTCCAGAGTTACAACTTCAGCGAAGGTTGGGTTAGCCGCCGCGAAGTTAGTTACAGTGTTGACACCAGAGGTGTTCAAGATACCAGTAGGCTGACCGCTTGAGCCTGAGCCTTCGAGACCAGCCAAGTCGATCGCAAGAGCGATAGCTTGAGCAAGATCGTCACGGATCAGAGCTTCAACGTCCATGCTTGACTGAATCATTAACTGCCTGGTGACATCTGTGAATGCGCCCAAAGTTTTGGGTGTCATCGAAACGTTACCGACAGTCATTTCTGACTCAGTAGCGGCTCCACCCTCTGACGCAATCCATGCGGCAGAAGCGGCGGCAGTCTTCTTAGGGATCTTAACGTCACCAGACAGACCGTTCAGAGTACGTGCACCGGCTTGCATGACGCTTGATGCGTTACGCAAGACATCGATGAAGTCAGTCCCACGATAATCATCGCTGAACAGATCTGACTCATCTGATGAGTTAAGGTCACGCTTCCAAGTACGCAGTACGTCTGTTGGGAGCATGATGCCTTGAGCGGCACGACCAAACTCGTTAGCGGCGGCTTCTGAACACTCGAATTCAAAAGCGGCGGCTTCTTGAGCGCGTCGGTCAGTTGGGTTAGCCAAAGCGTGGATAGCGCGAACGAGAGAGAACTTCTTGAGTTCTTTGTCGGTCATGCCGATGTCCTGCGACTCAAGAGCACGCTCTGAACCGATTACATCCAACAATTCACCACGGAACTCAGCTACAGAACGACCTTCTGCGATTGCTCGCTTAGCCATGTCTGACTGATTGTGGCGTGCGCCAAGCTCAACAATTTGAGCGGCATCTTTTTGGGCGGCTTTACGAGCTTCTAACTCGATTGCCGCAACATCTACTTCATTAGTCATGGGAGTTTCCTCTCTAACAGTTACGGTTACGGTTTCGGTTGTAGGCTCGCTTGATCTACCAACACCAACAGAGACATCCGCTGGAATTGATACCAAACTAGCTTCTACGGGACGCCAAGACTTTGCGACGTACTTGTCTTTGTCCTGACGCTCCATTTTGTTGATAGCGTATCCAATAGACACGTTTGCGCGTATGCCATCAACAACATCGTCGAAAGCCTCTTTAGCAAGTCCATTCTTTCCAAAACGGACCGTCGCACGGAGACGCCGTGCCGAGCCATCGAGATCGACAGATTCGATTACACCCACTTGTTTCTGTGGGTCATGGTCGAGCAACAACGGTGCACGCCCTGATGCTAGGAAGCTCAGGTCGATTGCCTCTGATGAATGCTCTAATACTTCAATGCCAAACGAACGCTCGACAGGCTCTTCCGAACTAAGGGCCATCGATACGCGACGCTCGTCTTCATTGATTGGTGATGCGTCCATATACATGGAACGCTGGGAGTAATCTGGGTCTACCATAGATCTCTCCTCCTCTTCTTCTACTGCCATTTCTGGCTCTTCGGACTTACCGAACTCTATGATGTAAGAGTCATCGGTCTCAGTCACATTCTTGATATGACGCTCTTCCTCGTCATGGCCCATACGATCATCGATCTTAGTCAACGCAGAGAAACGATGGCCGACCTTGCGATCTGTAGGCTCACCATCGCGATAGAGTGTGATTAAAGCCGCTGGGTTATCCTCAGTGCCAGTCACCGTAAAGTCAGAGTCGGGAACGTCAAAGCTACCATCCGTGACAATACGATCGATCTTGCCTCTCGCACGACCGCCTGAGCTTTGCCAGCTCACCATGTCGCCGACCTTGAGATCGCCAGCTTCTGCCCTAGTTTCAATGTCCATCTCGTCACACCTCTCATCTATTGCATCGAGCGTCTTTACCTTTGCCTTCGAGAAAGAGAAACCTGCGTCTCCTCCCCACAATGCCCAAGCTATGCGTCCCGCACTTGGCCATCCTTCTTCACCCTTACTAAATCCTTTTCCTTTCTTATCAACTTCATGTCGACTAAAAAAAGAATACATGCGACGCACAGTGCTAGGAGAAAGCTCCCGCCCATTAATAATATCACGAGCGCGAGCAACACCGACTTCAGTGCCACCCCGACCATGCTCCTTGCGCCAATCCAAACCACGCTTAGCCTCGGCAACCATCCCTTCAGTCGGTTTAAGATCAATGTCTTCACCCTTATATTTCGCCATCGTCATCTCCAGTGATGTCTGGCTCAATACCCATCTGCGTCGAACCGTAAGGCTCTAATGCGTACTTAATACCAAATTGCTCCATTAAGCTCTTATCACGTTGGATCTCAGCCAAAAGCTCCTCGGTATCCTTGCCGTACTGACTTGCAACGTCCTGCAAGCTCAATATGCCGTTCTTCATGCCGAGAACTGCCGCGTTCATCTCTTTCATAGGATCAACCCAGTTCCATGCTCGGCCACGGAACTCTGATGCGGTAGAAAACTTGTCGTAAGTCGCTATAGGCATAAACAGCGTGTCAACTTCCATTGCCGCCTCAAGCCATGCCTCGTAAACAGGACGCACGAAGTGATCAGTCATAACCTGCTGAACGCTACGATAGAAGTCTCGCTCCTCTAGCGCGCCCTGACGAATCGAACTATAGGATGTTGCTTCCAAATCGTTAGCCAGTGACGTGTACGAAACGCCAAGCGCCGATGCGATGCCCTTCAGTACCGACCGATGGAAGCTGTCAAACTCACTCGTGGGATAGCCAACATCAAATGTTTTCAGATCAACGCCCTGCGGAAGCTGATGGAATGTACCAGGCTGAGCATCGATGATTGGCACATTGCCATCTAGGTCATCTGCTACAAAGCCATCGCCGCTAGGTGACGTAAAGAAGCCCATCTTGGATGCGCCCATACGTGCCGCTACGATAGATGCCTCACGCCAGCCGTTTAACTGCTTGATGCTTGCCATCGCTGACGACATCCAAGGCTCGCCGCGCGTCTGTCCTGCACGCAGAGGCATGAAGACATGGATCATCTGCTCTGCCGGTACGCGCTTGTGCTTAGGCGACTTCACCATAGAGGCAAAATCATAATCCCCTGGGTGAGACGTAAGTACATGATATGCAATGGGTTTCTTGAACTTATCGAGTTCTACGCCCATTCGTATCTCTCGACCGCCGTCTAAGCGCTCGTTCTTCTTCTCATCGATCTGGTCTGGCTCAAGGAACTCTAACGCAAACGAATCGTGGAATGCGTTGCCTCGATGCTTGATCACGAAGACCTCGCCATCCCGTGCGAGACCTTCCACCACCATTTTTTGCACGTCGACCCAAGACATTTTGCCGTCAGCAGTGCAGTTTCCTCGCTTCCCCCATACCTTGAACGCTGTTTCGATGCTCTGATTGCCATCGGTATCTAGCGCGCCACGAGGATCTAGTGCCTTAACCTGCAACTTAAAACCGTGCTCACCAACTACGTTAGTCTTGAGTAGATTGAAATATCGACGTGCATACTCGTTATTTCGGGCCAAATCACGCGATCGAGCGCGCATTCTGGCGATAACTGGGTACAATTCACTGTCTGGAGACCTTTCTGACTCGATATAGTCCGCAAAAAGCCGACTTGGGCTTGCCGCGTGATACGAGCGCTTGAAGATCTTCTTCTCTTCGGGCTTTTTACCCCTAAACCTGTCAAAAATACCCATATCAGAACCTTACCTGTATGGTAGAGCCGTTTTTCTTGCCTCTTTTGACCAAACTGTCGCTTTTATGCTTCGCTACCTCCTTCCGGTAGTAGTCACGAGCTTCAACAAGCTCTGAAAAGCCCAATTTCGTCAAAGAGCGCCCCGCTATCGAGTAAGAAGCGACATCTGCGTCCGCTTTTCCCTCTAAAAGGCTCTCGATCTTTTTAACCATGATCTCTGCGTGTATCCGAGGATCAGCTTGGTTGTTATCCATATCAGGAATAGCTTCAAAGTCGCCAATATCGACGACAATCCGGTTTCCTGAGCTAGTTTGTGTAATTTCCAACTGCCAGTGATACAAACCAACCGCAAAATCAGCGCTAGTAGCTGAATCTGCTGTGAATAAGTAGTAGCTTGGGTTCTCGGTAGCGGCTATTTTGATTTCATTAGCCCCTCCACCCGTGATTCTTGCTACATATTCCGCAGAATACTCCGCTGGAGGGTAATCATCGACCAGATCCGATCGCTTCCACTGGATGAAGTCACCAACGACTATCTCAGTAGGTTCGCCTTCTGGTGCATTGGAAGCGTCGAATAAGTTTGCCATGCTTTATCATCGCCAAGAGTTCACGAAGTTTCCCTTACGCGGAAGCCTTGGAACGAATGGCTCTGGCCGCTTTTCGGGTGCTTCTTCCTGTTTTCTGGGTGCTTCAGACTCGCCAATCTTAGCCGCTAAAGCATTTACATTCACCCCGAGTATACTATAAGCCGCTATTGCGTACACCATACAATCGAGTGCTTCATTTCGCGCTCTTACTTTCTCGAAAACGCGCTTTTTGAAGCCTCTGTGGAAGCGTGTGACCGCTTTTTCGGCTGTTAGCTGGCGAAAGTATTCATCATTTAGTGTATCTGCGAAGTGTACGTACCCTGCGCCCTGCTCTTTGATCTTCAGACGCGAGAACATCAAATCTTTCACTGTATCAACACCAATGGGGAATAAAGGGCACTTTACGGTGTTATTTTTGCTCGGTTTACCGGCAATAGCCTTTCCGTCACCGCCAACACCCTTAATTGCAAAGATTCGACGCCCCTGATTCTTTTTACAGAAGGTATAGACGCTGTTAGTGAAGTGACCGCCCGAGTCAATCGCCGCCGCACGTATTCCTAGCAGTCGACCGGACTCCGTTTCGTATTGTTGCAGTAGCCGTGAGTCAAGATCGGTCCATAATTGAGGTGTGGAAGGATCGCCGTACAAAGTGATGTGATCCAAAACCCATGACTCGTCGTCTCGGCCCCAGCCAATCACCGTTAGCTCAAGGCGATTATCCTGCACGTCGACGCCAGCCGTCATCACGATCACGTCATCAGGCACGAACGGCATCTCTTCTCTTCTGTCGGCCAACTCAAAATCATCTAGGCGTTCACCTGCATCCTCCCAAGTTTCGCCAAGATACGTATTCGTCCATACACGTAACTGCTCAGGATTCTTCTTAACGGACAAAAAGTCCCTAACTCCGTCCGAAAGTGGTGTCCAAGGTGAGCACAGACCGTTGATTGCGAAACCGGCGATACCTTTAAACGGCTCTTTAGCTATCCATTCACCGTTGCGGATCGCCCAGACACGATCAGCCTCAGTCCAGAGAACGCCGCATTCCTCACAGAGATACTTTGCAGTCTCGGGCTGACTATCATCCCACTTTACATTGGCCCACTTGAGGACTTGAGAATGGTGGCAATGTTTACAAGGCACATGATATTGGCGTTGGTCAGACTTGCTATAAGCATCCTCGATACGCGATGCTCCTTTATTCGTTGGAGTCGAGACCATGATGACCTTTCGGTTCCAGAATGTAGCGCTACGTTTCCGAGCGAGTGAGATTGGATCACCTTCCGTGCCAGCGGATGTTGGGTATCTGTCGACCTCATCACAAAGTACGATCCTTATGGGGCGGCTCGCCAAGCCTGCCGGAGAATTTGCACCAACGATAGTGATCGCGCCTCCCGCAAAAACCTTGTGCAACGTTGTGTTACCTGAGTCACGCGCTCGCGGATCTTTGACTTTATCTTTAAGTACGGGCGTCGAACGTAATAGTCCTGCGGCAATCCTGTCCTTTGAAAACGCCTGAGCCATTTCCAACGTCGGCTGTAGCACCAGAATCGGACACGGATTGTTATCAATGTGATACCCAATAATATTAAGAATAGCCTCAGTCTTACCAAGCTGTGCTCCAGCCATGACAACGACTTCTTGGATCTCAGGATCAGAGCACGCATCCATTATCCCCCTTTGGTACTCAGCTCTTGATGTATACCATCTGCCAGGCTCAGCACTACTTTGCGAGTCCAGCCGTCTTTCTCGGTCTGCCCACTCGCTTACGCTTAGGCTTGGCGGTGGCTTCAGCACTCCCATCGCTTTCTTCAGTTTGGCTTGCAGTCGATTGCGTTGGGCTGATCGTTGGGTCATATCTACTCAATTCTTCTAGTGCTTCCTGTATCAGCTCTTCCACAATCTTCTGACACATTCCAGCGTTAGTCTCTGCCGCAACAACAGGCGCGGCTTTCGTTGGGATGGATAATAGGCGAGATTTAACAGAACCCAAAACATCTGTCCATGCTTGTACGACATCGTCGGCATTAACCAACTCGTTATGTATCTTCTTTAACTCTAGTTCTGCGATCTCTGCTTCCGCATTAACCTTCCTTGTTCTGGCCTCGTCGTATGACGATCCTAACTTGACTCCACCCGTGCTCGGCATTGCTCCTCCAGTAGTATGCTTTTCCGTACTATCAGTAGTATGGAATTCCGTACTAACAGTAGTACGCTTTTCCGTACTCTAATCATCATATTAATCATCATATATAACCATATAGTCTGTGCAAACAGAATCGTTTATAACGAATCGTTCTAAGTTAGGTTTTTGATATTCCATCTCTAGCCGTACAGCGCGCGCCGCCAGCACCCGTGAGCTGACCGGCGAGGAGGACCCGACGACCTGCCACGACAGGCCCAGCCTCGATACTGTACATGCATACAGGTCTAGCACCCGATCGGGCAAAATCGCAGGGGTAGCCATGGGATAGCGGCACGGGTCCAGATCTGAGGGCGAGCGGGGCACGATTCCGCGCCGATTGAGCACAGCGGCACAGCCCAGTGGTAAGAGGGCACAGAAAAGCCCTGCCGATTGCACAGCGTAGGGCATGGGTTAGCGTAGGCAGTGAAACCCCCATTGTGAGGGCTTCTAGCGCGCTCTCAGCGCGTTTCAGTGGCTAGGGTATGCCATGGTACAGGGTAGGGCGATAGAATCGCTTACAGCGCATTTTAGGGCGGGGTAAAGCGTACAGGCAAAAAAAAGCCCGCACAGTGGCGGGCATGGTAGGTAATGCGGCGGCGCTAGGTCTCGATGATCTCGATCTGATCCCATAGCCACCGGCGCGCTAGGCGTACGGCTTCGCCCTCATCGCATCCGTAACGGTAGACAAGCTCGACGTAATCATAGTCAGACTCACGCTCATCGAAGTCAGGATCGTCGACGCCATCGAGCCACACTAGCCAACCCTGAGCCACTGCAGGCGCGGTACTGTCTACGTAGTCTCCGGCATCCTTGCACGCTCTCAGGTGAGACTTACGCGGCGGGAACGGGCGCGACTTACTATCAACGCGGGTGAACTGGTAGCTCATTCTGCGCCCTCCTTCGCGTATTGCTCCAATGCGTGGCGAAAGAATGGATCATCCGCCATTGAGTCGAGGTCGCTCGATTCGGTGTTGATCTGAATCGTGGACCCATTGAGACAGGCCCACGTCACCTCAGAACTAATGCCACAACGTCCAAGCGAGCCACTGAATACGTGGCAACGATCCGCGAAGTGGTTAAACAGCTCCACGAAGTTGTCGTTACTCAGGCTGTTAGCGAGTGCGGTGATTTCGTCCCTAGTCATTGCGCGCCCTCCGATCTAATAACGATGATCCCGTTGGCGCGGTACTCGATCGCCACGGCGTCTCCAGTGTTGAACGGGGCACAGCTCGCCCCGCTTAGGTCAATGATCGGGCGTTCACCCTTGCCGCTGACTTTCCGTGCACCATTGGCGCGCTTCTGAATCAGGAGCTGTCCAAGTGCCCTAGTCATGTCGAATTGATCACCGACCGACAGACCGGCAAAGCTCAGACGCTTTCCCTCTATCCAGATGCGCGGTTTCCCGCGATTGGCTCGCACGGTGTATTGCTGGACCATTGGGCGGGTATCCGCCTGTTTTGTTGTGTGTCGCATGTCCCTTCCTCCTCTAGCAGTAAAAGAGATCGCGCAGGGCTTCTTCGATGCCCATAGCGTCCCCGTTGAAATAAGCCGTCGCACGATCGCCCCACCAGTACAGATCGACCGCCTTACGCTCAAAATCAATCCAGATGGTAGGACCGCCGAACGCGACCAAAACGCGCGCGCTCTTGAACTCGCGATCACTAGACAGGATGTACTCGAAGTCGAGCGCATCGGCGAGATAATCGAAGCCCGTCATGATCTGATCGGGGTAATCTGAATCGTACCCGTCGTGGTGCTCCTCCATCTCCAGCCCGTGCTCGATGTCGCGTGCGATCATCTCCACGTGTCGCTGGTTCTGTTTCCGTTGATCAATTGCTTGTTCTACTGACATTTGAACTCCTCCCGAATGATGTGCGCGACAAAACACGCGCAGTAAATAAAAGCGCCCGTAAATAAAAGGCCCATCGGTATCGCTAAAGCTAGTGCGAGTGCTTCCATGATTAGTAACCCTCCATAAAGCGGCGCGACTTCTCAGCCCACACGCGGCGCGCACCGTCTAGGTTGAGATCGTATGACCCCCAGTAAGTGTGGCTGGGCATTTCCTCGGTATCCCACCACCCGTAGGAATGGGCGCTGTATACCTCGCGATCAGGGTGGAAAAAGATCAAAGCGGCTTCCCGCTTATCTAAGCTAATAGACACTTGCTCGACCTCGCACCCTCTAGCCCGTGCGATTGCGTCGACTGTTTGAACTACTTTCAACGTGTTGATGCTCATGTGTATTCCCTCGGTTGTGGCGGTACTGTATGGATGTACAGGTCGGCTCCGCCGCTCGCCGCCTGTTGGGTTCTTTCTCTTATAGATCACCCGCCGCCGTCAATACTTCCCGCAACTATTTTGTGAATTGTGACAAAACGGACAAACGCACTTTGTCACATTGTCACCATT
>Ga0213865_10003192_pt1 | contig 10130 bp, 9 predicted proteins | sample PICome_6_FD_160100 | JGI IMG/M metagenome (GOLD analysis project Ga0213865, IMG submission 160100) | Coastal seawater microbial communities near Pivers Island, North Carolina, United States - PICO282 | ecosystem: Environmental > Aquatic > Marine > Coastal | place: USA: North Carolina | collected... | reverse complement strand
ATAATCACTGTTTATTCAATAACAGTTTTTATGAATATATATAGTCTCTTGTGCGATGAGCTGATTGAAAATTCTTAACAATTTGTAATTGAAAAACAACTAGATCCCTATATCTAAATGCAGCTGCACAACTAGCCATATAAAATTCCCACATTTTTACAAATCTTTCATCAAATAAATCTTTTACTTCTTTTTTCTTTTCTAAAAATCGTTCTAACCAGCTTTCTAAAGTTTTGTCATAATGCCTAATTAATGTTTCCGTATCAGCTACAATCAAACCAGTCTTTTCTATTGGATTAATTATTTGACTAAATGAAGGACAAACTCCACCTGGAAAAATATACTTATTGATAAACTTATTGGGTGCTGAGGGTTTGTCTACCACGCCAATTGTGTGTAATAAAAATATCCCATCATCTTTAAGTAGTTCATTCATTGATTTAAAAAAGGTATGGTAAAATTTTCTTCCAACGTGTTCAAACATGCCCACAGAGAAAATCCTATCATACTTTCCTTTAGCTTCTCTGTAATCAATTAGTTGAAATTTGACCTGGTTGTCTAAATTTAATTCCTTAGCTTTACGTTTGCAATATTCAATTTGATTTTTACTCAAAGAAATTCCAGTGACTTCACATTTTTTTTGTTTTGCAATTTCAAAAGCCATTCCTCCCCAACCGCAACCAACTTCCAAAATTTTTTGTCCTTCTTTTATGTCTAATTTTTTTACAATATGATCTATTTTGTTTTGTTGGGCTTCCTCTAAGTCTTTGGTGTCATTTTTCCAATACGCACACGAATATAATCTATGAGTTTTATCTAAGAAAATATCATAGAGTTTTTCACCTCTGGCGCCGCCAATGTCATAATGATGCTCAACATTTTTTCTAGATTTTCCTGGTAAGTTAAAATTCGTTACTGTCCTCCATACCTGAAACATTTTTTTAGCAATTAGACTTGTTGTTGAGATTTCGCCTCGGCCTAAATTTTTTACAAGACTCATTAAAAAATCTTTCATAGAAGCATTTTCAATTTCAATTTCATTTCTCATGTAGGCTTCTGGAAATTCAAGTTCTGGATCTAATAATAACTTCCAACTAAGATTCTCTTTAAGTAATTTTACAGTAATTGGTTTTTCTGCTCGGGGATTACCACAAATATATTTTTGCCCTTTTGCATCAATTAAAATAATTCCATCTTCTTTATAAATTTTTGTGAATATTCTTGCTAAAATCATAACTTATGCTGCCAAGTTTTTTTCTGTAACAAATTCTAATTTATTTAATTTATCAATTAACTCTTTCTGTTTTTCTTGAGACAATAAAACCAGTGGTGGTAAAATATTCTTAAATTTTTCGTCTTTAGTTGATAAAAAACTATGAAGAGCAGAAATCAAATTAAATTGATCAAATGTTTTTCTTACATTAATTAATTTTTCATTTTTAGATTGCGAAACTTTATTTTCAAAGTCATCAAAAACTTTCCTTGCTAAAGAGTGTGTAACATTAGTTACAGCTGATATACATCCTGAGCAACCAAGTTCTAGACCTTTTAATAGTTTTGCCTCTGAACCTGGAAACATTAAAAAATTTGGTAACTTCAAACTTTCAAATAAATTATAGCTTGAGTCTTTGCATCCAATTATACTTTCTGGAAAATTTTTAACAAGTTTAGTTACCATTTCTTCTGAAAATTTATAACCACTTAGCTTTTCAAAATTATAAAGAATAATTCTTACTTTAGGAATAGTTTGAATTAATCTTGAATAAAAATCAAAAACTCCTTCATCAGTATTTCCTTTGTAATATGCTGGCGGCATAATTAAGAACTCTCTAAAATCATATTCCATAGCGTAGCTAATTATATCTATATTTTCATTTAGAGAATTATTACCAGTTCCTAAAAAAAATTGTTTTCTAAGTTTGTGTGTCGCAATTTTGGCAATAAGTTCTTTCTTTTCATTTGTTGAAATTAATTGGCTTTGACCTGTAGAACCAAAAAAGAAAACTCCATGTAAGCCGCTTTTAATAGCTTCACTTGCATGATTAATCGTTGCATCAATATTCAATGTTCTGTCAACGTTAAGAACACTTAATCCAGCTGCATAGACCCCTTTTTTAATCATAATCTTACCCAAATTATTATATCTAAGTTATATTATTAAATTTAAAAATGAAAGTTTTAGTAATTCAACCAAAAATTGGTATGGGAGATATGGTAATTTATTTGCCATATATTCATGCTATTTCGAAAAAGTATAAGACAGCTGTGTCAATTTTAGTGAAAGAGAATTCTCGCGCCAATCAACTTTTAGCTGAAGATAGACATATTAAAGAAATTTTAATATTGGATAGAACAAAAAACAATACTGGAACTCATGATGGTCTTTCAGGGTTTTTTAAATTAAGCAGGGATCTTAAATTAAAAGAATTTGATAAAGTTTTTATTTTTAATAGCTCATTGAGATACTTATTAATTTCAAAAATCGCTGGAATAAAAAATATCTCTCAATATCCATTGTTTAGAAAAAAAGATAATGTTGTAACATCTGCTAAAATTTTTACAGAAAATGAATTAGGAGACATTATATCTACACAGCCAGAGCTTATAATTAGTGGTGATAAAGTAAATAAAGCAAAACAAAAATTTTCTGACGAGTTCAAACACATATGTTTGGGTATATCTGCTAGTGGCCCTACTAAAAGATGGGACATCAAAAACTTTATAAAGCTCTGTATTAATATTAACGCGAGAACACCTTCAAAATTTTATTTAGCAGCAGGCAATAAAGATAAGGACTTAATTGATCAATTTCTTAACTCAGAGCTGTCAAATAACTGTATTTCATTTAAAGACTTAAAAATAAGTGAAACATTGCCCATTATTAAAAATTGTAACCTTTATATTGGCAACGATACTGGTTGGTTACATATATCATCAGCCTTAGGACTAAAATGTTTAGCTCTATTTATGGATAGCCCAGTTCAAGCTTATGGCAAATACTCAAAAAATATTGAAGTAATTGTGCCAGAAGGTGAAACAGAGGAAACCACAACTCACGATACTTTAGGAGCAGATAAAATTTCTTTTAAAAAAGTTTTTAATAACTCGATTAAACTTTTAAATTAACTAAAGTCAGTTTTGATTATTTTCTCTTTCGCTTCATTAACAAGTTGACTTAATCTCTCAGTTTTAACGTCTCTATTCATATCTGGATGAATTTTTTTTTGGAGCTGGTTCGCAGCTTTTAACACATCCTCTTTGGTACAGCCTCTTTTTAAACCAAGCAACTTATAAGCTTCATCGCTTGTTACACTTGATGATCCTTGAGTTTGACCGAATTGTCCCTGAGAAAATCTACCAGAATTTTTTAAAAATTGAATTAATCTCCATAGCTGAAACATTTGTAAAGCTGTAAAACCTTTAATTTTTAATCCACTTAAAATTACAAATAGAAAGGGAAGAGAAAAGATGTATTTTCCACCAACAGCTAAAAGCATAGCTAAGATTAATGAAAAATAAACTGCAATTTTTTTTATTGTTGTAGCTATCTTTTTCGAACTAGTTCTAGCAAACCAATTCAAAAATAAATAAACAATGACAAAGATGATAATTCCTATTAGAAACAAATTCATATAATTTTCAAATATGAGTATACCAAAACTTAAAAAAATTAAGAGTGAGAAAAAGTATCACGACCTAACCTTATCTGATGAATATGCTTGGGTTGATCAGCCAAATATTCTTGAAGTATTAAAAGACGCTAATAAACTTGACTCTGAAGTTAAAGATTATATTAGCGCAAATAATAAAATTACTGAGGAATACTTCGGTGACATTAAAGAACTCCAAAAAAGTTTATTTTCTGAAATAAAATCTAAAATTAAGTTAGATGACACATCTTTAAAATATAAGGACAAAAAATATTATTACTGGACCAAAACTGAAGCAAAGGGAAATTACGGGAAAAGAATAAGACAATTAATAGATGGTTCAAAACCTGAGGAAGTTTATTTTGATGGAGATTTAGAAAAGAAAAATTACGGCTCAGAATATTTTGGAGTAGGGTCCGTAAGCACATCTCATTGTGATAATTACATGGCTTACTCCTTAGATCTAAGGGGTTCTGAGTATTATACAATTTACATAAGAGATTTAAGAACAGGTAAAAACGAATATGATACTATAGAAAATACAAGTGGAGGAATAACTTGGTCGCTTGATAGTAAAAGTTTTTTCTACTCAAGATTAGATAAATTTCACAGACCTCGTCAGATTTTCAAACATGTTATAGGAACCTCTATTAATGAAGATAAATTAATTTTTGTAGAGAAAGATGAAACATTCACGTGTGGAATAAGTCTATCATCAGATGAAAAATATTTCATAATTTCTACTTCAGACCATATTACAACTGAGGAGTATTTTTTTCCTTCAGATGCAGAGGATATCAAACCTAAATTATTTCAAGCTAGAAAAAAAAACATTCGATATTCCATAGATGCTTGGAAAGGTTATTTTTATGTGCATACCAATGAAGATGCTAGAGATTATAAAGTTCTAAGATGTAAGACTGATCAAATACAAAACTTAGAAGTTTATATACCTGCAAAAAAAGAGACAGTAATAGGCGGCTTAGATTTTTTAGATGAATATATTTTAAGGGGTGAAAAGTCAGATGCTATTCCAAAACTTTTTGTAAGAAACATAAAAAACAATAGAGAAGAAGAGATTAAAATCTCAGATGAAGCAATAGGTGTTCCGGGCGCATCACTAATGCAGCGAGACACAAATACTACAAAGATTAGAGTTAGCTGGGAGAGTATGGCAACACCAGGTAGAGTTTACGAGTATGATATTGCCACTAAGGAAAAGAAATTAGTTAAAGAAACTGAAATCCCTTCCGGGCATGACTCTAGTAAATATGTTGTAGAGAGAATAAAAGCTAAATCTCATGATGGAAGATTGGTACCAATAAGTCTTGTAAGATTAAAAGAAGCAAAACAAGACAATAAATCAAAAGTTTTATTATACGCTTACGGTGCTTACAAACACAGCGTATCACCTGGCTTTAGCGCTTCAAGATTCTGTTTAATTGATAGAGGTATTACTTTTGCAATAGCTCACATAAGAGGCGGTGGTGACTTAGGAGATATTTGGCATGAGGAAGGAAAGAAGAAATTAAAGAGAAACACTTTTTTAGATTACATCGCATGTGCAAATCATCTTATTGATCAGCGATATACTCATAAAGGGGGAATTTGTTTTTATGGTGGAAGCGCTGGCGGACTGACTGGTGGTGCGGTAGCAAATATGGCTCCTGATTTATTTTTCTCAATGCTTTTACTGGTTCCTTTCGTAGACACAATGACAACAATGTTAAATGAAAAGTTGCCTTTAACACCTGCAGAATGGGAACTTTGGGGCAATCCATTAAAGAGTAAAGAATACTTTGAGTATATTTTATCTTACGCTCCTTATAATAACATTGATAAAAAAGATTACCCTCCGATGCTCATTACAACTTCACTGTTTGATAATAGAGTGCTGTATTCTGAGCCAGTAAAGTATATTGCAAAATTAAGAGAAACTAAGACTGATAGTAATATTCAATTGCTAAAGTGTAAAATGGAAGCAGCGGGTCACGGCGGTATGAGCGGAAGAGACAACGCAATAAAAGAATTAGCTGAAGAATATTCTTTTATTTTAAAAACTGCAAAAATTCTAAATTAATAATCTTGAAAATTTAAAAACACTTACTACATATAAATTGTCGGTTGCCAAATGGGGCTGACAATTAACCTTGCTAACAAAGGAGGATATATGACAAGTAAGGATCTATCGATCTTTAATTCACTTAAACCTTATAGCATCGGATTTGACGACATGTTTGATCAATTCGAGTCTATGTTAGGAAATGGCAGTCTTGCTATGCAAGGCAATTATCCGCCATACAACATCCGAAAAGTAGGCAATGATAAGTACGCTATTGAGGTAGCGGTTGCTGGCTTTAACAAAAATGATGTTGAAGTTGAATATGAAGATAATCTTTTAACTGTTAAGACAAAAGACATTAAAAGATCTGAAGAAAAAGACGGTGATGAGGTTATTCATCGAGGAATCTCGCAAAGGTCTTTTGCTAGATCATTTACGATTGCAGATGATGTGAAAGTAAATGATGCTGAGCTTAAAGATGGTTTGCTTACAATTTCTTGTGAAAAAATCATACCGGAAATGAAGAAAAAAAGACTTATTGAAATTAGATAAGTTCACCTTACTTGCGGAGCTAATGCTCCGCAGGTATTAGATATTATCAAAAAAATACTTACCTAAATTAATGCCTGTTAAATCGTAATAAGTTTTTAGACCTGTAGGGCTTGTAACATTTATATCTCCAATAAGTTTACCTTGGATAAAGTCTATGCCTGCAAAATAAATATTTTGTTTTTTTAATTCTGTTGCTACGATCTTGCTTATCTTCATTTCACGCTGACTAATTTCTATTTTTTTTGCGGATGCTCCTTTGCTCATATTTGAGAGTATGCTTCCTTTTTTTGGAAGCCTAGAGATAGCTCCTTTGATTTTTCCATTAATGATAAATACTCTTTTATCCCCTTTTGAAATCTGAGGAATAAACTTTTGAAACATTAAATGGTGATATTTTTTTATAAATTTATTTATTAATGATTTATTGAATTTAGTGACAAGTTTCACATCATTACCGCTGTAACTTTCGATAGGCTTCATCACTATTTTTTTATTACTTTTTAAAAAGGATTTAATTTCACTTAAATTTTCACTGATTAAAGTCTGGGGCATATACTTAGTTAATCTTAAAGAAAAAAGTTTTTCAGGTACTTCCCTTAAAGCTTTAGGATGATTAATAATTCTAACCTTTTTTGAGATATGCTCTAAAATAAAAGTTGCATTAATATATTGTTGGTTAAACGGAGGATCGCTACGTATTAATACCAATTTAGCTTGCAAAAGATTTATTGCTGATTTGCTTATTATTTTTACTGGTTGCTTTGGATTGTCTAAGAATTTTACTTTTGAGCATAAGGCTGTGACTTTACCGTTAATAAAACTTAGATCTTTAGGTTCATAATAATAGATTTGATAACTTCTTCTTTGAGCCTCTAAGCCTAAGAAAAAAGAGGTATCAGTTTTTATGTTTATTTTTTTTAAACTAGAACCCTGAATAATTAAAATTTTCTTTTTCATTTTTAAAAAAATCTAAGTTGTTAGTCTTCTTGTATTGATCCAATAAAAGCTGCGCTCTGCTCTGTTTATTCTTAATTACATTTTCAACATGTTTTAAATAAACCGTTTCATCGTTTCCTTTAGAATTTACCTGCTTTCTTTCTACTAAACCTCTTTTAGCGATGTCAAAGAATATATTTCCCCACTCATATAATTTTTTTCCCTCAAGTTCTGTTTCGAGACCTTTTTTTGGAGACTCAAAATATGCATTCATAACATTTTCTTTTTTCCATTTCATTGCGATCTCGAAAGCTTCATCAAGTCCTTTATAAAATATACCAGTAAAAAAAGCTGGACCATCACAGAGACATTCCCAATCGCAGGCATCTAAAGATCTTACTTCAATAAATTGTTTTAACCTTACTTCTGTAAATATAGTTGCAAGATGAGTTTCAAAATCTTGTAAGTTTGCTTTATCTTTAAGATTTGAAAAATTTCCTAAAATAAAATCTTTGAAAGGTTGACCGTTAGGTTCAATGTAATTTTTATATCTTATTGCAAATAAAATTGGATACTCAATCACATGATCAAAATATTTTTCAAAACTTACTTTTTCAAAAGCTATAGGCATTATTCCTCCTCGAGAAGTATTTTGCCAAACCTTATTTCTATATGAAAAATAACCAACTGGCTTTCCTGACACAAAAGGTGAGTTTGAATAAAGGGCTATTGTTATAGGTGTTAAATAATTTCCTAATCTAAAAATCTTTTCAAAGTTTTCTTCTGAAGTGAAATCATAATTAATTTGTATGCCGCAAGTTCTATACATCATTTCTAAACTCTGTTTGCCTCCCTTTGGCATTTCTTTAGTCATTATTTTATATCTATTTTTTGGACTCTGTGGGATATCTGACAAATTATTAAAAGGATCAAAACCAATCGATACAGTATTAATATTTAATCCTTTGCTTGCAGCTTCTATCTCTTTTAAAAATTTTGCACTCTCGCTACAAACTTGGTGAATATTTTCTAGCGGAGCACCTGACAACTCGCACTGCAATCCTGGCTCTGTAGTGATTTGTTGGTTATCTCTTTGCATGCCAATAATATTTTCTTTTTCATAAAGGGGTTTCCAGCCATTAAATTTTAAATTTTCAAAAAGTTTTTTTAAAGTCTCAAAAGAAATTCTTTTCTTATTTTCTCCTTCAAACAAAAACCTTTCGTGTTCGACACCTATCTTAAGATTATTTTGACTTTTAATTCCTTTGAAAAAAAACTCTAAGAATTGAGATTTATTTTTTATGTCCATGCTTTAAAAACAGTTCTTACTGCTAAAGCCTACTACCATATTTTTAGGATTTATCTCAAATTTTCTTTCACATTTAATCTTATATTTCTCTTTTATATAGACATAGTTCCTATTTCTTGTTTTTAAAAATTCTACTTTGTCTGGCTGTCCAAAAAAACTTTTAAGATCACTCTCTGGTCTGTTTAACCATTTGCTTAGCTCCTTTTTTTCCTGCTCTGTAGTTTCATCTATTTTTGTTGTTACAGTTTGGCAAGCACTAAGAAAAAGTGTCAAAAAAATAAACAAAAATAATTTTTTTAATTTCATTTTAAGATCCTATTTATTTTATACCTAAAACTTATAAACAGAAATATTGAGTGTAGGTTGTATAATTGTCTAATAGCCCAAATTAATCAAGATTTTGAAATAGATATAGAGTATTTAACATCAACAGGAGGTTTTTAGATGTTGAATAAATATTTTGAATATAGAAAACACAAAACAAATTTTAGAACTGAAGTAATAGCCGGTGTAACAACCTTTCTTACAATGGCATACATTATGTTCTTAAATCCTTTTATTCTCTCTGGTGAATTCGCTGGAACAGAAAAAGGTTTTTTTGACTTTGGAGCAGTATTCACTGCAACAATTTTAGCAACCGCCGTAGCTTGTTTTATCATGGCATTTCATGGAAAAACTTGGCCGGTAGGATTAGCACCAGGAATGGGTATCAACGCATTTGTTGCTTATGGTGTTGTTGCTGGACAAGGTTATACGCCTCAAGCTGCATTAGGTGCTGTTCTTGTGGCTGGTGTAATCTTCTTAGCAATTTCATTAACGCCATTAAGAGCGTGGTTGATTAACTCGATTCCAAAGAGTTTAAAGCTTGGTATTGGTGCTGGTATCGGATTATTCTTAGCAATTATCGGTTTGGAGATAATGGGAGTAGTTGGTGATCACCCTGTAACTTTGGTTACTTTGGGTGATATTAAAAATCCTTTAGTGCTTCTAGCATGTGCAACTTTCGTGTTCATGATTGTTTTAGAAAAAATGAAAGTTAGAGGTAATATCATTATTGGTATTTTACTCTTCAGTATCATTGCGTGGGTATCTGGATTAGCTAAATTTAATGGAGTTGTGGGATCAATTCCTCCAATGACATATCTATTTGAGTTTGATCTTAGAGCTGCATTCTCTGCAGGTATGGCTTCAATTATTTTTACTTTATTATTCATCGACTTTTTTGATACAGCAGGAACATTAACTTCAGTGGCTAATGTTGCAGGAAAAGTAGATAGAAAAGGTAAAGTCCAGGATATTGATAAAGCGATGTTAGCTGACAGCGTTGGAACAGTTGCTGGGTCTATGATGGGTACAACGACTGTTACAAGTTATGTAGAGTCTGGCTCTGGAGTAAAAGCAGGCGGAAGAACTGGAATGACTTCTTTAGTCATTGGTGTTTTATTCTTAGCTTGTTTATTCTTTGCGCCTTTAGCAACTAGCTTGCCGAAAGAAATAGATGGAGCAGCTTTACTTTATGTTGCAATTTTATTCGTAAGAAATATTACCGATATAGATTGGAACGATATAGCTGAGTCTGGTCCAGCTGTGCTTGCTATGATAGTTATGCCACTTACTTATA
>Ga0213865_10003191_pt1 | contig 10133 bp, 14 predicted proteins | sample PICome_6_FD_160100 | JGI IMG/M metagenome (GOLD analysis project Ga0213865, IMG submission 160100) | Coastal seawater microbial communities near Pivers Island, North Carolina, United States - PICO282 | ecosystem: Environmental > Aquatic > Marine > Coastal | place: USA: North Carolina... | reverse complement strand
GTTCTAAACTGTTGTTGAATATCTGTTGCGATTGGTTCTGCCATTATGCCATGTTCCCAAAATGTTCCATTAGTTTATACATAACTCTAGTGCCTGACTCTCTTGTTGGCTCTCCGTTTGGAGTTAAAGTTAGTATGCCATTGTTATTGTTAACATCAAAAGAACCTGCTCCTCTTACAGCTTTGGCAGTCATTACAAACTCACCGTCTGAAAGCATTGCAGGAATATCATCTGATGTCTCAGTGCCTGCTCCATTGATTTGTCCATCTCTTACAGGAAACTCTTCTACATTGATAGCAACATCCATGTCGCCACCTTCTGCCATAGCTACGACACCACCATCAGCAAAAGCCATAATGCCACCGTATCTTGCGTTTCTTGGCTTGCCACCGCTTAGTGCAGGCATGCCTTCAGGAGTTAAACCAAACTCTACACGAGATGGCATTTCTGCTCCTGTTCTACGAGCTATCTCTGCTTCTATGTTATATCTACCAAGTGGGTCCATTTGTGTGAGTGGAGTTAAAGGTACACCTTTTTGATCTTTGGCTTCTTCATAAGCCAATTTACCAATTAAGCCTGCAAGTCCTGCAATACCTAATTTGCCCATCATGCCCATGCCACCGCCTGATGTTCTATCACCACCACCAATCATCTCATCCAAGGTTCTTGACTGTTGACGATCAGACCTGTAAGTAATTTTTCCTTTTTTTACCATTTCATCAACCATTGATGGGTCCATGGTTTCTAACATTTCATCAATTTCTGCCTGTGAATATTCTTCTCTTTGTTCGCCTTTAAGCATATCCTCAATTCTACCTATGGCACTTTGTCCTTTGCCTGAAACGGGATCATAGTCAGCACTTCTGCCAAAAAGCTCTGAAATGCCACCAAAACCTTTTTGTTTTAAGTTACCAAGCAAACCTACGCCATCGCTTCCCTTGGTAACATATTCCTTAAGTCTGCCACCAAATGAAGTTCCGCTTGGTCCCTTCTTTGCTCCATAAAATCCACCAAGACCTGATAACAATGCGTCTTTTGTGCTACCGCCTGCAAGTTTTGTGGCTCCTGCTGATAAAGCTGCCGATGCTACTGGTCCCACGCCCGGTATCATGCTTACAGCAACTGGTGCTACTTGCTTAACAACTTTTTTAGCCTTCTTCCAAAGCTTTGACAAAAAGCCAAACTCTTGTAGTCCAGTTTCAGGGTTAATTGATGCTATGCCACCTAACTGACCTGTTGAGTCTACAACTCTTGTTCTTGGGTCTATACCCATTTGAGTCATGGTTTGTTCAAGCATGTCGGATGCTTGTGGATTTGCCTCTAATACAGGAGCAGGTATTACAACCTCTCCTTCTGTCAAGTGACCGATTGTTGTGTCTCCATCTCTACCCATCGTGGACATTAAAGCCATGATACCTTCATCACCCTCACCGCTAACTGGCATCATTCTATCTTTTAAAATTTCTTCTTGAAATTCTTTGGGTGCGACCTCTTTTACAGTTTGCACAAATGCGTCTACATCCATGCCTGTACCCATTTCGTTGAGTATTTCTTGTTGAGCTTGCATAGACTCAGGTGAGTTCTGCGGATATGTCATTATGGTTCTAACTTGTTGTTCAAAACCAAGATCAACTAATGGTTGCATCACACTTGTGTCTACATTTGACATCATTGGGTCTTGTACACCACTTAATAAAGCTTTGTTAATCCTAACCGTATCGTTGTCAGACATAACGCCTGAGCCTATGGTATCTCTGCTTGGCATCATATCCATCAAAGGACTGCTAGCATTAAAGGATGGTCTTCCCTGATTGAAGTTCATACTTGCCTGAAACAAGGGAAGAGAGTCGGGTCTTTCCATGTCTGTTAAAAGGTTTTGAACTCTGTCTGTTAAATTTAAATCTGCCATATTAACTCGTTGTAACTGTTACGGAGCCTACCGCTCCTGTTCCACTCACGCCACTCAAATATGTTTGGTGACTATATAAATCACGAAAAGCATTCCCGTCATACGCTTGGTGAATCTCTAGTGTCGTATTAAACACTATATCACCCGCTATAAAGTTCAGTTCACCTAATTCGGATTGGTTGAACTGCGGGGTTCGATTAGGGTCGAACTGTCCTAAGTTTAACTCAAGTATCCTGACTAATCTATTAAAAACATCAGGTGTTACTTCGTCTAAAGCCTGCGGTAACCTTGTCGGTAATAGCTTTGCCATTATCTTCTACCATCAGGCTGTATATACATTCTAGTATATCCTAGTCTCCATTGCACTCCTAGTCTGTTTGCTGTGTCTGCGTCATCATCGCTTTGCAGTCTTAACACAGCCTGTCTTGCTCTAGTTCGTACATTTAATTCGTTGGTATTATTAGAAACATCCTTAGTCACTTTGGTTGATAAGCTTTGTGCAGGAAAGTTTCTTGTTTTAATCTGCATATTTATTTGTGGTACACCACTGGCTGTATTGGTGCCATAAAACTTAAGATCGGGAATAATTTTGCTAATAAAGGCAAAGTCGTTGCCTTCTTGTAAATCAAAGTCAGAGCTTTCAATAAAGACATTATCCATTGGAGAACCATCGTTATCTTCTCCTGTTTCTTGGTTATATAAATAACCATTTTCAGTAGCCAGTGGTGCAACAAATACATCTTCATCTAGCCAAGCAGTTCTGACAAGCTCGCCTATGCTCCATGTGTTTTCTAAATAGTTATATATAACATAGCGTGATATTTCACCAGTGCTATCTTGAGTCGATGGATAAAACCACCACACCTCATTGTATTGTTTATTTACCAAAGCAAATGTTTTAAACAATTGTGATAAATCTAAGTTTTCTTGCACATAACTTAAAACAGTGCATTCTAGTCTTTGTACACTACCGTTGTAACGGTAGAAGCCATCTTCAGCCATCCAGTAAACGCCATTCGGTGCATTGATACAAGCGTTGGGTGCGATCATACCCACACCTTGATTGATCAAGTTAACTGCAAAAGTTAAAGGTGGTCCAACAAATTGTATCGAATACAAAGATGAATCAGTCCACACAAGAGTCTCTTGCCTTGATCTTATCCCACCAATAATCTCACTACCAACAGAAAGTCTTACCGAGCCTGCGGTATTGGTTGTTAATGGCTCCCACTCAGTTACGCTTTCTTGATCAGAAAAAGCAATAAGCATAGGATCAATTGAACCTGTTCTAGCTGTGCCTGCACCATCAATAGGATCAGCACCTAAAACAAACACATGTCTATCTGTTTCGGAAACAATGGTTTGTAAACCAACGGTAGGGGCTAAGTTTGCTCCTGATAAAGATGTAATATTTACGGCTCTTGCAGATGTGCCTCCTGAAGAGTCCCAATAAAAAATACCTCCGCCTCTTGGATGCAATATTAGGTCTTCGCCAAAATTATCAGACGACCATAATCTAAGTTGATTGGTAAAGGTTAAAGAACTCGCAGACCCATATGCACCTGACCCCCAAGCATTAACACCCCAACCCGTTGATGATACAAAATTATCTAGCCCAGTATTAAGTTGGTAAGCACCTACTACACTACCGCCCCCATTACCTGTGTCACTAGAATTAGCTGTTACAGTATCTCCACTAGTATCTTTGGCTTCAATTAAATAAGAGTTAACATCTACAATAGTTGTTATTTGATATTCTTGATTGATTACAGTAGCAGTAATGTTGCCACCAAGACTAACTGCTCCTGAAAAGGTTACAAAATCATTTTGCACAGCACCGTGTGCTGTGTCTGTAACGGTAATTGTTGCATCACCATTGCTTGCAGAAAAAGTAACATCTCCTGCACTTGTTGTTGATCGGATTGGGGTTATGTCGTAAAAGTTATCTCCTTCTTTTACATAAGATTTGAGGTGAGTACCTAAAAATAAATATTTAGTGCCTGAAATAGAAATCCATGCAAATAAATTTCTACAGGTTCCTAGAAAAGAGTTAGCTGAGTTTTTGACCCACCCGCCTAATTTTTCAACAAAACCTTTTCTAAACCTAATTAAAGACGCATTGAACCATCCGCCTGCGTTAGTGTAATCGGTTCCCTCTCTATTAATTCCTGCTTTAAACTGAAACTTTGCGTATGGCATGTTTCATTGCTATTAAGCGATTCGGATAATAGCTGTTGATGCCGCCGCCGCAGGAAATACAATTGTAAAGTCACCTGCTGTTGAAGTTTTGTCGCCACCAAAATCAATTGTGGCTACCGATCTGTCAGCATTGGTGTCGTTATAAATCATACAACCCCTTGCAGTGATAGTAGCTGTACCAAAAGTTAAATCAGCAAAGTCAGTAAAACCAGTAGTTCCTGAGCTTGTAGGGTTAATGTTAGTTAAAGCTGCACCACCTGAAGTGTAATTTGTGCCACTGGCTTGACCAGTTGTAGTAAAAGCAGTTGTGGTAGCACCCAATGTTGCTGAACTTGTATACAAAGCTAACTTAAATGAGTTTCCGCCTGACGCTAAAAAATTGTGCTTACCTTCAAGTAACTCTTTTTTAAAGCTTGTTGTAAGTGTTGATGTAATTGCCATAATTATAGTTTCCTAATTAAATCAGCAGAATCTTTAAAACCTGCTTTTTCTAATTGATTGTTAATTGTAATCCTATCAGATTTTATGGCATTTTGCATATATAGTTCAATAACTTTTTCAATATTATCTTTGTACTCTTTTACTTGTTTTTGTATTTGTTCAGGAGCATCTTCACTTACATGAACAATTCTATCTACACATAGTTTAGCCCAAAAACTTATTGGATGTCCGCCCTCATTCGTGGTGTGTACCTCAATCGCACCAATGTTTCCTAAAGCCGTATCTTCAATCATTTACCACTCCTTTGGTTCAACTGGACTAGTTTTATCATCATGTCTTCCAATAAGCTGTGGTTCTATTGGTGATTGATTAATCGCTAGCTCACTCATTTTTTTTACAATCATTTTATCGCCATCCATCAAGGGAACCAACGGGTCTTTTAATCTATGATAGCCATAAAGTTTTTCTCTTGTTTCAATACATGTATCTAGCAATGTTGATGATCCTGCTACACCCACTTGCATTCCTGCATGCATGCATTTAGATAGCCAAAACTCTACACAGGCTCTGCCCGATTCCGCAAAATGTAAATTGCCTTTATAAGTAAAGTCCACTCCATATATTTTCAAAGTACCCACCCTGTTCCATAAAGCAAATGCTATTGCATAGGCAACAGTATTATTTAAGTAACAACAATTAAGATCGGCAACGATTTCATCTATTGGATAAAGAACCAAATTTTTTGCTCTTTCATCAAGCTCACAGGTATAAATGGGTTTATCGCCTGTGGTCAGCATTCTTTTCATGCCACTGGTTTGACCGCCTGCATCATCAGTATCTAAAAACCTAGACGGTGGGTCCATCATAAAAGTTCGATCATGAAATATAACAGAGCCTACAGCATTAATTCCCCACACCTCGTCAAAGTTATCACCGTGTGATTTAGCCAAGTTATAATCAAACCAACTGCGACCCAAGCCAACAATGGCTACGGTCTTGCCTTCAAGTTTTTTTATTCTCTTCATTTTTCTCCTCTCAAAAAGAAAATTAAGTTACATTAATTCTAAGCGAATCATACCTCATTTCATCTCTTGTATCTCTGCCCTCGCCCAAGTTCTTCAGCCTACCTAAAGCTTCTTTAAATTTAGAATCTAATATGCCAATCTCTGCTTGTGGTAGTTTTAAAAATATTGCACCTTCAACCAAACATGCATATAGAAGCGTATCAGGAGCCTCTGTGGATAAATAAGTTGTAGCACTAACACCATTGTATTCTACAGTTCCATCGGTTATTGATTTTGGTCTTGCTAAATAGTGAAGCTCTACATCATAGGCTTGATCAGGAACTGGTGACACTTCAAAGCTTGATTGATCAAATATTGAATAATACTTTGGCTTTCCTCTTGCTGATGTGCTTGATGAATATTCTTTAATAAAAGAATTATGTTTAAAATCGCAGTAAGTATAGCTACCACTATCTATAACCGCTAATGAAAAACTACCTAGCCAATCTGTTGGCGTGTTTAAAAACCTTTGATCTGCCGTCAAATTACCTGAAACATTTTTTCTTTGATCAGGTAGCTGTACTACTTTAAATATTCTTTCTTCGCCCTGTGTGATAAATGTATTAAGCTGATTTACAAAAGTAGTTTCGTCAGTCTCAAGATAATCTTGGATAGCTGTTTTTAATGTTGTTAATGTAAAGCTCATGATTAAACCGTGTTAATTTGACCGCCCATGCCTGAGTGATTGGTACAATAATAATACAATGTTGGAGCCGATGATGCCACTTCTATTTGTGTATATGCACCTGATGACCCTGCTGTACCATTGGTTGTAACTCCAGTGGTATATTCTGACCCACCACCGTGTGTACCATCTGATGTTGTAGAAAATCTTAATGGATGACTGCTGTTGCTACTTGCCGATTGATCAAATCTATATGTTTGTCCTTCGGTCAAATTAAGAGTAGCTGCTCTACTGCCATCAATATAAAAATAGTTTGAGCCAAGATAATTAGCCACGGTTACCGTGTATGTTGTGTACGAAGGTGAGGGTGTTGGCGATGGTGTTGGTGACGGAGTAGGACTCGGAGATGGAGTTGATCCAGTAGCACCCGTAATTGTAATGGTTCCGAGAGACGAACTTAAAGCGTTAGGAGTTGTAAGTGCTGTACCTATAATGCCCAAGTCCCAGTTTGTATAAACCGTAAAATTTCTAGGCACTACGCTTGTATCAACCCTTGGATTGTTTAAGGCTTCAGGATCAGCAAGATTTCTTTTTACATCAAGTTGTGGATGCTTTGGCTCATAACATTCAGGACAGGTTCTGTATCCATTCCATTCTTTTCTTAGTTCACGCAAGCCATACCTAAAACCACATCTATCACAGATACCATACGCATTCTTTTCCGATGCGAATGCCATTATGCGTAATCGTATGCCCTAGTATCAGGGGTTGCTCTAAAAGATGCCCTATCTTCATCTTGACTCAAAGCTCTCTCAAACTCTTCTTCATAGAGTTGTTTTAACATGCCCGTTCTTTCAGGAGCTTTTTTTAAGGATAGATAGTAAGCCAATCCTGCACTTAGGCAAGGATAGAACCTAAAAGGCATTTGTAAGGTATCGGTTGATGCGTCTACATCATCCATACGCATAATTCTATTTACATAAAGAACATCTGTTGAGTTCTCAGGGGCGTTGTATAGATAGATTGTTGGTGTAATTTGTTTGTCTACAAAATATTGAGATGGTCTACCTTGTGCAGTTTTATCAGGAATAGCTGCATATTCACTTCTTGAGATTTGATTCATTTGCAAATCGCTTGGTGTACCATTAGTTGTTCTTCTAATAAATGCATCTAACACATCAATTACAGCAGTTGGATTTGTTGCATCCAAATCATAAGATGTTGTCCCCTGTGTTAAAGCAATAGATGTTTGTGAAATAGTCCATTGATTCAAACCACGGTTAGCCCATTCAGCCAACAATAAATTTAAACTGCGTTTTGCGGTTTTTAAATCGTATGCTGTGCGTAGCTCAAGACCGCATCTTTCAAATGCTTCTTCTATGTATTCAGCTACATCTAGCTCAAAGTTTTTACTTCCTGAAGTTGCCACGCCTAATCCTCGTTGTATAAATTATCGAAAACTCGATTTACATCTAATGTATAGTCTAAATCAGATTTAGAGTAATGTATATGTGCAGAAGGTTTAAAATCGGGTGCATCACTGCCCGTTTCAAACCAAGCAGGGTGTGTAACTCTTACCCTATTATTGGGCAACGCTACGATATTTCCAGTCCATTCACCTGCGTCTAATAACTCTAATACATGACTACTTTTGTGTTGTGCAGGATCATCAGCTATTTCGCTTTCTGCATAATCTACAGTGAAATAATACTTTGCAGGAAACATCTTACCATCTATTTTTGCAAGCCAAGGACAGGGTGTTGCTCTATCTATAACATAAACAGAGTTATGATGTGATGAACAATCCCACGGTTGTGCATCATGTACTGCCATAGGTTCTGCCCATTCTTCAAATGGTGTGTCTGCAACCAAAGCGGTTATCGGCATTCTTGCCCACATAGCTCCACCGTGTGCTGTATCTTCAGGCTCACCGTCTGCTTCTATGCCAGTAAAGATTAAATGAAATCCTAAGCAACGATTTGGCATAGTAGTAACGCCTACAGCCATAGCGTGCAAAAACTCACCATGATATTGCTCATGGTTATGTGTGTACTCTCTTCTCACCCAACACTTAAAGTGTGGGATATTACTGTATAAATAAGACACTACTTACTTACTTTTCCGCCCTTCTTGTATCCTTTTGTGCTTATTTTTCCGCCTTTTTTGTAGCCTTTAGATTTCATCGCACCGCCTTTTTTCATGCCCTTTGATTTCATCATGCCACCTTTTTTCATGCCTTTGGACTTTATCATTCCACCATTAGCATATCCTTTAGTTTTCTTAAACATTTTTGCTCCTAATTAAATATTTATTCTATCACTTTTTTCTTTTGACAATAGTTTTTACATTGGTTGGTTTGCCACCAACACCTTGTTTCTTTGATCTCTTTCTTGTGACTGCTGATTTGATTTGTGATTTGGTCATTGATTGTGCTTTTGATTTAGGCACGCATTTTGGATATTTTCTTTTTGATCCTTTTGCAGACTTTCTTCCGCACTTCTTAAACCCACCACCTTTTTTAGGCGATCCAATATCTACCCACTCTTCCTTGAACCACTTCTTAAGTCCGCCTGATCGCTTAGTCATTAGCCACGCATCTTGGTTTTCTTTCTGCGATCATTCATAACCGCACCACAACCACGAGCTATAAAACTTTTAACACCTGCACCCTTTTTAACTGTGCCACCGTTAAACATAAAACCCATCTCGTTGCGTACTTGTTTAGGTAACTTGGGTAACCCCTTGTTGCCTTTGGGTATTGGTTTAAGACTTTTTTCCATAATTCCACCTTGTGCTTTATATTGACCGCCCATTCTTTTGTATTCTTTGACCATCCAAGCGTTTGCATAAGCTGATGGATAAACATCAAACTTAGCCTTTGCTTTAGACTTAGCTTTACTATAAAGACTTGGATTTTTTACATTGTCAGGTACTGCCATTTAACATTTCCACCTTCGCCTTGCTTGGCGTATTCTTGAGTTAGGATCATTCCTAGTTTTTGCCGAACTGCGTTTAAGTTGTCCAAGCGATCTAGCACAATAAGACTTACGCCTTTTTGCTGCCTTGCTTCCTTTTTTAACTTTGCCAGTTACGGCTGTTTTTAATTTAGAACCGGGGTTAGCTTTTCTGTAAGCCTTAACACCCTTTTTCGTCATGCCTGCACCCTTTTTAGTAGGGCGATAATTAGCTCCCTTACCTTTTGTGGTTTTGGGTATGCTTTTAGCTTTTCTTTTCTTTTTTTCAGCCATTAGTCAGCATAAGGTCTATTTTGTATATATATAATGTCTAAGCCTGCTGAAACAGCAAGATTGGCATTACTTGAGCTTGCAATGGCTCTTACCTCTAAATCGGTTTTTTCTTCATATTTTAACGGATAAGTAAACTCTTGATTTATTACATATTGCGATAAAACAAATTTATCTTTTACATTAAATACACCACCTTCAGGTCTAGCAACAAAATGTGCTGTGCCAAACTTGTTTGCAACTTCAGTGTTTAACGAGATATCTAATTGATGCAAATAAGCTGTGTAACCTTTTGGCACAGTCCATAAAGCCATTAATGTTTGATTATCACCAACATCAATAACTCCATACTTATTGGCAGGTACACCTGAAGTTACCGTACCTGTGCCTGCATATATTTTGCCTGCATTTTGTCCACCGCTTCCTGCGGTGTCTACAACCATTCTAAATACTCTTAAATAAGAGTTTGTTGTATTGACTGCTGTTTGACCATTAAGTGTAACTGTTTCACTTATTTCATCATAATCACCGTCTAAGCCTGAAATGGTTATGGTTCTTGCACCCGTTCCTGCCGAAGCATCATCTGTGCTTGCACTAGATATTTTTAAAACGGTTGCGGATGTTAAATAAGAATAAAGACCGCCCTCTGA
>Ga0213865_10003189_pt1 | contig 10136 bp, 10 predicted proteins | sample PICome_6_FD_160100 | JGI IMG/M metagenome (GOLD analysis project Ga0213865, IMG submission 160100) | Coastal seawater microbial communities near Pivers Island, North Carolina, United States - PICO282 | ecosystem: Environmental > Aquatic > Marine > Coastal | place: USA: North Carolina... | reverse complement strand
CAAGCGTATCGAGGTTCGTTTCGGCGATCCAACGGCCAACCCGTATCTGTGCTTTGCCGCCATGCTGATGGCCGGTATTGATGGCATTCAGAACAAGATCCACCCAGGCGATGCGGCTGATAAGGATCTCTATGATCTGCCGGCAGAGGAAGCGGCAGCCATTCCAACGGTTGCATCAACCTTTGAGATGGCACTCGATGCGCTCGATGCGGATCGCGACTTCTTGACGGCAGGTGGTGTGTTCACTAACGACATGATCGATGGCTACATCGAACTTAAGCGTGAAGAAGTTGAGCGTTTGAATATGACAACTCACCCCGTTGAGTTCGACATGTACTACTCAGTCTGATGTCACAACAGGAAAGCCCGCGACAAACTGCGGGCTTTTTTTTGACTTTAAATTTTATGGAAAAACCTAACCCTTCATTATTTGCACTGAAACAGTGCAAATGTGTAATTGCATGAAAAGAAACGCGCTACAAATCGTCAAATTTTGGACACTTCATAGCCTTGCGCTCTGGTTAGTGTCGTTGACTGCGAGCGCTCAAATTTATAAGTCGATGGACGAAAATGGCGTTGTTACCTTCAGCGATGTACCACCGGCAGCAAGCTCGGGCAAAACCAGCACCATTGTAAAACCCAATGAAACGAACTCGATGCCAGGGTTAAGCCCTACGATAACAAGCCCAGAAGCAGTCATGATCGACGAGTCTGCGGCACGCTCAGTATCCATTGCTTCACCCCTTAACAATGCCACCATCCCAATGGGTGTGGGCATATTCGATGTGACTGCCGAACTCGGCGCACCATTGGCCGAAGACGAATTACTGGCGCTGTATCTCGATGACGAACTGGTGGATAGCCCGAAAGTAAACACGGTCTGGACCCTGACTTATGTGATCCGCGGCCCACACACACTCCAAGTGCGTCGACTCTCGCGCGCGGGGGAGACTATCAGTCAGTCCGAGAAAATTACGGTATTTGTTCTCCGGCCATCTGTATTGAGAGCGACGCAGAGATGAACTACAAGCCAGGATTCGATCTCGATTCTTTAACCACCTGCATTGTCCTTATCGATGAGCACGGTGTGGTTGATACTCTGAACCAGTCCGCGCAGGTGCTACTGGAAACGTCGCGTCAGCGAGCCTCAGGCAACCCATTTGATGAGCTAGCCCACGCTATTGGTCAAGGCGCCATCCAATGGCACGAAACACTATCGAATGCGGTAAGAACGCGCTTACCAGCGGTCAGCCGCGATCTGAAGATTGCGCTGAAAACGGGGAAAGAAATCACCGTTGATGTCGTGATCACCCCACTTAACTACGAACATGATTCGCGGATCTTGCTAGAGATGTCGCCATTGGATCGCGCCCGCGCGATCAGCGAAACCGAAAACCTGCGTGAAGCACAGCAAAGACTGCACAACGTCGTTAAAGGCATGGCGCACGAGGTTAAGAATCCACTGGGTGGCATTCGTGGTGCGGCGCAGTTGATGGCTAGAAAATTCGATGACAGCGAGCTGGACGAGTACGCCAACATCATTATTTCAGAGGTCGATCGCCTACAAGCCCTCGTTGACCGGATGCTCGGCCCCCGAGAGTCACTGGATAAGCGGCCTATCAATATCCATGAGGTCACCGAACGGGTTCGGCAGTTAATGGAAGCCGAAGCCAATGAGACGCTCACTGTTGTCAGAGACTACGACCCAAGTCTCCCCGAGTTTTCGGCCGATGCCGATCAGCTAACGCAAGCTATTCTCAATATCGTCAGGAATGCATGGGAGGCATCAAAGGCAGACTGCCAAATCACGATCAAGACACGCAGTCGACGCCAATACACATTAAACGGACATCGGCACAAGCTCGTTTGCGCCATCGAAATTATCGACAACGGTCCTGGCATACCCAATGACCTAATGTCATCCATTTTCCTGCCCATGGTCACCTCGAGACCCGAGGGCTCAGGTCTTGGACTGTCCATCGCGCAACTCACACTCACCCGCCACGGCGGTGTTATCCAAGCGGTTAGTGAGCCAGGTAATACCTGCTTCACGCTGCTGGTACCTATGGAAGATCTGCATGACTGATTCAAATGAAATTTGGGTGGTTGATGACGACAGCTCGATACGCTGGGTCATCGAAAAGGCGCTCTCTGGCGAAGACATTTCCTGTAACACCTTTGAATGCGCCGATGACTTACTCGCGGCACTCAAAACAGCGACACCCAAGGCGATTATCAGCGATATTCGTATGCCTGGTATGGACGGTTTAGCCCTCCTCGGGGAGCTGAAATCGATCATCCCCGATGTGCCCGTCATCATCACCACTGCACACTCTGACTTGGACAGCGCAGTGACCTCTTACGAATCAGGCGCTTTCGAATACCTTCCTAAGCCATTCGATATCGATGAAATGCTTGAGGTCGCCGCTCGCGCACTCGCACACACGAATAAATTACCCGGCAACGGCAAGGCGCTGGATACCGGTGACAAGGAAATCATTGGAAACGCGCCGGCCATGCAAGAGGTCTTTAGAGCCATCGGCCGCCTATCACAGAGCTCGATCACTGTGCTGATCAGTGGCCAGTCAGGGTCAGGCAAGGAGCTGGTCGCGCGGGCCCTGCACCGGCACAGCCCAAGGGCGAGCGCGCCTTTTGTTGCGCTCAATATGGCAGCCGTACCCAAGGACTTGATGGAATCCGAACTTTTCGGGCATGAGAAAGGCTCATTTACCGGCGCATCGGGACGACGCGAAGGCCGCTTCGAGCAAGCCAATGGCGGCACGCTCTTTCTAGACGAAATCGGCGATATGCCGCATGAAACGCAGACCCGTCTACTGAGAGTCCTTGCTGAAGGCGAGTTCTACCGCGTTGGGGGCGCCAGCGCGATCAAAACTGACGTCCGCGTTATTGCCGCGACACATCAGGATCTTCGCAACCTCGTCGAGCAGGGCTCGTTTAGGGAAGATCTCTATCATCGACTCAATGTGATTGGTATTAACGTACCCAGGCTATCTGAGCGTAGCGAAGATATACCCTTATTGCTCAACCATTTTTTGAGAAAAGCCGCATCAGAACTGGGCGTCCCGACGAAAGAAGTATCTGGCCAGGTACGTGACTACCTCAGCGCGCTCGACTGGCCTGGAAACGTGCGACAACTAGAAAACACCTGCCGGTGGCTAACGGTCATGGCGGCGGGCAATAGGATTCTCATGAATGACCTGCCACCCGAACTCACAATTGGCGCGGACAGTGAAGGGAAGGGATCTGTTTCTTGGGAAAAGCAGCTCTCTGACTGGGTGAGAGCAAAGTTACTCGCAGGTGAGACTAACGTGCTCAAACAAGCCATGCCTCAAATAGAGTCAATCATGATGAACGCCGCTTTAGAACACACCGCGGGGAGAAAAGCCGAGGCCGCTGAGCTTTTGGGTTGGGGCCGAAACACCCTAACCCGCAAACTCAGCCAGAACCCCTAATCAGTGGGTGGAACCGTCCGCTGGCTGCTCACCACCTTGTATCGAGCCACCTTGGGCCATCGCCTGATGATACAGCGCATCGAAGTTAACCGGTGCCAGCATCAGCGGAGGGAAACCGCCCTTGATAACCAGTGCGTCGATCGCTTCGCGAGCGTAAGGGAACAGAATGTTGGGAGCGACAGTTGCAAGAAGCTGCTTAAGCGGCTCCTCGTCAATACCCGCTGCGAAAAAGATACCCGCTTGCTGCACCTCTACTAGGAAAGCATTCTTATCTTCCATCTTGGCTGTCACCGTAATTGTGAGGACAACCTCATGATTACCGGTGTCATCTGCCTTTGAAGAACGTGTGTTCAAGTCAACATTAACGTTGGGCTGCCAGTTCTGACGAAAGATATCGGGAGACGCCGGCGACTCAAACGATACATCCTTCGCATAGATACGCTGCATTGTGAATTGCTGCTGAACCTGCTCTTCTTGCGCTGCCCCAGCAGCTTGATCTTCCGCCATGGCGGTTACTCCTTTCTTAGTATTTAAGGTGCTTCTGATCGAAGCATTGAATCTAATTGCTGACGACGCTCGAGGCCATACAGTTCATCGCAGCCACCGACGTGCTGGTCGCCTATCCAGATCTGAGGCACACTCGTCGCCCCAGCCATGGCAGCCATCTCGGCTCGAAGACCTGGATTACCATCAACCGGAATCTCGTCGAATGCCACGCCCTTACTGTTCAGCAAGTGCTTTGCTCGCACACAAAAAGGGCACCATCGCGTGGTGTAGATCGTAACGGTATTCATTTGTTAGTTACCGGCAAGCGCTGCTCATCCCAGCTCATCATGCCACCCGCCATTCGGTGCGCATTACCAAAGCCATTTGCCCTGAGCTGTTTGACCGCAGCTGACGCACTGCTACCCATTCGGCACACCACAATCACGGGCTTGTTTTTATAAGCCTCTAGCTCACCCATTCTTCCCGGCAAATTCGCCGAAGGGATGTTGATCGCTTCGCTTATGTGCGCCCGCTTAAACTCTTTCGAATCCCTCACATCAAGAAAGATGCCACCGCTCTTGTTTGTCAGATTAATCGCTTGCTGAGGGCTTAGCGCAGGCCCCGCCTTCCTGGACTCCGTGAAGAGTAAGAGATTGAGCGACAGTAAGAGCGCAAATACCAACAGCCACTGCTCGGAGACAAAAATTAGAAACTGGCTAAAAGACACTGTAAGGCTCTCTGAGTTAGCTTCTGCCCCGGAGGGCACGCGCGCGAAAAGCGCAGAGTATACGTGCTTCGACAAGGCCTCTCCAGTAGCAGAATCACCGTCTAACGGGATGATCTGTAACATTCATCAGGCTAAACTTCACAAGGTGAGCTTCAGGGGAAACCATGTCATCTAATACCAACGCGTTCTCACCTACCGTCCTCGTCATCTTGGATGGATTCGGTTATCGGCAAGCGCCAGAAAATAACGCCATTTTCCATGCCCGAACACCGAACTTCGACCGCCTGTGGGAAACAGGTGAATCGACGCTTGTTTCAGGGTCAGGACTTGACGTTGGGTTGCCTGCAGGCCAGATGGGCAACTCCGAAGTCGGACATATGAGCTTAGGATCCGGCCGCATTATTTACCAAAGCATCACCCGAATCGACAAAGCCATCGAAGATGGTACGTTTACTAGCAACCCAGCCTTCACCGATGCGATTGATGCTGCCGTAGCTACTCAGTCCGCCGTACACGTCTTTGGCCTCCTCTCGCCCGGTGGCGTGCACAGCCATGAAGAACATATCTTCGCCGCCCTTCGACTAGCCAAGGCGCGCGGGGCAGAACAGATATTGCTGCACGCTTTCCTCGACGGGAGAGACATGCCTCCTCGAAGCGCCGCGGCCTCACTGGCACGTGCCGATGATGTATTCGCAGAATTAGGCACTGGCAAAGTAGCAACCGTTCAAGGTCGCTACTTTGCAATGGATCGCGATAAGCGCTGGTCGCGGATAGAACCCGCTTACGACCTTATCACGCAGGGCATCGCTGATTACCAATATGCCTGCACCAGCGACGCGCTTGCCGCCGCTTATGAAAGAGATGAAAACGATGAATTTGTGGCGCCGAGTCGAATTGGTGAAGCCGTTACAATTAACGATGGTGACAGCATTCTCTTCATGAACTTTCGAGCGGATCGTGCACGACAGCTGTCCCAGGCACTAACAGAACCCGCATTTTCAGAGTTTGAGCGCAAACACCTTCCAAAGGCACGTTTCGTTGCGACCACTGAATACTTTGAGGGCATCAACGCGAGCGTTGCTTTCGGACCAGACATCATCGAGGACACCCTCGGCGCCGTCATCGCATCTCATGGCTTGCGGCAAGCGCGAATAGCGGAAACCGAGAAATACGCGCACGTCACTTTTTTCTTTAGCGGTGGTCGCGAGGCGATGTTCGAAGGCGAAGAGCGAGTGCTTATTCCTTCCCCTGATGTCGCCACTTACGATTTGAAACCTGAGATGTCGGCGGTTGAAGTGACCGACGCCATTATTGAGAGCATCGAAAATCGTTCGCATGAGCTCATTGTCGTCAACTTCGCCAATGGAGACATGGTTGGCCACACAGGTAATTTCGAGGCGGCGGTGAAAGCCGTGGAAACTTTGGATGCCTGTATCGCTCGTGTGGAGGAAGCGGTGCTAGCAGCTGACGGTCAGGCCTTGATAACGGCCGATCATGGCAACTGCGAACAAATGCACGATCACGATACGGAACAGCCCCATACACAGCACACAACGGAACCCGTGCCACTGTTTTACATAGGCAAGCACGGAAGAGCGTTCAGAGAGGCGCCAGGAGTACTGGCCGATATCGCGCCGACTATCCTAGATCTCATGGCCATTCCAAAACCCGGTGCAATGACTGGTGAGTCACTGCTCTCTGTCTAGTCACCCGCAATGATCTTTTTTCGGCTTTGGATTCAAGCTCTAATGGTAGTGAGTGCCACCATGCTACTGGGCTCCTATCCCACCTTTGCCGACAGTAATGAACTCACAAGTGAGGCTGAAGCGCGCGCTGCCATCAAAGCGATCAATGATGAAATCGCGATGCTTGAGCAGCTAATTACCTCGCAATCAAAGGAGCGAGATGAAATCCAGTCGCAGCTCCGCGATACCGACGTGGCAATTGGTCGTGCCAATGAAGCCTTGAGAAAGACACAGGCCAGCCTTGAGCAACGTCAGCGAGACATCAATGAGCTTGAAGCTGATGGGGTGCGCATAGAGCGCAGAATAAATGAGCTACAAGAGGCTTTAGAGACAAGCATCGGTGTTTTTTCGGTGTTGAAACAGGGTGGCGATCTTAAGATTCTGTTTGGCGACAGTGCGCCACAAGAAACAGAGCGGAATCTCGCCTACTTTAATCTGCTGCTTAATCAACAGCTCGATACGATCGAAGAATTTAAGGCGGCGGTACTCCAGCTCGATGCTAACCGTGTTCAACTCACGGCCGCACAAGAAGCGCAAGAAAAAGACCGCGCATCGCTGACTCAAACACGTACAAAGTTGGTGGATCAGCGGTTGGAACAGAAAGCGCTCATCAAAAAGCTTTCGGCATCGCTTGCCCGCGATGGTAGACAAGTGGCTGCTCTACGCGCCGATTCTGTTCGCTTAAACTTGCTACTTGCTGAGCTTCTGGAGCGTCTTGCCAACCTGTCGCTTGAGGGCGAATACGATGATTTCGCCGCACTCAAAGGTAAGCTGCGAGCGCCGCTTGATGGCGTCAGTAAGACTCGGTTTGGCCAGAAAAGAGAACGTGGTGACCTGAGATGGCAAGGCTGGCTGATCCCTGCGGACCGGGGATCGTCGGTACGGTCAGTTCATTATGGGCGCGTCATTTACGCAGACTGGCTACGAGGACAGGGTTTGCTTACCATCGTTGACCACGGTGATGGCTGGATGAGCCTTTACGGGCACAACGAGAGCCTTCTCAAAGAGACGGGTGAGTGGGTGGCGCCGGGAGAAGTCATTGCTCGGGTTGGCTCAAGTGGCGGAGCTGCTGAGCCAGCCTTGTACTTTGAGATACGCTCAGGTGGTACCCCGGTCAATCCGGCCAATTGGATTAGGTAGCAGATACGCATGGCACATATCGGTTTTAAATCTAGAGAACGTCGCTTAGGCAACGAAGCTACCCATTTATTGGTAGCAATGCTTGTACTCAGCACGTCATACGTCGCCATCGCACAGACGAATGAGCCGACTGAAGACAAACCGCCGGCTGTCAGCACCTCATTTGAAGAGCTTCAACTCTTTGCAGATACCTTCGATGCCATTCGCCGTGGCTACGTAGAGGATGTCACCGATGCGGAACTCTTTGAGATGGCAGTGAAAGGCATGCTAACCAGCCTCGATCCGCACTCCGCCTACCTCACCGACGATGACTACGAGAACCTGCAGGAATCAACAGAAGGCCAGTTCACCGGTCTCGGCATCGAAATCGGCTATCGGGGTGGCTTCATTGCCATCGTTACACCGATTGATGGCTCACCCGCGATCGATGCTGGATTGAAGGCGGGAGATGTGATTCTCAAAATTGACAGTACGTCGACGCAGGGCATGTCGACCAGTGAGTCCTCTACTTACATGCGCGGTCCGGAGGGCACTACAGTCACACTTGAAATCGGCAGGGCCGGTGAAAGTCAGCCCTTTGATGTGGTTGTTACCCGCGGCGTTATCGACGTGCCCAGCGTGCGGTCGCGTGAGCTTGACGATGGCTACTGGCTGATTCGAGTATCCCGTTTCCAAAGAGACTCGGGACGCGAGGTCACCACTGCGATTGAATCAGCACTCGAAAAAGGCGACGTCAAAGGTGTTGTCCTGGACGTACGTAACAACCCCGGTGGCGTTATGAATGCCAGTGTCGAGATGGCCAGTAACTTCCTTGATGGTGGTTTGGTTGTCTACACCAAAGGGCGTCACCCTGACTCCATGAATACCTACAACGCCGAAGCAGGAGAATTGTTACCCGGCGTGCCCATCGTGGTTTTGGTGAATGGTGGTTCAGCAAGCGCCTCCGAGATTATTGCTGGCGCGCTTCAGGACCGCGGCCGAGCGGTCATTATGGGCACTCAAAGTTTTGGGAAAGGCTCGGTTCAAACCGTGCTTCCAGTCTCTGAAACCAAAGCCCTGAAATTAACAACGTCGCTCTATTACACACCCAACGGACGATCTATTCAGGCTGAAGGTATTCAGCCAGACGTGGTAGTCGAACGAGCGCAGTTAACGAGCCTTGAGCAAGGCAACCGACTTCGAGAAGCCGACCTCAATCGGAGTATTGAGAACGCCGGATCAAACATTGAAACAGAGACCGAAGCCATCGCGACACTCCGCGAAGACGACAATCAGATCTATGAGGCCTTCACCTTGCTTAAGGGCATTAACGTCTATCAAAGCTTAGGAGAAACTCCGTCAATCGATGTTGACGCTGACCCTAAAGATCCATCTTCAGACGAAAAGTAAGTTAGTACTCACTACGCTCTAATAGCAATTCCAGAATTAGCCAAGTGCGCTTTTGCTTCGGCCACGGTATACGCACCAAAGTGGAAAATACTCGCCGCTAGAACCGCATCCGCACCGCCTTCGGTAAACCCCGCCACAAGATGATCTAGCGTTCCCACGCCTCCTGAAGCAATAACGGGAATATCCACAGCATCGGAGATGGCTCTCGTAATCAGCAAGTCATAGCCGTCCTTGGTTCCATCACGATCCATGCTGGTCAGCAAAATTTCCCCAGCACCAAAATCAGCCATTTTTTGGGCCCACTCAACGGCTTCTATGCCTGTTGGTTTGCGACCCCCGTGGGTAAACAGCTCGTAACGCCCTGAGCCATCATCGAGTGCTTTTACGTCCATCGCTACCACAATGCACTGGGAACCAAATCGCTCAGCTGACTCGCGAACAAGCTCCGGATTGAAAATAGCTGCCGTGTTGATGCTGACCTTGTCTGCGCCGGCATTCAGCAAGCGGCGGATATCAGTAACCGCTCGCACACCACCGCCCACCGTAAGTGGAATGAATACCTGAGACGCGATCCTCTCGACCGTTCTGTACGTGGTATCGCGCTGCTCGTGACTAGCTGTGATATCGAGAAAGGTGATTTCATCAGCACCTGCGTCGTTGTAACGACGAGCGATCTCGAGAGGATCACCCGCGTCGCGAATGCCTACGAAGTTCACGCCTTTGACAACACGCCCCCGATCGACGTCGAGACACGGAATAATGCGCTTCGCCAGGCTCACTGCATTGCACTCACTTGATCTGCCAAAGCCTGCGCTTGAGCAACATCCAATGTCCCTTCATAAATAGCGCGACCCGTAATGGCGCCAACAATGCCGTTGTGCGCCACCTGAGAAAGCACCCGAATATCCTCGATATTGGTTACGCCGCCGGAGGCAATCACGGGCAAGCCGCCTTCTTTGGCCAGATTAACCGTCGCACTGATGTTGACGCCCTGCATCATCCCGTCTCGCTCGATATCCGTGTACACAATCGCCTCGACGCCGGCGTCACGAAAATCACGCGCAAGGTCTACGGCAAGTACGTTACTGGTCTCAGCCCAGCCATCGGTCGCGACAAATCCGGCCTTGGCATCAATGCCTACGATGATGTGTCCCGGGAACCGCTCACAGGCTTCGC
>Ga0213865_10003186_pt1 | contig 10144 bp, 11 predicted proteins | sample PICome_6_FD_160100 | JGI IMG/M metagenome (GOLD analysis project Ga0213865, IMG submission 160100) | Coastal seawater microbial communities near Pivers Island, North Carolina, United States - PICO282 | ecosystem: Environmental > Aquatic > Marine > Coastal | place: USA: North Carolina... | reverse complement strand
TCCTTTTTCAAGCGACAAAGAATAAAAACCATATTCATTGGTTATTGCACCCCCGCCTGATTCAACAAGAACAGTTGCCCCCAACAAGGTTTCCCCATTAGCGGCATCTTTTACTCTACCACTAATAGTATACTCTTGAGCAAAAAGCGTCGACTCGCAAAAAAGCAGAACAACAAGCAATAAAGAAACCTTAACTATGTTAATCATTGTGTTTTTTAAAATTAAAGCCACGAAATTATAACACAATTTCGATCTATATTGTTTACTCATCGAGTATAAAGCAGGTTTGGTCTTATTCAAAAAGAAAATGACATATTTGTTGCAATCCATGGAAGTATACCTGCTTTTTATTATTGGCTTTGTACTGCTAATTAAAGGTGCAGATTGGCTTGTGGTTGGTTCTGCAGCCATCGCTAAAAAAAATAATGTATCCAACTTAGTTGTGGGGTTAACTATCGTTTCTATGGGAACTAGTATGCCCGAACTTGTTGTAAATGTTTTAGCCAGTTCGAAAGATGCGTCACAAATTGCAATAGGTAACATTCTCGGATCTAACATAGCTAACATATGGCTTATTTTAGGTGTTGCTGCTTTTATCTACCCCATTAAAATCAAGGAAAGTACTGTTTTTTCTGAAATACCTTACTCCATCATAGCCTTGTTATTGGTAGCTTTTTTAGCAAATTCTAATTTTTGGGGCTCATACCCAAACTCAATTAATCAAATTGATGGAATACTATTAATGATCTTTTTTGGGCTTTTTGTAGCCTACATTATACGTCTTGCAAAAAATGGAAAGGCTGATATGCTTGATGATGTGCCCGATGAAGAAATAACAACTGGAAAATCTATTATAATGGTTTTTCTAGGGATGGTGGGTTTGTTTTTTGGGGGTCAATGGGTGGTAAAAGGTGCTATTGTTACAGCAAGTCATTTGGGTTTAAGCGAGGCCTTTATTGGGCTAACAATTGTAGCTATTGGAACTTCATTGCCAGAACTCGTCACCTCTGCAATGGCAGCATACAAGAAAAATACAGATATTGCAATGGCGAACGTTATAGGGTCTAACATTTTTAATTTACTATGGGTTTTAGGTATTAGTGCAATTATTAAACCTGTAGAATTTGACCCAAAGCTCAACATAGATGTTCTTATATTGCTAGGTGCTAGCTGCCTAATTCTGTTCAGTCTTGTAACAGGTAGAGTTAAAAATCAAATAGGCAAACTAACCAGTATTCTGTTTTTAGTTTTATACGTTGCTTACGTTGTTTTTCTTCTATACAGGGGTTAATTGGCTACAAGTCCATCACAATCTGACAAACTGTTTCTCCAACGGCTTTTAGTGTTTTCTTATCAATCGTTTCCATGTTATCCTTGTGAGTGTGCCAAAAATCACCAAAACCTGTGTTTTGACTCACGTCATAATGGATGATATCTAACGTAGGTATTCCAATAATCTGATTTATAAATAAGTGGTCGTCAACTAATTGACCTCCTTGATAGTTTACAAAATATTGTCCATGACCAAGTTTTTTAGCTGTATTCCAAACTTTTTTGACATAGGGCTGAGCATACATCCACGAGTTTCCCTCGATTGCAAAAACCGCATTTGAAGGACCAACCATATCAAGTAAAATTCCGAATCGTGCTACATAGTTTTTTACATGTGGCGTCTTGGACCAATATTGAGACCCTAAGCACCATGTATTCGCTGCTCCTTGAGAGTCTCCCATGTCTTCAGCATCGAAAAATACAATATCAACTCCAGCATCTGGTCTTTGTTTTTGAAATTGACGGGCTGCCTCAATTAAAACTCCAACACCGCTTGCTCCATCATTTGCCCCATCTGATGGTTCTGTTGGTCTCTCTTTATCTTGGTCAGCCATCGGCCTTGTGTCCCAATGAGCACACAATAAGATTCTCTTTTTTTGTGATAAATTAAAACTGCCAATAATGTTTTTAATTGGTATTTGTTGATTTAGGTGGTTTTCTACTGTTCCGTATTGTGTAAATGCGGTATCACAAAATTTGGACAGTTTTCTTTCTAAATATATGGCTGTCTTGTCGTGAGCCGCACTACCGGGCACACGCGGTCCAAAATCAACCTGCCTTTGTATATAATTGAATGCACTATCCGCATTAAACTGAGCAACAATAGGTGTATTTTGCTCTTTTGTTTTTGGCTTTTTGTGGCTGTTGTTTTCACAACCCAAAAACACCACAGAAATAATAGATATAAAAACGAGGTTAAAAATGTACTTTTTCATTTTAGCTAACCCTGTATGTACTCCCGTTTTTATCATCCATAATCTCTATGCCCGATTTTTTTAATCGATCTCTAATCTTATCTGCTGTTTCCCAATCTTTATTTGTTTTTGCAGTATTTCTGATTTCAAGAACAAGATCCATTACACCATCCAGGATATGGTTGTTTTCAGATTTCTCAGGAACAAAACCTAATATTTCAAGAACAAAAGTCTTAAAAGTAGTTTTTAAAATTTTTAAATCATTTTTATCAATTTTCGATCGATCTGATACTATCTCATTGATCCACTTAACTGCTTCAAAAAGGGTAGCAATCACCTGGGGTGTCGACAAATCATCATTTAACTGACCATATAATTTATCTTTCCAAGCAGAAACATCATAATCGCTGTTAGGTGAGGGTTTTAATTCTTCAAGGCTTTTTACTCCGTTCATTAAACGCTGAAAACCTTTTTCTGCGGCCTTAAGGGCTTCATTGCTAAAATCTAAAGTGCTTCTGTAATGTGCTTGCAAAAGAAAAAATCGCAATGTCATCGGAGAATAAGCCTGATCTAATAAGTGGTGATTCCCATCAAATAATTCATGAATAAGTATGCCATTATCCAAGCTTTTTGCCATTTTTTGACCATTAACCGTAATCATATTGTTGTGTAGCCAATATTTTGCAGGATTGGTGTGGTTGCATACTTTGCTTTGAGCTATTTCGCTTTCATGGTGTGGAAATAAAAGATCCATCCCCCCTGCATGAATATCAAACTCCTTACCTAAATATTTTTCACTCATAGCACTACACTCAATGTGCCACCCCGGAAATCCAACTCCCCATGGGCTGTTCCACTTCATAATGTGCTCAGGAGAAGCTTTCTTCCACAAGGCAAAATCGTTTGGGTTTTTCTTTTCACTTTGTCCTTCAAGCGATCTTCTGTTCTCTCCAGCTCCTGCAATCAGGTCTTCAATTTTTCGACCACTTAAGCTGCCATAATCATGCGTTTCGGCGTATTTAATCACATCAAAATAAACTGAACCATTTTTTTCATAAGCAAATCCATTTTTTATAATCTCTTGAATCATTTCAATTTGCTCAATGATGTGTCCACTTGCTCTAGGCTCAATACTTGGAGAAATAACATTAATGCTTTTAAGAGCTTCATGATACGAGTTGGTGTAACGCTGAACAACCTCCATGGGTTCAACATTATCTAACTTAGCCTTTTTGCCTATTTTATCCTCACCTTCGTCGGCATCGTTAAGCAAATGACCTACATCGGTTATGTTTCTTACATACCTAACCTGAAAATTTAAATGTTTAAGGTATCTAAATAAAACATCCATAGTTAGGGCTCCACGACTATGACCTAAATGTGGGTCACCGTATACCGTTGGGCCGCAAAGATACATACCAACAAAAGGAGGGTTAAGTGGTTCAAACTTCTCGCTTTTTTGTGTTAATGTATTGTATAAATGCAGGCTTGAAGGCATGGCACAAATATAGTGGCTTGCAGAAATAACAAGCTATTCGAGTTGAATTTACGGCTACTGAATAAATTCAACCTTTTTTTGCCAGTCACCCCGCTTCCCTGTTGGTAAAACAATATTTTCTTTTAATTCTCCAACATAGAATAAACCCAGAAATAGCTCATCATCATCTAAATTTAAATGTTTTCTAAAATCATTGTTCATTAAATACTGTGGTGTGCTCCAATAACCACCATACTTTTTACTACTTGAAAGGTAAAGCCACATGTTTTGTACAGCCATTGCTGTAGCTGCTACCTCTTCAAATTCAGGAAGCAATTTGCTTCTTTTGACTGTAATTGTAATTATGTGACTAACTGAGTTTTTATTACTATCTAATTTTTGCAGTTTTGAGCTATTAAATCTTCGTGGAGATACGTTTTTAACGTACTGGTTTTTGCATTCATCTAATAACGAAGCCAAGGCTGAATCACTGAACACCTTAAAACGCCAAGGTTCTGTCTTTAGATGTGTTGGTGCCCAGTTGGCTAACTCGAACATTTTTTCTATTATCAAATTAGGCACTTTATTTCCTGAAAAACTAAGCGGATAAACAGCCCTTCTTGTCTTAATAGATTCTTCTAAATCACTATAAATCATTTTTATACCTCTATTTCCTAAACAAATTTATTATTGTGAAAACGTACTTATACATTTGTATTCTAAATTTATTTAAAATTATGTCATTTGAATTACCTCAATTACCCTACGCGTATGACGCCTTATAGCCTCATATAGACGCCAGAACTATGGAGATACACCATGGAAAACACCATGCAGGATACACAAACAATCTAAATGCTGCCATTGCTAACACCGAAAACGACGGTAAAAGCATAGAAGATATTCTCCGAAATTTAGACATGAACAATGCTGCTGTTAGAAATAATGGTGGTGGCTTTTATAACCACTCTCTTTTTTGGAGTGTAATGTCTCCAAATGGTGGTGGCTTGCCTACTGGTGAACTTGCCGATGCTATTAATGAAGCTTTTGGTGATTTTGATTCCTTTAAATCTGCATTTAGTAAAGCTGCTGCAACCCGGTTTGGTAGTGGCTGGGCTTGGTTGTGTTCAACTAATGGAAAACTTGACGTTTGCTCGTCTGCAAATCAAGACAACCCTTTAATGCCGTCTATCGGATGTGGGGGTGTTCCCATTCTTGGAATTGATGTTTGGGAGCATGCATACTACTTAAACTATCAAAATAGACGCCCAGATTATGTCAATGCATTTTTTAATGTAATCAATTGGGATGAGGTTGCATCTAGATTCGCAGCGTCTAAGTAAAACTTCCTAAAGAGGTTTCCGAGTCGGAAACCTCTTTTTTTAACTTTTTAATTCTAGGTTTTGGTTCTTAAAATTTTTCAGTGGTTATTATACCTCACCTCTTTAGGCCTTTTCATTTGGTTTATTTTCTTTAAGCCTAGCAATTTTGAACTGCAACACCTTTTTGACTTTGAAAAAACAAAACACGAAAAGAATATTGCACGTGAAGACACACTAATAAAGCCCATTAAAAAAGTACCTGAAAAAATAAAAATCGACTCAACTCTTCTCGTTATTCAACCTAAAGATCTGAATAACAACCCCTCTGAAGATTTAGATATTACAATTAACACAAACAACACTTACCTCGTTCTCGTTGGTAGCTTTGGACAGCTACCTAATGCCCAGAAAATGCTCAGACAAGTTGAGGCGGCTGGCCTAAATGGAGTTGTCAAAAAGATTGGACGCCTTCACCGGGTAATTATTGCCGCATCAATGACAGAGAAGGATGCTGTTGCTGTTAAAAATCGACACAAAAAGACATTTGGTGAAGTGCCGTATGTTTTAAAACAATAAGCTCTTATCGCTAAAATTGAGTAGATAAAGTAAACCTCAGCCCGCTAAAGGCCGGCTCTAAACGACATATCCCTCCCGTACAATTAATTCCTTCAACTTGCTTTACATAAGATGCTGTAAATGATGTTGTTTTGACATTGTATTTTACGAAAACCCCCGGATAATAAAGAACCTGGTTCGCAAGTGTGGGGTTAACAACCCTAACCGGTTTCGTGTTAATCATGTTGCTTATTGCAATCGTATATTTGGGAGAGTTGTTCCACTCCAAAATTCCGTGGTAAAAACTTCCTAAGTCTTGTTCAGTATTGAGCATTTGTGACTCCAACCTAATGCTGTTCTTGCGATTAATTTTATACGTCACCTCTCCAAACGGAGTAAATGTTTTGACGTTTTCAATTTTTTTAGATCCGTTTGATTCATAAATCGATTGATTGTACGTGACCATTTGAACACCTAGCTTCCCCTTCCACTTTCGATTAAACTTGTGCTCAACCTGAAAAAATTGCTCGTTAAAAAGTTGCAAACCGCTTAAATCTCTGATATCTGAATAATTCAGCGATACGTTTGTATTCTTATTTAATGAATAAATCAACTCACCTTGATAAGCTTGTTCACCAACAGCTTGAGCAGGTGCTTGGTACCTAGCAAGCATTCTGTAACTTGCCTGTCTAGTCATTGATGGCTGATAAGATATAATTCCATTTAGAAGGCGTTCGTGAGGGGATACCTTTAATTGAAAGTTCTCAATTCTACGATACTGGACATTAACGCCTATTGCTTGTTTTTTGTTTGCCCCTATTTTTCGCTTTGAATAACTCATGCCACCAATAATTAAAGAACCATCACCGTTATATAGGTTGCCTGAATTATCTCTAACAGCCTCTGATGTTTTATAATTATACTCACCGCTAAACCCAAAGTCTTTAATGCTTGCGTTGAAATACCCATTAAATGCATATACATTGTACTTCGGAAAAAAACGATCTTCGAGCGGTTTATCGTTGATTTGTGTTACTAATTTGCTCATTGAGTTTTCATCTAGCGTTCTGTTCACGGCTGAAGCTCCAATATTTAAAATACTGCCGTCATTAAAACTGATTCCTTTCTCAGAATTTATTCCTTTAATTATTTGAGGAAACGTTTCAAAACGATTGGACTGAGCTCCTTTTTGCTTTCCCGTAAAAGCTTTAATGTAAAAATTATTTCCAAAATCATACTTTGCCTTAACTCCTTCTATGGCATAGTCAATTCCAATCAGTCTGTTTTCAAAAGCTCTAAAAACAGCACCTGAACCAAATTGGTCGTAAAAAGACCCCGCTGTTAGTTCCAAGTTTCCAATACTCTTTTTAATCTGCCAAAAACCCAACCCCTGACCTGTAAAACTCTCTGAAGGGTTAAGCAGATTACTGTTGTTAAAAAGATCATATCGTGCCGCAAAATGAAAACCCTTAATGTCATAGTTCAAAAAAAGCCAAGCCTCCGAGGAGCTAATTTGTCGGCCATACTGTGGTGAAGCGTCTTCAGTAGCCCCTATCAATGAATCTTCTAAAAAAACCGAAAAATTTGATTGAAAATTACCGCTAAAAACCCCTTTGTCTTGTCCAAATACTGAAAAATTCAAACCAACAAATATTATCCCAAACAATATGTCCCTTTTCATAAATAGTTTGTAAAAGTAAATAATTCTGAAAATCCACAGAATTTTTAGTTTTTTTTGAAGTGTGGATAGCCGAGAATTAAGAGAAATAATTAAAATAAAACAGAGCTACTTGTGTGTTGGGTTAGACACAGATATTGCACGATTACCTGATGGGTTTTCTAGAGACTATCGCGGGATCATTAATTTTAACAAAGAAATTGTAGATGCTACAAAAGATTACGCTGTTGCATATAAAATGAATACTGCGTTCTATGAACAACTTGGAAGTAATGGATGGAAGGCCCTTGAGAAAACTAGAGATCTATTGCCAACCGATGTCTTAAGCATTGCCGATGCTAAGCGAGGCGATATAGGCAATACCGGTAGAATGTATGCTAAAGCGTTCTTTGAAACGCTCTCCTTTGACGCTGTGACTGTAGCCCCTTACATGGGCATAGATAGTGTTGAACCATTTCTTGAGTTTAGTAATAAGTACACCATTGTTTTGGGTTTAACGTCAAACAAAGGGTCACAAAATTTTCAAACTAACCCGATTTACGAACCACACCTCTATAAGACTGTACTTAAAACTATCAAAAGCTGGGGAAGTGTTGACAACCTTATGTTTGTTGTTGGTGCTACTAAGGCCGATTCTTTGAAAGAAATTCGCAAGATTATTCCCAATCATTTTCTCTTAATCCCCGGTGTGGGAGCTCAGGGAGGAAACGCTACCGAAGTGTGTGTGAATGGAAAAAATTCTAATGGCGGATTGCTAATAAATTCATCTCGTGGAATCATTTATGCATCAAGTGATAAAAATTTTGCTAAGGATGCTAGACAAAAAGCAAAAGAATTGGCGTTAGAAACTAAACCGTACACACAACATTTATGAACTTTAGGTTCAATGAAAACCAATTGCTAAAACAAAAAATGTTTAAATTGCAACGGGGTAAAATATTTCTCTCACAAAACGATGAAGCTAATTAGAAATATAGAGCGTTATGCATTTGGAATTTGTTCCATTTTGGGAGAAAAATTTGGAATTAGGGCCAGCACCATAAGATTATACTTTATCTATGTGTCCTTTTTTGCGTTTGGAAGCCCTGTTGTTTTATACTTAGCCATAGCTTTTTGGCTCAACATAAAGCACTATATGGTGGCTCGCAAGCACTCACTATGGGATTTATAATCAACTTAAAAGTGTACTATTTCTTAATCACTATGATGTTTTAGCGTTAATAAACGTTAAGCTCTTCCGTTCTAAATTTGAAATATGCAACAACAAATAGCGTTATTTAGAACAACAAAAGGATTCCAACAAAACCATAAAACTACCGCCCTTAAATGTGACAACTGCAAACAAGATTTTTTAGCAAATAGAAAAACAGCCAAGTTTTGTAGTAGCTCCTGTAGATCACAGTTTTGGATGAAAAAAAATCAAAAAAAGGTAATAACCATTGCTGTTCCTATAGATATTGATGACGCCTATTTAGAAAAAATCAAGGGAATGTTGGAAAACTATAAAGCATCTCCTGATAACGAAAACACCTCTTCCTTACGATCTCATCATGAAGAAGTTTTCTCATCTGAAAAAGAGTTAAGAGAATTTATGGCTCAAGCCGGATTTTCAGACTACAAGGTTCCAAAACACGACATGGGTATCTATTATGATGAAGGTTTGACCATTAAAAAGAATGAAGATTCTTTCGAGGTTAGAATATCTGCTTAAATATTACTCAAAAACTAAATCAACATCATCTGATAAAGGGTGAGCTTGACAAGTTAAAATAAACCCTTCTTCAATTTCAGAGTCACTTAAACCTTCTCTTTCATCCATACTTGCTTTACCTGATTTTAATCTAGCCCTGCAAGTCGTGCACACACCCACCGTGCAGCTATATGGAGGATCCATGCCTGCATCTTGAGCAGCCTCTAATATTGTTTGGTCTGGTTTTACCACAACCTCTTTCTTTTGACCAAAAACCTCAACACAAATTGTTCTTTCTCTAGCTTCTTGATCTTCTTCACCTTGATCTTTTTGGGATGTTTGGGTTGGTGGTGTTGCTGTAAAATATTCTGTGTGAATATTCTCGTCTCGTATTCCAATCGCTTTTAAGCCCTCTAGCACTATGTCCATCATGGGTCTAGGACCACACGTGTAATAGTGGGCCATTGGATAATTTAATCCCAATTCTTTACGAGCAATTTCAGAAACCGCTTCTTTTGTAAGAAATCCTGACCTTCCTGTCCAGTCTGTTTTAGGATTGTCTAAAGTATAAATAATTGAAAACCGGTCGCCGTATTGGTCTGACAAAGCGTCTAATTCATCTTTAAATATGATGTTATCCTCATCCCTATTTGCATAGACTAACAAACATTTGCTTTCTGGCAAATCAATCAAAGATGTTTTTATTATGCTAAGTAAGGGTGTTATGCCGCTTCCCCCTCCCCAAAAAACAAGATTGCTTGCATTTTTAGCGTCTACATTAAGTACAAAAGAACCCAAAGGAGGCATGACGTCTATTTTGTCCCCAACACTAAGTTCGTTATTCAAATAATTGCTCATTCGACCACCGTCTACTTTTTTAACCGCTATGGTTATTTTTTCATCACTAACAGGGGAAGAGGACATTGAATAAGATCTTCTTACTTCTTCATTGTTTACAACGGCACTTACAGTAAGGTACTGACCCGCATCATATGAAAACAAGGGGGCCATTAATGGAGGAATTTCTAGTGTTATGCTAACAGCTTGATGTGTTTCTTTGGTGATCTGAGATATGGGTATTGAATAAAAACCAGTGGGCATAATTTATTTTTTTAAAAGTCCTTCTAATATTTCAACTGCATTTGTTGCAGCACCTTTACGAAGATTGTCTGCTAC
>Ga0213865_10003185_pt1 | contig 10146 bp, 11 predicted proteins | sample PICome_6_FD_160100 | JGI IMG/M metagenome (GOLD analysis project Ga0213865, IMG submission 160100) | Coastal seawater microbial communities near Pivers Island, North Carolina, United States - PICO282 | ecosystem: Environmental > Aquatic > Marine > Coastal | place: USA: North Carolina... | reverse complement strand
GCTTGTACTTCTGAGTCCGGAACGCATGGTAGTAAAAAAGTGGTTGTCATATCTAAGGTAAGCGGTATTTTTTTACCTTGGGTAAGATATATCAAAAATTGAGCCATAGCAGAATCAAGCATTCCGGCAACAAATCCACCTTGTACGATTGTGTCATTGGAGTGTGTTAAATCAGTATTAGGAACAAAAACACAATTATATTCAGAACCATCATCACTTAAAAAAGCTTCTTTAAAACCAAGTATTTTTAAAAATGGAGGTGCTTCTCTGAATATTTCTTCTATTTTTTTGCTCATAATAAATGGCGGAGGGAGTGGGATTCGAACCCACGGTGCCGATGAAGGCACGACGGTTTTCAAGACCGTTACAATAAACCAGACTCTGCCATCCCTCCTATGTCTGAACTCGCTATTTTATAGCGTTTATCCCAATAATCAACAATTAATTAGATTGACTAAAAAGCTTATATGTAAAAAATAAAGAGGCAATAGCCGGGGAAGTATATTGCCTCTTTGAAATTTTAATCTCAAGGGGAATTTATTGAACAAGGACAATATAATTATTAAAAGCGACAATAATGTGAAATACAGGTTATATATTGTGAGATTTCTGAAACAAAAATAATAAAAGAATATATAAATAATATTATTTAATTTTTCTTTAAGGTAATCCTAAAATAACCTCTCCAACAAAAGAAGCAGCAAGGTCACCTGCATTAGACTCTGCGCGAGTTAAAGCATTCCTTCGAGTTTTTTGAAAATTAGCTAAGTCTGTTTGATACATTTGTATACAAGCAGGAAGGCGAGAATGAGGTGACTGGTTAAAAACTATAAAATAATAACTTTCATCTGGGCTTGCATCAAAATCAACATAAGCTTCAGAACATCTTGCATTTTTAAGGTTTGTATAGGTAGAAGTAATTGTGTTTTTTGATTGATTAATATCAGCAAAGGCAACTTCAGTAGCTTGAATAGTGCCAAAGGGTATGTCGTTTATCTTAACCTCTATCCTAGAGGGCTTGTCACTAGATCCTGTATCCCTAATTATATAAACCTTATTTTTAGCAATCTCACCATCATCAAGTTCTGCTATATAGGCTGGAGGAGCAATAGCGCATGAAAATAATATAAATAAAGGTAATGGCAGTAGGTAATTTTTAATCAAATCATAAACTCTATTTAAAGAACTAATTAAATCAAATATAACTTTGAAATTACTTTATAAATAAAAATAAGTATATAGATTTTATTTATATCAATTACATGATAACTAAGGAAGCTTTTAAACTCCCTTAGTTGGATTTAGACAGACTATTTGCTAGCAGTGTAGAATTGCTCACATACCTCAAACTGATCATTAACAACATCATCAATTAGAAGTAATGCTTCTCTGTAGGTATTTCCCCATGCTGCACCTGCAAAGTAATCATCAATTAATGCGCCATGAGTATCCACATTAGAAGTTATAGATTTTAAATAATAGGTACCAGCTTCATATGTACCGCCACCAATAGCAACAAATAAGCCATTCATAAAGGTGTCATGGCCAGCTGCCTGAACTTCTTTTTCAAGTTTTGTTATAACTTTTACAAGTTCTGGTAAATTTGATCTAGCGACTTTAATACGCATAGCTCTTTCATAACCAGGATCTATTCTAGGGAAGTTTTTAATTGGAGCCCATGTTGCACCATATTTGAATTTACGCATCTTAGACATCTCTTTAGGTGCTTTGCTAGGATCATATTTACTTGCACCTTGTAATGCACTAGTAACATCTGGAAACGCACTCCACATCATTAATTGGCCTTTATAATCCCTACCAGATATCGTTTCGCAATAACCAGCTGCATCAGCACCAATAAGCTCATATAAAGCTGTATTAGACTTTACTGAATTTATATAAGCATCAGTATCCTTGGCGCTAACCATTACAGTTGTGAATGCACCCTCTGCTATAGCACCCATACTAAAGGTTAAAACTATAATCGGTAAAAGTTTTAATTTATTCATATTAATCTCCTCTAAAAATTTTATATCTTAAAATATACCTTTAAATCAGTGAGTACTGAACAAATTAATATATAAAAATTATATATGTAAGAAAATTTAATAACCAATAACTAAACGAATAAATATTACAGGCAGTATCAGAGATACAAGTAATAAAAGAAGAAATTTCCACTTAGTCATAGGTTTTTTAATGAATTATTGAATATCTATTTTACACATAGAGTCTATATAAAGAAATTTAATCTACTGCTAAAATTAACTTATTAAACAAATGTATCTATAAAAAATGAATTCATGGCAAAAAATCATTAATACTTGTTTAGCAATAATTGTCACATTAATTATTGTTATGATTGAGAGACTTGAAGACAGAGTAAGAGTGTTAGAGAGCTCTGCAACTGAAAGTAGTTTCAAAAAAAATATTTCAACGCTTTCAATTGAAGATGAGTTTTTAAATTGTAACCTTGATAAAGTTTTAAATATGGAAGGTGACTTTAAAGACAATCTTGTTATATCAGTGCTTAAGAAAAATGATCAAATAAAATTTGATTCAATAGTTGCTTCCGGTGACGGTATGAATGACTATCTTAATGGAGACCAATATATATATTCTGACGATAACCCTCACCTAGGTTATATGATTAGTAATTCTAAAAAAGAGTTTCACATACACAAGCATAGTGGCGGCATGGTTGTATATAATTGTTCTTTTTCAGAAATATTATGATAATTGATAAAAATGATGAGCTTATCTCTGAAATTTTTAAATCCATAAATTCAAAAAATATTTCTGCAGAAGAATTATTAGCTCATCTAAAGAAAAGAAAAGAATTAAAAAATATTGAAGATAAAAAAATAAAAGAGTCTATTAAGATAATAAAAGCTCTTAAAGAAACTTAATTGTCTTTAAGAGCTTTTAATTTATATTAATTCTCTACTTTGAAACTATTAGCAGGAACACTAAAGCTCTTACCATCACTGTAACTAACTGTTATAGGGTTGTTTTCATAATTGTACGCCACATATGTAGTAACCCCATTTTTCTTAAATGCTACAGCAGCAGGATAGTTAGAAGTTAAGCTTCCAGTTCCAACTTGCAAAGTTCCAAGCGCATCAAATACATGGATCCATTGATAAGTATGCGCTTTAGACTCTCCAGCCTCAGGATCATAATTACCATTAACCGAATTATAGTCACTTATTGAAGCTTGTGGATCTACCATTGCTTGAAGATTCCACCATAGGTCTTTCCATTCATCATCGCCTAAACCAGAGGGTTTGCCGTTTGATGATTCTGATAATCCCAGTTGTACATAATCAGCCATATATTCTTCATGTAAACCTACGTGAAAAATCAGTGGACTTGATGGGAGGCCTTGGATACCTAGTATATGTGCTCTTTTTGGGCTAAACCATGTTGAAAAATCAGCACCAGCACTCCAAATTATAGAGGTTGTTATAAGGTTGTAACCATTTATAAAGTTGTCATGGTCCCCGCCTCTATTTTTATAACCATCAATATTATTCCAATACTGCCAATAAGCAGCAGATGTAGATGCATGAAGGTATGTACCTCTTTTTACTAACTCATCATTACCTGTTGCTAAACCATAAAGAATAATTGCTCCGTATGCTGTTGCAGCCTCTGATGTAGATTCATTATTATTACCTGCAAGTGCATCAGCTCTTCCATCTGCCCATGAGAATCCATTAGCTGGGTCAAAGTTTCTAGTTGGCGGGAACATGTCATCGTCATCTGCGGCCGCGTAATCTCTGATTAATAGCTCAACCATTGGCCCGTATTGATCTTGGGAGCACCAATCAGCATCTACCCTACAAATCTCAGCTGCAGCTCTAACGAAATAACCGTAATGAAAATGATGGTCTGCTAATCTCTGGTGAGATCCATAGGCCTCATCCATACCCAATAAAGTATTCCATTCATCGTCATAGACAAAATATCTTGTTTCATCAAGCTCCCCATTTGTCTCAGCTGTAAACCAATCAGCAAGCTCAGACTTTAACCAATTAATTAATGTTGAAGCCTCACTATCCATACCTATTGTATTTGCAATAGCAGCAACTTCAGCAACTTTACCGTAAGCTTTACCAGTCCAATAAGTATCAATGGTCTTATTGTCGCCATCATAAATCCAACTTGTCTCACCTGGAGCAACAAAGTCTTGAACAAATTGTTTTAAAGTATCTATATCATAACTATCTGATACAGCTGGAAGTGTTGGCAATATTCCTACTGAAGGAATTTTATAAGTAAAGTCCTGCAGTTGAGCAAATTTTATCATTCCTCGAGCACTTCTTATTTTATATGCAGATGTATTAACATCTGAAAATTTCCAATGCATAGGATGCATTCCAACCACTGTGTCCACCATAGACCCATTATTATCAAAATAAGTGTGGGTGACGCTTACTTCATTTGTTTGCTCATTCACCTCATAATCTATATCAACAGAATGAACAGTGTTTCTCGCATAAGAAACAAAATACTCTGACATATTGTCAGCCGGAACTCCTGATGTGGTTGGTATATAAGTAACTGTAAATTCATTAGCTGCGTTAGATATACCAATTGCATTAGATTCTTTATTTGTATATTCAGTAGTGCCCTCACCTGTAATTACAAAATAATTTTTTATACCAGAAATATCAGTCCATATACCTAGGTTATTACCATATTCATAGTAATTTCCCTTGCCTGCTTGTGCCTCAGTTTTGATAATTGGGCTACCGGCATGCACTTTAAAGTATACATATGGAGAACCATGAACAAATGTAGCTTCCATAACATCTACGTTTCCTGACTTCCACATAATAGTTACTGAACCATCACTGTAGTCTTTTAAAAATGCATCAAGCTCGCTATATTGACTATTTGCAACAGCAATACCATCAAATACCTCCTTCCATGGTTCAGGACCATCATATCTTGGATAATTACCAATAGCTTTATAGCCACCTGGTAGACCCATTAATCTTGCACCTCTATTTGATATTCTTGCTCTAATAGGATCTGCGGTAACATGAGCAGCAGCACCATTAACATCAACTTTCATCTCCCCAAGAAAAGGGATAGAACCCCACCATCTGTGAGTTGCAAGATTTTTTGATAGGGCTGGTTCTACAACCTGGGGAATAACCTTGGTAGGTTCTCCGGTAGGTTTGCCAGTGTCCGTATTACAACCAGATATGCCAGGCTCAACCACACCTGCATTATAAATCCAATTACCATAATCAAATACACATCTATAACTATTAGGATTGATAGTATTAGACACACTTCCAGCTCCATAAGTTAAAAGTTCATAATTACCAGTTCCTGATCCTCCACCATCATTTGGACCTGAGGGTGGAGTTGCACCATCTCTAATCCCTGTATAACGAATGTTATCAATCTGATAAACAAGGTTCTCACCGGTTTGAAAAGATGGAAAAAACACCATTGGAACTGTTACGCTCCCAAGATTTAAAGTGCCGCTTTGTGTTAATTTTGATACTGGAAAATCTACTGTCTCCCATGAGCCATCAGCAGAAATACCCTCAACTGCTAATTCTCCAGAATTTTGTGTACCACTTTCTACTTTTATTAAAAAACCATCAGGTAAATTATCATTACCTTTATTAACCACTTTTATATCAAAAGATAGAGTGCCTTCAGAATAATCACTCAGATTAACAGACGAAGCCGGCCCTATAACTAAACCAGCGTGACCAGCATTAGCCTTATAAACAACTTCGAGCACATTTCCCCTGCTTGTACCTGAATCTACATATGTCCAATCAACACTTAGACAAGAATCTGATTTGCATGATTGGTATCCATTAAGCTCATCAAAGAAAAATAAATTATCATTACCACCCCATATTTCTGCAACAGAACCATCTCCAATAACATGAACATCAAGGTCTTCTGTTTGCTCACCCTCGACGATAACTGAAACTGATTCTGTAATAGCTATTTCTTTTGAGCCTGTGCATGTTAGATCAAATGTATATGTTTTGACTGAAGTTAATTCAAGAGTTTCAGTGCCATTAAGTTCTTTTGCACCCGCCCAGTCTCCATCAGCTAAACATTCAGTCGTGTTTGAAGTGTTCCAGCTTAAAGTTATGGACTCATTAATAGATATAGATTGAGCTGATGATGAAAATGAATCAATTGTTGGGTTTGGAATAGCATTCACTTCTACAGAAACTGAAGAAACTGCATTAGTTGTTCCAGATGCCCCTGAACATGTAAGTGTAAATGTATACGTCTTAACGCTATTAAGCTGAAGAGTTTCGTTACCATTTGCTGATTTGGACCCTAACCAATCACCGCTAGCAGAACAAGAATTAGCATCTGTGGACGTCCAATTAAGCGTTATAGATTCTCCCTCTAAAATACTATTTGATGAAGAACCAAACGATGTAATAGATGGATTTGATGGAGTTGTTGGTGTTGTTGGTTCTGATGACGAACCTCCGCCACCACCACCACAAGCTACTATAAAAACTATTGAAATTAAGGTTAAAGATATGTTTTTGAGTTTCATGTATATGTAGATGATTTATAGGCAGTAATTATATATAAGATGTAAATAGTATAAAAGTTAAATTTATATTAATTAAAATATGTAAATAATTTACTTTTTTTAGCTAGCTATATTTATATTAATGAGCCTGGTTTTTCTAAAAAAAGGTAAACCATAACTGCCAATATGGATATTGTAATGGCCTGAGCTTTTAGACTTAATTTCGATTTCAAAATATAGATTATGATTGTGCTAATTAATAATAGTCCGAGAAAGTAATTTATAAGTTCAAAATAGTTCATTCCCATTCATCCTGTGAAGTAAAGTAAATATTAAGTTATTATATTTGCTATGGATATCATTTTAATAATTATGTTTTTCTTATTTCTTATCGGTGTTTGGGTTGCATCGGTGGATTTAAAAAAATTTCAAAGGATTTTACTGCTTCTTCTTACCTCAATTGTCGTATTGTTGATTGTTATGAATGGTTATAGCATCTAATGAAAACCTTTTTACTGACTTTTCTTTGTATTATCCATCTTCCAACTACTGCTGATCAATTAAATAATTTTCAATGTGATGAGGATATTAAAGTGGGTTTTTATAAATCTAATGACTTTAAAAATTCATTGGTGAGGTTTTTGGACAAAGATAATGAGTTAAAAGAAAAAATGATTGCGCACTTCTCAACTGATCAACTAAGAATAAATGATCTTGAGAAGTTTTTTATGTGGGATAGAAAAAATGGTATGAAATATATATATAAAATCTTAGATTTGATGGATAGAAACTATTCAATCGACAAGAGCATTGATAGCGAGTTTATGCATTATAAGGGTCAATTTAAAAGAAATTGTTCTACAATTGATTAATATGAAAAATCTAATAATAAGCTTTATTCTTATTCAGCCATTTGTCTCTTTAGCGCAAGAAAATATAGACCCTAAAATCCAAGAAAATAATGAGCATAAGTGCGCCGTTGTAATCACCTCAAGAATTAACGACAATCAAGACCCATATCAGTATGCATTAGATAGAGTTAGGATGTGTAAAACAGGGGACATCCTCTCTCTTAATAGCTTTTTAGATTCACTCACTACAAAAGTTTATTTCAATGATTTGATGAGAGGTTTTTGTGATTTCGAGAAGCAAATTATTACAGACGTCAACAAAGATTCATCTAGCTTAAGTTGTGTTCATGTGGGTAAAGAAAGACCTAGAAGAAATCTAAAAATTCCTTAAGCCTTAACAAGAGAACAAAATTACTTATTACATACATGACTATATAGGCGGTGCTCATGATCAATTCAGCCCCGGTTGGAATAATGATCCATCACCATTAAAAGAACCTGGGCCATCTAGAACAAGACCTTAAAGTTTATTTTAGATCAAATTGCAAGCCATCCAGGCAATTGCAGCAATGGATGGAAGCCATACAAGCGGTCTGATCAAAGGGATTGTATATATATTAAATACTGATCCTAGAAGATAAATTATTCTAGAAAACAACCATACATGCATTGGTAATGAATTATCAACACCCATCTGCATAGATAGAATTGATAATGCCAGAAATAAAGGCAGCGTTTCTTTGAGATTGTCAGCAGATAGAGCCAATCTTTTTGACAGCTCTGTTTTACCTGATACATCGCCTCCAATGTATGTGAAGTCCTTAAAAGGTACCTTATGCAATGAAAAAATCATTGGTAAAAAAAGGTTTAACAAAGAAAAGAAAATAACAATAATTAATATATCAATCATAATATTTAGAAAATTTAACTAGTAATTCATATCTTAATGAATATCTTAATTTTATAAAAGCCTAATTATTGATCTCATCATCTAGAGATTTTAACTCCTCCTCATCCATATCTTCTTCATAAACAATCTCAGAATTGTTTTTAGATATTAAGTAGGAAGCTATAAAATAAACCACTAGAACGGTTACAAAAATTCCTATTAGTTGAAGCAACATATAATCACCTTTAATTATTGTGTCTTATAATGATATATGAAATATAGGATAAAAAATGAATAAATTATTACAAATACTTCAAAATAGAACTTCTCATAGAAACCTTATAGAACCTCATCCAACTTCTAATGAGATGGCAGAGGTATATAAAACCGGATTAAGATCACCAGATCATGCTTGGTTAAAACCTTCAAGGTTTATAGAAGTTACTGGTGAGGGATTAACCAAGCTATCTGATATATTTTATACTTTTGCTAAAGATCATCTTAATATTTCTGATCCAGACATATTGAATAAATACAAAAATGCCCCCTATCGAGCTCCAATGATAGTTATATTGATTACTAACCTTAAGGAACATCCCAGAGTCCCATATATTGAACAAAAACTATCCACAGCAGCATCCGGTCAAAATATATTAAATGCCTTAGAAATTTTGGGTTATTCAGGTATGTGGAGGACAGGTAAATTGGCTTTTTCCTCTAAATTAGTAGATATGCTTGGACTGGATAGTAGCATGGAAATAATAGGATTTTTATACATCGGAAGTAAGAAAGGTGAATCAAGAAAAATACCAGAAAGAAAAATTGAAGAATTTGTAACTAAATGGGATTAGATTTTAATTTTCTTTACTCCAGATAATATATCCTCAAGAACCTCACCATTATTTAGTTTCACATCATGCGTGTCATTGCTATATTTAAATGCAACGGAATATGTTGGCTTTCCATCAATTAAATGTAATGCATTAAATCCTTCAATGGAGATGCAAGAGTCTATTAACTTTGATTTTAGAACTTTTGCAACATAAGGCCTTCTATTTGGCTCCTCATCGTAATGCGGGCAGCAAACCCCCTTAACAAATCCTAGACAATCAAGAATAGCAAGATCATGAGCCCATGAATCTGTAATACCTTTTTCAAACCAACAAATTGCTCCAGCGCTAACTCCGGACATAATAACTCCTTTGTCGTATGCCTCCTTTAAAATACTATCTAAGCCCCATTCTTTCCATACAGCCAACATACTCTTGGTGTTACCACCGCCTACAAAAATTATATCTTGAGCAAGAATATGCTCTCTAAGATCAATGGTTCTTTTGAAAAGAGATATGTCAGATGGTATGCAATTAATTGAATTAAATGCTCTATAAAAATTATTTACATAACCATTATCATCACCAGTAGCAGTTGGAATAAAGCATACTTTTGGGTTTTTTGCAGAAGATTGGCTAGCAATGTATTTTTCAATTCTTAATTCACCTAAAGATCTACCAAATCCCCCGCCGCCTATTGATATGATTTGTTTCATAATTTTTCCTTATTTTTCATTATTAAATTTTAATAATTTATTCTTCCACTTTCGAGTTAGTACATTAAATTCAGCTGTTCGAACAAAAAAATCTTGAAAGATTAAATCTCTATCAACCATAAGAATTACAATCTGACTAATATCAGTGCCAAACATTACATTATGAGCATTGGCATATGCACATCCTTGAAGAAAATAATCCTCAATCCATTCTCGTTTTTTAATTTTTTTAGCAGTTTTGAAATCAATGATAGATGGAACTCCATTAACAAGACCCACACAATCAGCTGTTCCAGCATACAATCCATCGAGTATAAGACCG
>Ga0213865_10003184_pt1 | contig 10149 bp, 9 predicted proteins | sample PICome_6_FD_160100 | JGI IMG/M metagenome (GOLD analysis project Ga0213865, IMG submission 160100) | Coastal seawater microbial communities near Pivers Island, North Carolina, United States - PICO282 | ecosystem: Environmental > Aquatic > Marine > Coastal | place: USA: North Carolina | collected... | reverse complement strand
TTGATATAAACTTTGTTAAAACTAAGTTAGAATCATTCTCCTTTTATATAGCACTATTTTCTTTATTATTATTTATAAGCCTGTCAGTAAGAAAGAAACTAAATGAATAAAGTTTTAGAATATATAAAAAATAATCCATTAGTTACTGGAGACAGTTCGTTAGCACAGTTATTTAGAACATATATGGTTGGAGCTGTAAATCTTATAATTGGTTTAATTTTGAACTATATATTTCAATTCTTTATTTTTGAGACTATTGAAATTCCTTTAAGAACTTACCTTACAAATATTGGGTCTTTCTCAATAGGTGTAATTATTTCGTATTTCTTATCAAGAAAGATAATTTTTAAACTTTCTTCAACAAAAGGAAATTTAAAAGAATTTTTTAATTTTACACTGACTAATTTAATTAATTTAGTAGTCCCACTACTTATTTGGTTTGTTATCGATCTATACAGGCCAGAAGTCCAAGAAAATGAATTACAGTTTTTAGTTGCAACAGTATTAATAGCAAGCATTATTCTGCCAATAAAATATATAATTTATAAATTTTTTGTATTTAAAGACTCTTTAGAGAGTTGAATTCTTAATTTTATTAAGCTCTTAATGGTTCTAGGGATTCTCTTATAAATAACGGATACACTAGGTCTGATTTCGTTTATTACTGCTGGAATCTCAAGAATCCTTTCCCCACTTTTTTCAATTCTTATAAGTAGTTCAGTATCAAATAGGTCTTGGGTTGAAACAACATTATTAACCTCTTTTCTTATGAAAGTATTTCTTACAGCTTTCATTCCGTGTGTGTCTGATAGGTTGGTCTGAAAAAGTAATTTTAAAATACTAACAAAAGTTTGTGTTGCTATCCTTCGGATTAATCTTCTTCCATCACTAGATTTATTAAGCCTTTTAGAGGCAGTTATTGCAGAGTATGATTTATCAAGTAGGAGAGCTTCCTCAAGAAAGTCCTCGGAAAAATAATCTATATCAAAAGAAATTACTATATCATTAACGGCTTTTAGAAATCCCTGTTTCAAAGCATTCCCATAATTTGCTATATCTAAACTAATTACTCGACATTCTTGATGTTTAGAAGTAAATTTATCAATTATTGATAAAGTATCATCTATTGAACCATTTTCTACGAAAATTATTTCAAAATCGAGTTGCTTTCTCCTACAAATATCATAAATTTGTGCGGCAGATTGTAGAATTATTTCTTCTTCATTATGCACTGGAACTACAACAGAAAAGTTTTTAACAGTAAACTTGCCACTCATAATCAGTACAATAACTTAATAGTGAATCAAAATAAACTAGATTTAATTTTTAAAGCCTATGACGTAAGAGGTATATATGGAGATACACTTACGTTGGAAACTGCCTACAATATCGGAGCTGCTTTTAGTGAATTCGTTCAAAGTAAAAAAATAATTGTTGGTCATGATGGAAGAACTTCAAATCTTGAAATTTTTAATGCAGTAGCTACAGGAATAAAAAGCAAGAACAAAGATGTTCACTATATCGGAACGGTCCCCACAGATGTCGTATACTCACTATCTGGATTACTGGATTTACCTGGACTGATTATTACAGCGTCTCATAATCCTAAAGAGTGGAATGGGTTTAAATTTTGTAATAGGGGCGCATCTCCAATAGGTGTTGAATCGGGTTTGCTTGAGATTAAAAAATTAGCATCTAAAAATTATGCACTACCTCTTGTGTTAACAGAATCGAAAAAAGAAGATGTAACTGATATCTATATCAACCATCTAAAAGAAATCGTTAATCCTGAAAATATCAATAGTTCAATCAAATTTGCAATTGATGGTGCCAATGGGGCTATCGGGTCAGTTATTGATAGTCTGTCTTCTAAATACGGCCTTAATTATGAGGGGATATATATGGATGTAGATGGAACGTTTCCAAACCACCCAGCAGACCCATCAAATCCTAAAAATTTAGAAGAGATCGTAAATCTTGTTCTTGAAAAAAATTATCAATTTGGGGTTGCATTTGATGGAGATGCTGACAGGGCAGTATTTTCTGATGATAAAGGAAATATAATTTCAGGAAGTATTATGACCGCAATAATTTCTGATTGGCTTCTGTCCAAAAGAGGGGAAATAAAAGTAGTTCATAATGTCAATGTCCCACCTTCAGTTACAAGTTATTTGAACAAAAAAGGTGTTAACTTGATTAGGTCTAAAGTTGGACATTCTTATATTAAGCAAATAATGCGTGATGAAGATGCTGATTTTGGTGGCGAGCACAGTGCACATTTTTATTTGAGAGAAAACTTCTATGCAGATTCTGGCATAGTTACCCTTTTAATATTTTTACAAATACTGTCCGAAAAAAATCAGACACCATCAGAATTGATTTCAAGCTATAGTTTTTTTCCATCTTCAGGTGAAATTAACTTCAATGTCAAGAATGTTGATGAAAGCATTGCAATAGTTCAAAATAGTTTTGAAAAAGAATTTGATACCCTTGATTGTATATCTTATTTCGAAGATGATTACTGGTTTAATATAAGAGGTTCAAATACAGAGCCGAAATTAAGACTTAACGCAGAAGCTAAAAATATTGAAATTCTCAATGAACTAGTAAATAAAATAAGAAATATAATAGAAAGATAATGACAAATATAGCTTACGAATTAGGTAATCAGGTTCAGGAAGAACTTCATACATCAGATGAGATAAATTTAATTTCTTATGACTCACTCTTAATAATGGGTATGGGTGGTTCTGGAGTCTCGGGAGATGTGTTAAAACTTCTCTCAAACCTAGCTTCTTCAACTGAAATAAATGTACTAAAAAACTACTCCATTCCGACACATTTAATATCTAAAAAACCATTCTGCTTATTTATTTCTTATTCTGGGAACACAGAAGAGACCATTTCAGGATTGAATGAAGCAATAAATAACGGTTTTGATTTTGCTGTCATCTCCAGTGGAGGGAAGTTAATTGACTTAGCTAAAGACAATAATAAGCAATATATACAAATACCTTCAGGACTCCAACCAAGAGCAGCATTTGGATATCTAGCTCAAGCAGTGTGTATATTTTTAGACAATAACGAAAAAACAGACTACACATCTCAACTTAAAGAATCAGGGGTGTACTTAAATAATCTACTTAAAGATGCTGAAAAGTCTGAAATTGAAAACCTTGCAAATGCATTTGCAGAAGATATTAAAAATAAAACCTGCGTAATTTATGGTGGCACAGGTTTGACTGAACTAGTTAGCTCAAGATGGAAAACTCAAATCAATGAAAATGCAAAAGCAAAAGCATTCATTGGTTCCATGCCAGAAGTACATCACAACGAAATTCTTTCTTGGCAGGCAGATGAAGATGGTACTCGAGAAAATTTTATTATTATTTTTTTACGAAGTCCTTACGAACATCCTCAAATAAAAAAAAGATTTGAGTTAACAGAGAAAATATTGGGAGAAAAAGTAAAAATTCTCAACATATATCCAAAAGAACAAAATGATAAGTTAAAAATTTTAATGGAACTAGTATTACTAGGAGATTTGATAAGTATCCACCTAGCAAAATATTTAAATATGGTGCCAGAGGATATAGATACTATAGAAGAACTAAAAAAATTACTGGAGGGATAAATATGTCATCTATAAAAGACGCAAAATTAGCTCATGAAGGAAATCAAGAAGTCGATTGGGCCGCAAGACAAATGAAAGTACTTGAAGATATAAAAACTGAGTTCTCTCAAAATAAACCTTTAGATGGTTTAAATATTGGAGCTTGCATGCACGTAACGAAGGAAACTGCAAATTTAATGCTAACTCTTAAGGCTGCTGGTGCAAATGTAGCATTGTGTGCCTCAAATCCTCTTTCAACAAAAGACTCTGTAGCTGCATATCTTGCAGAAAATGATGTTGAGGTTCATGCAATTCATGGAGTTTCTAATGATGAGTTTTTTACACATTTAAATGCTGTACTAGACACTAAACCTGATATAACCATGGATGATGGTGCAGATTTAGTTTCATTGCTACATACAGATAGATCTGATTTACCAGTAATGGGTTCGATGGAGGAAACCACAACAGGAGTTATTAGATTAAAATCTATGGAGAAAAATAATAAACTTAGATTCCCTGTTGTTGCAGTTAATGACTCAGATACAAAACATCTTTTTGATAACAGGTTTGGAACTGGTCAAAGTGCAATGGATGGAGTGGTAAGAGCTACTGATCTTTTAATAGCTGGTTTAAACGTTGTAGTAATTGGATTTGGCGATTGTGGAAAGGGTGTAGCTGAAAGAGCTTATGGTATGGGAGCAAAGGTAACAGTTGTTGAACCAAATTCAGTAAGAGCTTTAGAGGCATTAATGCATGGTTATGAGGTCAAAACAAGTATAAATGCAGCAAAAATTGCTGATGTAATTGTTTCAGTAACTGGCAACATGCATGCACTCGATAAGCAACATTTTGACGTTATGAAGGATGGGGTAGCTTTAGCTAATGCTGGTCATTTCGATGTTGAAATTAATTTACCAGCACTGAAAGAGCATAGTTCACAAGTTGATAGAGTAAGAGAACATGTTGAAAGCTACAAGTACAACGGGAAAGAAATTTTAATCTTAGCAGAGGGAAGATTGGTGAACTTAGCTGCTGCAACCGGCCATCCAGCATCTGTAATGGATATGTCTTTTGCAAACCAGGCGCTTGCAGCTGAATGGATTAAAGATAACTATAAAGAGTTAGAGCCGAAAGTTTACACCTTACCAAGTGAAGTAGATCTTAAAATTGCTGCAACTAAATTAGAACTTATGGGTGGAGAGTTAGAAATACTCACTAAAGAGCAAATTGACTATCTTGACTCATGGGAGCATGGCACTAGCTAAATTTGAGTATCTTTAAAAAAGTCTTATCTGTAGGAAGTGGAAAACTTGCTACCGAGCTAAATAAAAAAGTTGAACTAATCAATGCTCAAGAAGAAGAGCTTGAAAAGTTATCTGATGAAGATATAAAAAATCGGTTTCAGGAAATAAAACAAAGAACGACTAGTGAAGATGTTCATTCACTAGAAATAGATGCCTTTGCACTTGTTCGAGAAGCTGCAAAAAGAACTCTAGGACAGAGACACTACGATGTCCAGCTTTTTGGGGGAATGGTTCTTTTACGTAATAAGATTGCTGAAATGAAAACTGGTGAAGGAAAAACTCTAGTTTCAACATTACCAATTGCCTTAAGGGCACTTTACGGAAAGGGTGTACACGTTGTAACAGTAAATGATTATTTAGCTAAAAGAGATGCTGAATGGATGAGTCCGATCTACAACTTTCTGGGCTTAGAAGTGGGACTCATATATGCAAACCAAGAGTATGAAGAAAAAAAAGCTGCTTACAGAAAAGATATTATTTATGGAACAAATAATGAATTTGGTTTCGACTACCTAAGAGACAACATGGCCCAAACAAAGGAACAGCTTACTCAGGGAGAGTTGTTTTACTCAGTAATCGATGAAGTCGACTCAATATTAGTTGACGAAGCTAGAACCCCACTTATAATTTCTGGTCGTGTAGATGAATCCACAAAGTGGTATCTCCAGTTTTCTAAATTAGTTAAGGGAATGAAGGAAGACATACATTATGAAATAGAAGAAAGCAAAAAACAAATTCACCCTACAGAGGCTGGAATAGAGCTAGTTGAAAAACAATTAGGTGTTAATAACCTCTATGAACATACAGAAACAAACTTTATACATTACCTTACAGCCTCGCTCAGAGCAAAAGCAATCTACTTAAAAGATGTAGATTATATAGTTTCTGATGGTCAACTTAAAATTGTTGATGAGTTTACAGGAAGAGTGCTTGAGGGAAGAAGGTATTCTGATGGACTTCATCAAGCTTTAGAGGCTAAAGAGGGTCTTAAGATTCAGGATGAAAATCAAACCTTAGCTTCAATAACATATCAAAATTACTTTAGAATGTATGAAAATCTTTCGGGCATGACTGGTACCGCTAAAACAGAAGAAGATGAGTTAATCCAAATTTACAACTTAGAAGTAGTTGATATCCCAACAAACGTACCGGTAGCAAGAGATGATAAACAAGATGCTGTATACAAAACAAGGCAAGCAAAAATAAATGCTGTTATTCAAGACATAGATGCAAGAAATAAAAATGGACAACCTGTACTACTTGGAACAGTTTCTGTTGAATCTTCCGAAGAGTTGTCAAAAGCACTAACTAATAAGGGTATTAAACACTCAGTATTGAATGCTAAAAATCACGAACAAGAAGCATCTATAGTTGCACAAGCAGGGAGATTAGGTTCTGTGACTGTTGCAACAAATATGGCAGGTAGGGGTGTCGATATTAAATTAGGTGGAAATCCTGAAGAAATGGCGTTACTAACTGCTAATAATGAGAATAAGCTTGAAGATGGTAATTTTATAAAAAATAAAACTATTGAGTATGAAAAACAAACCCTTGAAGAAAAGAAAAAAGTACTAGAACTTGGTGGGCTTTATGTTTTGGGAACTGAAAGACATGAATCTCGAAGGATTGACAATCAGTTAAGAGGTAGATCAGGAAGACAGGGTGATCCGGGTGAGTCAAGATTTTATATTTCACTAGAAGATGATTTAATGCGAAGATTTCAAGGTGAAAGAATTCAGTCAATCATGGATAAGTTAAATTTACCCGACGAAGAAAGAATTGAGCAAAACATGGTGACTAAAAGTATTGAAAGAGCACAAGCACAAGTTGAATCGTTGAACTTTGAGATTAGAAAAAATGTTCTTAAATTTGATCAAGTTTTGAACCAGCAGAGAGAAGTGATATACAAATGGAGAAGAAACTTACTAATTTCTGAAGATATTTCAGATTTGCTTAAAGACTGGTTCGAAGATATCAAAGAAGATGTATCACAAAATATTGAATCATTTAAAAAAACCTATGAATCTTTAGAGGATTTTGAAAATTTAGTTAATGATGAACTTAATGAACTTTTGAGTGAAGAGAAGAAAAAAGAAGTACTCCTGGACACTAAAATCGATGACACTTTGAACATTGGACAAAATTTTGAAAACTTGTTTTATAAAAATGAACAAAAAGATAGCTTAAATTTCTGGAATTTGGGAAGAGCAGCAGCGCTTTCTTTTATTGATCAAACATGGAAAAATCACTTGAGTGAAATGGATTACTTAAGATCCGGTATTGGCCTAATAGCAATGGGACAGAGAGATCCTTTAGTGGAGTATCAGAAAGAAGGATATGATTTGTTTGAAGAGCTAATTTTTAGCGTAAAGTCTTCTGTAGTAAGATTGCTATTAAATTTTGATGGCATGAACCAAACACAGACAGACTCAAAAAATGTTGGTACGTCATCACCAGGATTAGACAGTAAAAACTTCAAAGATTTTGGTAAGATTGGAAGAAATGACCCTTGTCCATGTGGATCGGGAAAGAAATATAAAAAATGTCACGGATAAAGTATGTTTAAAGAATTAGTTTTAGCGATAGAATCTCTCGTCGAGAGATTGTCATCTGCTAAGGAGTATCTTTGACCTTGATACCAAAGAGAAAAAGTTAATACAATTAAATGAACAAATGTCAGGAGCTGATTTTTGGTCAAACAACAGTCAGGCCCAGACTATATCAAAAGAAGCCTCATCTTATGAAAAGATTTTAAATCTTTTACACACCTTAGAAAATGAATTAAACGACTTAAAGGAACTACTTAGTTTAAGTAAAGAAGAAGAAGACGTACTGAGTGATATCAGTGAACAAGTAAAAAGTTTTGAAAAAAAATTAGAAGATCTTGAAGAAGAGTCTTTTTATAGTGGGGAGTATGACGACCTCAATGCAATGATTTCTATTAATGCTGGCGCAGGAGGTGTAGATGCTAACGATTGGGCACAGATTCTATACCGAATGTATACAAGATATTTTGATGATAACAACATGGACTATACGATTGAAGAACTTTCTACCGCTGAAGAGGCTGGAATAAAGTCCGTAGCTATTACAGTTAATTCATTCAGAGCTTATGCAACTCTAGAGAGTGAAAGAGGGGTACATAGACTAGTTAGAATCAGTCCTTTTGATAGTAATAAACGAAGACACACTAGCTTTGCAGGAGTTGATGTTATTCCTTTGATAGAAAACTCAAACGAAGTTGAAATAAAGGATGATGAATTAAGAATAGATGTTTACAGATCATCAGGTGCTGGAGGACAACATGTTAATACTACTGATTCTGCTGTTAGAATAACCCACTTGCCCACAGGGCTGGTAGTTGCCTGCCAAGCTGAACGTTCACAATTACAGAATAAAACAAGAGCACTCGAATTATTAAAAACAAAAATCGCGCTTAAAGAAAAAGAAGACAAAATGCAAGAACTCAATTCTATTAGAGGAGATCAGGTAGAGGCTGGGTGGGGTCATCAAATAAGGTCTTATGTCATGCAGCCCTATCAGCAAGTAAAAGATTCAAGGACAAATACAGAAGTTGGGAATATACAAGCAGTATTAGATGGAGAAATTAACATTTTTATAAAAGATTACCTAAAATGGCGTAGACAGGGATTAAATGATTAAATTAGAAAACGTTTCTTTAGTATTTCAGGGTGGAAGTGTTGCCTTGTCCAATATCTCTACCGAAATAAAAGAAGGTGATTTCGTTTACCTGATAGGTCATTCTGGAAGTGGAAAATCTTCATTTTTAAAACTACTTTATAGAGATACCTATCAGACCAAGGGAATAATAGAAGTTGTAGATATGGAAGTTTCTTCTCTTCCCAAATGGAAAATACCTATATTAAGACGTAAACTCGGGATAGTTACTCAAGAGCCGCAGCTACTAGAAGATAGAACTACTTATGAAAATATAAGTTTTGCTCTAGAGGTTCTTGGATATGACGCTCAAGAAATTGACTCAAAGACAAGCACACTCATAGATTTAGTAGAGTTACAAGAAAATGCCTACAAATTTCCATATCAACTTTCTGGAGGAGAACAAACTAGAGTTGCAATAGCACGTGCCTTAGCCAGCAATCCTTTAGTTTTACTTTGCGATGAACCAACGGGAAATTTAGACCCAGATTTGAGTATTCAGATTGTGTCTTTACTGGAAAAAATTAATAGAGCAGGAACTACTGTTTTAATGGCTACACACGACTCATCTATAGTTAACAGAAGAAAAAAACGTGTATTAGAGCTTTCAGATGGAAAATTAATTAGAGACGAAAATGAAGGTACATATATCTAAGGGCATGAATGAATAAACTATCATATGTAATCAAAAATACTTTTATCAACATGAGGAGAAATCCTCTTTTAGTAGTTGCTACAGTTCTAGCTGTACTAGTTTCAAGTTTCTTAGTTTTTACAACTCTTTCTGGAAGAGCTGTGGTGGAGAACAATACATCGAGATGGCAAAATGGAGTTCATGTTGTTATTTTTCTCGACGACAGGGTAACAACAACTGCACATAAGCAACTTCAGGATTCTTTGGAAAGTTACCCTGAAGTGAGGATGGTTGATTATTTCTCAAAAGCTGAGGCAGCTGATGAGTTTAAAATACTTTTTAAAGATCAACCAGAATTAGTTCAGGAAGTAGATTTTGAAATTTTACCATCTTCTCTTCGAGTCAATTTAAACGACCCCTCTGACTACACCTTGATTATTGAACGCATGGAGGGTAATCCTGCAGTTAAAGAGATTAGAGCTTCTGGAGAAGCAATCGAAAGACTTTTAAGTCTGACAAACACCTTAGTTTTGGCTGCAACCGTTTTTGCTGTTCTTATTGCTTTTGCTGCATTTATATTAATCATTAATACCTTAAGACTTACCGCATTTGCTAAAAGAAAAGAAATTAAAGTTATGAAATTGATTGGGGCATCTTCAACATATATTCGCTTACCATTTATTTTTGAAGCTATTTTTGAATCATTGCTAGGTACAAGTATTGCAGTAGGACTTGGTTGGGGAGTCATTCAATACTCTAAAGACTCAGTTGTTGCAGAAAGTATTTTTGATATCACAATTTCGGATACATATTTGATTAATCTCACGTTAGGCCTAATTTTGACCTCAATAATTTTTGGTTTCTTTGCAAGTTATGTAGGGATAAGGAAAGCATTGAATGAGTAAGAAATTCATGAT
>Ga0213865_10003183_pt1 | contig 10150 bp, 10 predicted proteins | sample PICome_6_FD_160100 | JGI IMG/M metagenome (GOLD analysis project Ga0213865, IMG submission 160100) | Coastal seawater microbial communities near Pivers Island, North Carolina, United States - PICO282 | ecosystem: Environmental > Aquatic > Marine > Coastal | place: USA: North Carolina... | reverse complement strand
AAAACAAGATACTCCAGAGATAACAACTGAATGTTGGGGAATTTTAAATAAAGATCCAGATACTGTAATGTGTTCAACTTCTCGAATGATTGTTAAGAAAAAAGGAAATGAAAACCCAAGTGTAATTGCATGTACTTTGCTTCCTTATAAACAAGAGTTTGACTTGGGCGACAGTCTTAAAGAATCGATGAAAAAAATCTACCTTAATCATCCGCACTGTTCAAAATTTTGTGTTCTAGGCGGTTCTAGTTGTAGTTAATGACTAACAAGATTTTTAAAATTTTTATTATTTTAATCTTTGTAGGAACCATTTCGTTTGGGCTGCTTTTTGATTATAGCCAGTACTTTTCTTTTGAAACGATTAAAAGCCAACATGATAAATTAAATGAATTTATCAAATTAAATTATTCTTTATCTATAGTGGTATTCTTTATTATTTACGTAATAGTGACAGCATTTGCATTACCTTTTGGGGCATTGAAAACAATCTTGGCTGGGGCTCTTTTCGGCTTAATTCCAGGTGTGATACTAACGTCATTTGCAAGCTCAATTGGTTCAACTTTATGCTTACTAATGTCCAGGTTTGTTTTAAGAGATTATGTAAAAAAAAAGTATTCCAAATATTTAGAAAAAATAAATGAAGGAATTAAAAAAGATGGAGTTTATTATTTATTTTTCTTAAGATTAAGCCCAATATTCCCATTCTTTATTATAAACTTGGTATTTGGTCTGACTAAGATGAAAGCATTGACTTTCTATTTGGTATCTCAAATCGGTATGTTTCTTGGAACTATCATTTTTGTAAATGCGGGTGTTCAATTATCAAAAATTAATAAAATTGAGGATATACTAAGTATCGAGATAGTTATTTCATTTATATTGATAGGTTTAGTTCCATTAATTATAAAGAAATTGATAGAAAAATTAAAAAAATGAGTAAAGATATTACTAATTACATCAAAACAGAATGTGGGTTATCTGAGTATTACTTGCTAAAAGCAAGAAAAGGTTTTTTTAATAAACTAAGGTTCTACTGGTTTGTTGCTATAGCAACTTTAAGAGATTTACCTAAAAAAAAACCTGAATTTAAAGATAATTAGTATTTACATAAGATATTATTTAACTATAAGAACATCTAAGCGCTGATTTACATCAAATTGCGGGCGCTATATAAAAACTGCTAAAGCGATTTTGACCACCGCTTTAGCCGGTGGTTTTTTTTTACCTTCCGGCAAATTTGAAACTAAAATTATGAAAGAAGAATTAAAATTTAGTTTTGAATTTTTTCCATCCAAAAATGCAGAGGATGAAGTTGCTGCGTGGAAAAGTTTAAAAAAACTTGAAAACTTTGATCCGCAATTTTACTCAGTCACTTTTGGTGCTGGTGGTGGCGAAAGAATAAAAACTGACAGTTTTGTAAAAAAAATTAGAAAAGAAAGTAATGTTCCAGTGGCAGGTCATTTAACATGCGTTGATATGTCGAAAGATGAAATCAATGATATCGCTCTTAACTGGTTTGAGAAAGGAATAAAAAAAATTGTCGCCTTAAGAGGAGATGTTCGAAATCCAGGAGAACAGTACAAACCTCATCCTGATGGATATAAAAATGCAGCTGATATGACCGCTGGTTTAAAAAAGTTAGCAAATTTTGATATTTCAGTTGCAGGATATCCAGAGATACATCCAGACTCAAAAAATAAAGAATTAGATTTAGATAACCTAAAAAGAAAAGTAGATGCAGGTGCTGATAGAATCATTACTCAATTTTTCTTTGATGAAAATATATTTTTAAAATTTAGAGATGATATTGCAAAACAAGGAATTAAAATTCAATTATTGCCAGGCATCATGCCCATTCAAAACTACAAGAGAGTTAAAAATTTCAGTAATAAATGCGGAACTACTGTGCCTGCCTGGATAGAAAAAGAATTTGAAGGATCTGAAGATAATCCAGATGTTCAAAAAATGATAGGTTCTAGCATTGCAACTGACTTGGTAAAGAAACTTCAAAAAGAAGGTATTAATGAATTTCATTTTTATACTTTAAATAAATATGAATTAAGTTACGCGGTCTGCTCGAGACTAAAATCTTACAAAAATTTTTTAAAAACAAAGAAAGAAAAAGAAGAAGGAGAAATAAGAATATGATTACAACTGCAACTATTGGCTATCCAAGAATTGGGCCAAAAAGAGAGCTTAAAAAAGCATTAGAAAGTTTTTGGAAGGGAGATATTTCAGAAGCCGAGTTACAGAAAACTGCTGCAGAATTAAGAAAAAATGTTTGGCAAGTTCAAAAAGATAATGGAATTGATTTAATTACGTCTAATGACTTTTCATTTTATGATCAAGTACTAGACATGATCTGCTTATTAGGCGCTGTTCCGGAGAGATACAAATGGAATGGAGATGATGTAAATTTAAATGCTTATTTTGCAATGGCTAGAGGATCTCAAACAAAAGATCTTGATGTTGGTGCATTAGAGATGACCAAATGGTTTGATACAAACTATCACTATTTAGTTCCAGAACTAAAAAAAGATCAAAATTTCAAAATTAGTTCACAAAAACCTTTCGATGAATTTAATGAGGCTAAAAATGCTGGTTTCGAAACTAAGCCAGTAATACTAGGTCCAATTACATTCTTGCTTCTAGCTAAATCTATTGATGGGTCTAATACAATTGATCTGTTGGATAAAATTCTTCCAGTTTACAAAGAGATTGTAAAAAAACTAAATGAACTTGGCGCAAAATGGATTCAAATTGATGAACCAATTTTTGTAAAAGATTTAAATGATGGTGTTGTTTCAAAAATTAAAAATACATTAAATGAAATAAAATCATCAGCAGGTGACTCGAAAATTCTTTTAACTACTTATTTTGAAAGTATTGATAAAAAAGTAAAAGATGAAGTTTTTGCGTCAAATGTTGATGCTGTTCACCTTGATTTGGTTAGAGGAGAAAAAAATAAAGATTACATAAAAAACTCTAACAAAACATTATCCCTTGGAGTGGTAAATGGAAGAAATATATGGAAATCTGATTTATCAAAAATTATTGATGAGCTCAAAGAAGTAAGTGATAATTTTATCATCTCAAGCTCATGTCCATTACTCCATACACCTTATGACCTAGATTTAGAAACAAAAGTCCCAGGAGAGATAAAAAAATGGTTAGCTTTTGCAAAACAAAAATTACAAGAATTAAATATTTTAAAAGAAAATATTAATGACGGCAAAGCGAAAGACCAACTTTCAGAAAATAAAGCTGATATTGAAGATAGAAAAAAATCTAAACTTATTCATGACGAAGCTGTTAAAACAAGAGTTAAAACAATTAATGATAGTGTTTTAAACCGAGTTTCAAAGTATGAAGAAAGAGCAAATATTCAAAGAGAAATTTTTAATCTTCCTTTATACCCAACAACTACCATTGGATCTTTCCCTCAAACAAAAGATGTAAGGCAAGCTAGAGCTAAAAATAGAAGAGGTGAACTTTCTAATGAAGAGTATGAAAAGTTTTTAGAAGAAAAAACTATTGAAACAATAAGACAACAAGAAGAGTTGGGAATTGATGTTATCGTTCATGGTGAATTTGAACGAAATGATATGGTTGAATACTTTGGTGAAAACTTAAAAGGGTTTACTTTTACATCAAGTGGATTTGTCCAAAGTTACGGATCAAGATGTGTTAAGCCACCAATTATTTTTGGAGATGTATCAAGACCAAATCCAATGACTGTACGATGGTCAAAATTTGCTCAAGAACAAACTTCATCAATTGTAAAAGGAATGTTAACAGGCCCAATTACAATTCTACAATGGTCATTTGTAAGAGATGATCAGCCAAGACAAACAACTGCTGAACAAATTGCGTTTGCAATTAGAGATGAGGTTGAAGATCTTGAAAAAAATGGAATTAGAATGATACAAATTGATGAACCTGCTTTAAGAGAAGGTCTTCCATTAAAGCGAGATGATTGGAACCAATATCTAAAATGGTCTGTAAATGCATTTAGAATTTCTGCTGCTGTAGTTAAGGATGAAACTCAAATTCATACTCATATGTGTTATGCTGAGTTTGAAGATATTATTGAGTCCATTGCAGCACTTGATGCTGACGTCATTTCGATCGAAACATCAAGATCAAGAATGGAATTATTAAAAACTTTTGAACAGTTCAAATATCCAAATGAAATTGGACCAGGAGTTTATGATATTCATTCTCCAAGAGTTCCAAATAAATCAGAGATGGTTGAGCTTATCAAAAAAGCTTCTAAGCAAATTGATCCTAAAAGATTATGGGTTAATCCCGATTGTGGTCTAAAGACAAGAGGCTGGCCAGAAACTATAGATGCTCTGAAAGAAATGGTTGCTGCTGCAAAAGAACTAAGGGAATAAATTGAAAAATAAGGAAACAAATCTCGTAAGAGGAGGTTTGCAAAGATCTCAATTTAAAGAAACTTCTGAGGCATTATTTTTAAATTCAGGATTTGTTTATGATAGCGCTGAGCAAGCTGAAGCTATTTTCAAAGGAGAAGAAACTGGCTATCAATATTCAAGATATGCCAATCCCACAATTGATACTTTTGAAAAAAGATTAGCACTCCTAGATGGATATGAAGATTGTTTTGCAACTGCTAGCGGCATGTCAGCTGTTTTTGGTTCCATGATGTGCCAACTTAGAACAGGAGATCATGTTATATCAGCATCAGCACTCTTTGGTTCTTGTAGATATATATTGAAGGAAATACTTCCTAAGTTTGGAATTGAGGTAGATTTTATTGATGGCAGAGATCTTAAACAATGGAAAAATAAAATAAAAAAAAATACAAAAATATTTTTCTTAGAAACTCCATCTAATCCATGTTGTGAGATTATAGATTTAAAGAGTGTCTGCGATCTTGCAAAAGAAAATAACATCTTAACTATTGTCGACAATATTTTTGCTACCCCAGTATTACAAAATCCAATTAAATATGGCGCAGATATCGTGGTGTATTCTGGAACAAAGCATATTGATGGCCAAGGGAGAGTTTTGGGAGGTGCAATACTAACATCAAAACAATTTAAAGAAGAAACATTAAAACCTTTTCTTAGACATACAGGTCCATGCATTAGTCCTTTTAATGCATGGATTTTATTAAAAAGTTTAGAGACAATTCAGCTGAGAGTTAACTCTCAATCAGACAATGCTTTTGAAATTGCAAAATTTTTAGAAAGTAATTCGAATATCGAAAAAGTAAATTATCCATTTTTAGAAAGCTTCAAACAAAATGATTTAGCAAAAAAATTTATGACTAAAGGTGGAACAATAATGAGCTTTAAGATTAAAGGTGACAAAGGAAAAACATATAAGTTTATAAATAATCTAAAGATTTTTGATATTACAAACAATATTGGAGATACTAAATCACTAGTTACTCACCCTGCAACAACTACACATAGAGTTTTGAGTGAAGAAGAAAGAGCTAATTTAGATATTACTGATAACTTAGTCAGAATATCAATTGGACTTGAAAATATTGAGGATTTAAAACAAGATTTAGATCAGTCACTATCAACATCATAAAAAATCTTAATTTAGACAAATTCAATTATTATTTACAATTATATGTTTAAGAAATCTGTAATTTTTATTTGCTTATTGCTTTTCTCTTTTAATACTTACGCGGGTAACTGTTTGAACTTAATGAAAGAAATTGATAATTTATTATTAGAGACTAAACAATTATCAAAAGATCAACTATCAGAGATTAAACAATTAAGAGCTCAAGGTGAACAGGCCCACAAGTCTGGTGATCATAAAGAATCTGAAGAAATGCTCAAACAAGCCTTAGATTTACTTGACGGTTAGCGGTCAAAAAAAAGTCAAATTTATCCAAAAACTCAGTCACATTTAAAATTTATACATATAAAATATGAAAAAAAATAATTTAATAAAACTTGCTCAAGTTGATCCAATTGAGATTGATCAAAAAACCAATTCTTTTTTTAATAAAGGAACTCAACTACTATTAGGGGCAAATTTAGTTGTAATGGTAATGATTTATTTAGTTATTTACTAATTATCAGTTTTTACCATAAATTTTATTAGAAATAAAAAAATTGATTTTGGTAAAATTTTAAGAGTTTTAAATATTAAACTCATCATAAAAGGAAATGTAATATCATATTTCTTTTTCTCTAAACCTTTATGAATAATTTCTGCAGCCTTTTCAGCAGACATTAAAAAAGGCATTTCAAATTTATTCTGATCAGTAAGTCTTGTTTTAACAAAGCCAGGATTGATTAAGCTCACATATATATTGTTTTTTTTACAGTCATTATAAATAGACTCTGAATAGTTCATCATAGCAGCTTTACTTGGTCCATAACCGGATGAATTTGGTAAACCAAAAAATCCTGCTAAAGAACTAATCATAGCAATATGACCTTTTTGTTGATTTTTCATAACAGGCAAAATCACAGACATCACATTAATTAAACCCATAAAATTTACCTCTATAGTTTTTCTATAAAGATCTAGATCTACATCAAAAGTATTATTGGGTTTATAAAAACCACTAGAATAAATTACTAAATCAATATTTTTTACTTCATCTATAACTGAAGTTAAAACTTCTCTACATTCGCTTGCTGAAGTTACATCAAGTTTTTTTGTAATTACTTTGCAATTTTCATTTAGAAAATCTTCAGATATTTGTTCTAATTTATCTTCATTTCTTCCAAAAATGATCAAATTTTTAGAATTTTTTAAATAAATCTTTCCAAGTTCAAAGCCTATACCAAAAGTTCCACCTATTATTAATGTGTTCATTGTTTTTATTAATTTAATATATATATATAAATTATAATCAATTATGTCTTCAAGAACTGAATTTGATAGTTTTGGCAAAATAAAAGTTCCTTCGGATAAATACTGGGGGGCTCAAACACAAAGATCTATAAAAAATTTTAAGATTGGCAAAGTAAATGTGCCTCTTGAATTAATTCATGCAATTGGAATAGTTAAAAAATCTGCAGCAATAGTTAATGCTAAATTTAAAGACTTAGATAGTAATTTATCTAAATATATTCAAAAAGCTGCTGATGAAGTTATAGCAGGAAAACTAGACGATCATTTTCCTTTAAAAGTTTGGCAAACAGGTTCTGGTACACAAACAAACATGAATGTTAATGAGGTAATTGCAAATCGAGCAATCGAGATGCTTGGCGGTAAATTAGGATCAAAAAAACCAGTTCACCCAAATGACCATGTAAATATGGCTCAATCTACAAATGATACATTTCCAACTGCAATGCATATAGCCATTGCAATACAAACAAATAAAAAATTAATACCTTCTCTTTTAAAATTGGAGAAAGCTCTATTAAAAAAAACTAAGCAATTTAAAGATATTGTTAAAATTGGAAGAACTCATTTGCAGGATGCAACTCCATTAACCTTGGGTCAAGAATTTTCAGGTTATCATATGCAGATTAAAAACTCTTTAGAAAGAGTGCGTATAGCATTAAAAGAAATATATTACCTTGCACAAGGAGGAACAGCTGTAGGTACAGGAATAAACTCAAGAAGAGGTTGGGATAAAAAAATTGCTAATGAAGTCAAAAAAATTACTAAACTTCCATTCAAAACAGCCAAAAATAAATTTGAAGCGCTCGCAAGTCATGATCCAGTGGTCAATTTTTCTGCGAGCTTAAACACAACAGCTGTAGCACTAACAAAAATAGCTAACGATATTAGATTTTTAGGATCTGGTCCAAGAGCAGGTTATTCAGAACTTGAGCTTCCTGAAAATGAACCTGGTTCATCTATTATGCCTGGAAAAGTTAATCCAACTCAATGTGAGGCTATAACAATGGTTTGTACTAAGGTAATAGGTAATCACACAGGAATAACTATTGCTGGAACTCACGGACACTTTGAACTTAATGTTTTCAAACCAATGATCGCACATAATATAATTCAATCGATTGACCTCATAGCTGACTCTGTAAATTGTTTTGTTGATTATTGTGTAAATGGAATAAAACCAAATAAGAAAAAGATAAATGAACTTTTAAATAACTCTTTAATGCTTGTAACAGCTCTATCACCAAAAATTGGATATGATAATGCAAGCAAAATTGCAAAAACAGCACATAAAAATGGAACAACTCTTAAAGAAGAAACTTTAAAAACTGGCTTAGTAACAGAGGCAGAATATAATAAGATAGTTGATCCCAAAAAGATGGTAAGACCAAAATAATTTATAGCAAAGTAAAGTATCTTGGTAGATCGAATAAATTTTCAAGTTTTCCAAAAATTACAATTGAATTTAAATTTGTATTTAATTTTTGAAGCTCATTGTCATTAAACTGTTTATTTACAAAATTTTCTTGGACAATTATTTTTGATTTATTAATATTTAAAATTCCTTTTGATTGTAATTTAAATTCGCCATCTATAGCTCTATCAATTAAAGATTTATCATCACAAATTTGTGAACAAAGTCTTTTTAAATTTTTTGTTGAAAATATAAAATCATAAAATAGGAGATTATCTTTTTGATATATTACATTTCTTCCCTTGATGTTAATTGAATTATTATCTGAATAAATATCTATATCTTCAAAAAAAACATCTCCATTTTGAAATAAAACATTTAATTTAATATTTTCAAAAACTTCTTTATCACTCTTGAAATTATTAAAGCTTAATTTTACTCTACCATCGAAAAGATTGGCCAATAAATTAAGGTCTTGAGATAAAAAGGTTGCCAAGTCTGTATTGCTAATTTTTTTAAATTTAGAATTTTCAAAATATCCATCGAGTACAATTATATTTTTTTCATTATTATTGTTTATATTGATTAATCCACTAAATATATTTGTTTCAAATTCTTTAGTAATCAAACTAAACTTATTTTTATTTTGCTCATAAGTAAAAGAGGCATAAATACTATCAACCCCTGGAAAAATAGAACTATTATTGTAATCTAATTTTATCAATTTTTTTGGGTTTAGAAAATTTTCAATGCTAGCTTTGAAATTTATTTCTGGAGATTTTAAACTTAATTGATTTTCTTTAAATTTAATTTTAAACAAAATCTCACCAACATAAAATTTTCCACTTATTTTATCTATTTTCTTATTTTTGTATAAAATATTGCCTGAAAATTCGTTTATGCTGAAAGTCTGCTTATTATCAAAAAACTTAATATTAACCTTTTCAAAATTAATTTTTTTATTATCAAATTCTTCAATACTCGATAAAACTTCCAAATTATTCAGATTAATTATAAATTCTCCACTATTAATAAGAATATTTTTGTATGAGAATTTATTTTTTAATAAATCAAAAATAGATACATTTAAAACAATTTTATTTAGAATACTGTTTTCTTCATCATTGGTTATATGCACTTCAGAAATTTCCAAACTAGGTAGGGGATTTAGCTTATATTGAATATTACCCTTAATGTTTACTTTATAAAATATTAACTCAGATATTAAATTTTCAATTCCAGTTTTCTTATCATTATTGAAATTAATTAAAAAAGGTGAGCAGACATAGGCTGTTACAGAAAAAACTAAAAATAAAATTGATATTAACAGCTTTTTTGCATTTTTTTTTAACATTTATTTTTGTTGTGCTAATTTAATTATTAGATGAGTAGTTATTTAAATTCATTGAATAATCAACAAAAATTGGCCGTCTCAAATACAGAAGGGCCATTACAAGTATTGGCTGGCGCCGGCTCAGGAAAAACTAAAGTTCTAACTTCAAGAATTGCTTATTTAATTCAACAAAAAAAATGTTTTGGACAACAAATACTTTGTGTGACTTTTACAAACAAAGCCGCAAGTGAAATGCGTGAACGGGTTTTAAAATTAGTTAATTCTAAATCAGTAGCATTTCCGTGGCTTGGAACTTTTCATTCAATTTGCAATAAAATGTTAAGAAAAAATGCTGAAGCAGTTGGTTTAAAACCAAATTTTACAATTATTGATACCTTAGATCAGATTAAGTTAATTAAGAATATTTTAAATTCAGAAAATATAGATATTAAAAAAAATCCACCTAAGCAAATTGCATTTTATATTGATCAATGGAAAAACAAAGCTTTGTTACCTGAGCAAGTGAAGTTAAAAAATCAAGAATTTAATTT
>Ga0213865_10003182_pt1 | contig 10151 bp, 11 predicted proteins | sample PICome_6_FD_160100 | JGI IMG/M metagenome (GOLD analysis project Ga0213865, IMG submission 160100) | Coastal seawater microbial communities near Pivers Island, North Carolina, United States - PICO282 | ecosystem: Environmental > Aquatic > Marine > Coastal | place: USA: North Carolina... | reverse complement strand
TGTCCTTCAAAAAATTCCCATGTTAATCCATTATCTGAGCTCTTAGCCAATAATCCGTCAGTATTGACCCAAAAGACCCCGTTATAACTTCTTGCACCACGAATGTCAGCATGAACATATTGACCAGTAGTGTCGTAATTTGCATTTCCGGTTGCCCAATATGTTACTTGATTCCATGTTTGTCCTCCATCATTACTCATATGTGTGTCTATATCTCCAAAAAGCATATAGTTTGGATCTGTATCACTAACTGCAAAAGCACCATAATTTGCGAGATTTGGATTTCCTGCTAAAGTGAAACTCTGACCTAGATCTTCTGATTTCCAAACCCCATTGCTTGACCCTACAAACACACAATTTTCACAAGCTGCTGAAACTGACAATTGAATGTTGCTATTATTTCCTGGGATAATCCCAGATTGAATAAAATTTTGACCAGCATCATTGGAAACATATATCTGAGAATCATTATTAAAAGTAGAAACATAGATAATATTTTCATCAGTAGGGTGAAATTCTATATAGTCGTAATCTTGATTGTATTCCCAAGTATTATTCCCGGTTGGAATAAAAGAAAAAGATTCAAAATTATTAGTTGATCTAAAAAGGCCTTCACTAGTTCCTGCAAAAACAAGATTTGGAATTGTAGGGTGATACATTATTTTATAAATTCTGTTATTGGTTCCAAGCCCTCCCCAATTCAAATTATCTGGATTAAAGTTTGTAATTGACCAAGTATTTCCAGCATCTAACGATTCATAAATTCCGTGAGTTGTTCCATTGTGTGAATTTCTCACATTAATAAGCACTCTATCGGAGTTTTCCGGGGAAACTGCTATAGTATTTACCCCTGATGCGAATAAAAAGTCGGTTGTGTTTTCCCAGGTTGTTCCACCATCTAAAGTCTTCCAAAATCCACCACTTCTAGATCCTAAAAAAATTCTATTTTCGTTATTTAAGTCAGTATAAAATGTTTCGATTCTTCCTAAACCTACAGCATAGTGACCTGTAACTTCTTCAATATAATATGGTCCTAATTCTTCCCAACCATTTTCAAAACTAGATTTATTTGTTGATGAACCTTTTGAAAGGAATTCTTTAAATTCCTGTGAAACAAAATTTGATTTAACATTATTTCTTACCCCACTTGGGTAATACTTTGGTTCATTCTCATGAAGCCATCTTTGAAATGCTTTCCACCCAGATCCCTTTCTAGTTATATCGATATTTTCAAAGTAAGCTTCAGCCTCGGCAACAACATCATAAAGGTTGACATTAATATCATCAGCCATCTCTTTCCACTGCTGAGAAAATGAAAAATTAAAAGTCGCTATGGCTAAAAATAAAAAGAGGTTTTTCATAAAAACTGGCATAGAATGTAAAAATACAAATAGTCTTCTTGGAGCACAAATGTGATATATATTTTTATTTTGCATATTTTTAAAAAACAAACATCATAAAATGAAAAATATAATCTACTCCACCTTGATTCTTTTAAGTTTAAAATCATTTTCTCAGGACAGAATTACTGGTGAACTATTCTCAACCAGATCAGAAGTAATTGCTGAAAACGGTATGGTTGCAACAAGCCATCCATTGGCAACTCAAGTGGGAATTGATATTTTAAAAAAAGGTGGAAATGCAATTGATGCAGCAATAGCATCAAACGCCGCTATTGGTTTGATGGAGCCTACAGGAAATGGAATCGGAGGTGACTTATTTGCAATTATTTGGATTGAAAAAGATAAAAAACTGTATGGATTAAACGCCAGTGGTAGGTCTCCAAAAAATTTGACTCTAGATTATTTTAAAGAAAATAATATTAGTGAAATTCCTGCCTATGGACCGTTACCCGTTAGTGTCCCTGGATGTGTGGATGGATGGTTTGAACTGCATGATAGGTTTGGAAAAATTACTATGCAAGAAGTTTTAAATCCAGCAATCAAATACGCTGAAAATGGTTTCCCAATGACAGAACTTGTTTCATACTACATGGGTATTGCTGATAAAAACTTTAATGAATATCCCAACTTCAAAGAGACATATCATTTAAATGGATCCACTCCTAAAAAAGGAGAAATTTTTAAAAATCCTGATTTAGCCAATACATTCAAATTAATCGCTAAAAAGGGTAGAAAAGGATTTTATGAGGGAAAAGTTGCCCAAACAATTTCAGACTTTATTATTGAGCAAGGAGGTTTTTTATCTTATGATGATTTAAAAAATCATAAGTCAGATTGGATAGATCCTGTATCAACAAATTACAGAGGATATGATGTTTGGGAGCTACCCCCAAATGGACAAGGAATCGCAGCTCTTCAAATTTTAAATCTATTAGAAAGGTTTGATATTAAATCCATGGGATTTGGTTCAGCTGAGTATATACATCATTTCACAGAAGCAAAAAAAATCGCATTTGCAGATAGGGCAAAATATTATGCGGATATGGATTTTAATAAAATACCCGTTGATTACTTAATTTCAAAAGAATATGCTGATACAAGAAGAGGTGAAATAAGTCCAAATCGAGCTGCGAGAACAGTAAGCGCTGGTGAAATTGAAAACGGAGATACCATATACCTGACAACGGCAGATTCAGAGGGAAACATGGTTTCACTAATCCAAAGTAATTATAGGGGAATGGGTTCTGGAATGGTGCCACCAGGGCTAGGATTTATGCTACAAGACAGAGGTGAAATGTTTTCTCTTGAAGATGGTCATTTTAATGTTTACGAACCTGAAAAAAGACCTTTTCATACAATAATTCCAGCATTTATAACAAAGGATAATGATCCGTATATCAGTTTTGGGTTGATGGGTGGAGCAATGCAGCCACAAGGACACGCTCAAATTGTTATAAACCTAATTGACTTTAAAATGAATTTGCAAGAAGCAGGAGACGCTCCAAGAATAAGACACACCTCTAATCAACAACCAACAGGTGGTAATATGCTTGACGGAGGAGAACTTTCATTAGAATCTGGATTTGATTATAAGGAAATAAGAAAACTTCAAAAATACGGGCATAAAGTAATTTTTAGCCTTGGTTCTTTTGGTGGATACCAAGCAATTATGTTTGATAAAGAATCTGGTGTTTATTACGGTGCGTCTGAATCAAGAAAAGATGGAAGCGCAATGGGTTACTAATTAAGAAGCCTTGTCTAAAATCTTTTGTAGTGTATCAATAAGTTTTTTATTACCTCCGTTAGGTTTTTTTAATTCTTTAGAAATTGTTTGAGACAAATTCTTTATTAGTTCTTTATTTTTTGTTGCCATATAAAAATTTTAGTTATTTAATATCTTATTCGGGTTTACTTTTATTTTTTTAGATCATTTAACAGCTACAATATACTCTATTTCTAAATCAAATCTACCCTCTTGCTTATCAGAAATATGGAGACTCAATGAATTTATTTTATCCAGATTTAAGGCTGGATAATTTGAGTAACTATATCCTCTCCAGGTTGGTTTAAAATTTTCCACTGGAAGAGTTACAATAAGCCATTCATTTTTTTTGGATTTAAAATCACAAGAATAGGAGGCGCGCATATTTTGTTGTCTCAACCTTAGTTTATAAATTTTGCCGTCTCCCTTTAATTTAATTTTGAAAAACTTAACCCCTTTAAGATTATCTTGTCTAATATCAAGTCTTGATGAAGCAAATCCACCATTATTTTCAAGGGACAAATAACCTTTGAAAAGTAAATTTTTTTTGTTGTTAATTAGAATACTAGAGTTTGAAATACCCCCCATAACATCATCGTTAACAATGCTCCATTTTTTAATTCCAATATCTTTAGAAGGATTTATTAAATCAATATTTTGAGAATAAACATGCGTGTTAAGAAATACAGAAATAAATAATAATATTAGATTTTTCATATCTGTAAAAAATGAATTCTGATCGATTTATTCGTTAAATTAATATCCAAATATAATCCGTAAACAATCAGTGCTGAACAAAAATAAACAGTTTTAAAATATAGGTTTTTAATCAGATTAACCACCTCTTCCAACTTTTCTTACTCCACCTGATTTTGACCTATTACTTTGGTTTTGAGCTTTGTTTTTTGAAGATTTTTGTGATGAGTTTTTTCCCTTGCCGCCGGACTGTTTGTCAAATCTGTTACCGAAAAATTTACTTGGCATAATTTGTATTTTAATTTTAAGTTTTAAGTTATCAAATTTTTAACTAATTTCGGGACCTAACCAAAAATAAAATGAAAAATAACTATTCAATTTCTGCTGTATTAATATTAATGCTTATCTCAAGTTCTGTTATTGGACAAATTGAGCTTCCTATTAATTTTGAAAATGACCAAATTACAAATGAAGATATTATTCATTTTAATGGTGGGTCTGGATATGTTGTGTATAATCCTCAAATAGACGATGATAATCCGAGTGACTGGGCTGGTGTTGTAATTAGAGATGGAGGAGACATATGGGCTGGAACTTATATCGAGCTTGACGGATATATAGACTTTTCAACTAACACTACATTAAATATGAATGTTCTTTCTCCTTATCCAGGGCTTATGGTAAAATTTAAAATTGAAGGAAATCAAGGAGCATTCCCCTCTGAACCTGCAACCGAAAGAGATGCTTACACCACAAAGACAAACGAATGGGAAATATTATCGTGGGATTTTTCGGGTGAACCCTCCAATACATACACAAAACTTGTTTTAATGTTTGATTTTGGTAATGTCGGAGATGGTACTGCTGATTCAACATTTTATTATGATGATATTTATCAAACTGACCCAAGTGGAGGCCTTAGTCAAATGGACCTTCCTGTAACTTTTGATGATCCAAGTGTATATTATGTTTTAACAGATTTTGGAGGAAATGGTCCTTCGACAATTTTAGAAACAGTTGACGGAAATTATGCAAGAGTTGAAAAAGATGGGGGTGCTGAAACATGGGCTGGTGTAACAATTGGTTCAGGAGCTGGTTTTTTAAATGAAATTCCCGTTACAAGTACAAACACTAAAATGTATGTAGATGTTTATGTTTCTGATGATAATTCGCAAACAGGCATACCAATAAGACTAAAGATTGAGGACTCAAATGATCCTACTAAATCAGTTGAAACAGAAGCTTTTACAACTCAAACCGGAGTATGGGAAACAATGGAGTTTGATTTTTCTAATGAAGCTGAAGGAACCGCTGAACTTAACACTAGTTATGTTTTTAATATGGCTTCTATATTTTTCAATTTTGGATCAACTGGAAGTCAAAATGTAGTTTACTACTTTGATAATGTATCATTTGGTGCGCCTTTAAGTGTTGAAGAAAACTTGTTATTGTCTTATAGAATTTATCCTAATCCGTTTGTTGAAAGAATAAATATTTTTGGGATTGAAGGAGGTGAGAAAATTATTATTAATGATATTCTTGGTAAAGAAATCTTTAAAGGAATTGGAGTGGAAGAAATTAATCTTTCAACTTTTGAAAAAGGAGTGTACTTTTTGACTCTTTCAAAAGACAATCAAACTAAGACATTTAAAATCCTAAAAAAGTAATTAAATGAGTGGCTTTTGGAATCAAAACAATTACAGAAAGCTACTTAACATTTCTGTATTCTTAATTATACTTGGAGGTGTGCTGTCTGTTATTGAACTACTTACAGAAAACAGTAGTTCAATATTTATTTCGGGGATCATTATTTTAGTTATTTTGAAAATTTTCAAGTCAAAATTTCATTAACAACTACTTTCTTAATGAGGTTGGATTCGCAAAATCTGTTGTGACATAAGCATCGGGGTTTACAGATCTTATAATCGAAAGTACTTTGTTGAGTTTACGTCTTGGCACTATACACCAAGATATAGTCACTGAACCGTCTCTTCCTTTGGCTTTAATATCAGTAACCATAAACCCTTTTTCTCTTAGTGGCTTACTGATATTAGCTGATTTAGCAGGTGTAAATACCCTAACTACAGCACTTCCAAGGCCAATAAATTTTTCTAATTGAATCCCCAGCAAAGTACCAGCGGCAAAACCAAAAGCATATGCAGCTATTAAAAAGGGGTCATTAATATCCTTAATTACCTGAGAAACAGCAAGGATCCAAATTGCAGATTCGATTAACCCAATGAAAGCTCCAAGAACAGGTTTTTTTGTAACAACCAAAGCTCTTACAGTTGTTAAGGATTGGTCAATAAGCCTTAACACAAAAATTAACAGCGCAGATAGAAATAGATTCATGTTTGCGGTAAAATTGATTTTAGTATTATCTAAAATTAGATGATTTTATAATGCTTTTAGTTTTAAATTTGTTTTTTTATTCACTTAGTTATGATAAGGCCTGGGGGTATTTCTGACATAGACGTTATTTTAAATATTACAAAATCATGTGCAGCACACATGATTCAAAATGGCATCTTTCAATGGAATGAACATTATCCCGATAGAGATTCTTTTGTTAATGACGCAAAAAACAAGGAATTATATGTTTGCAGTAAAAATGGTAAGGTGATTGCTTGCATTTCTCTTTGTAAACATATGGATGAAGTTTATTTGCCTGTAAAATGGAAAACTAAAAATGGTAACAATTTATATATTCATAGATTGGCAGTTCATCCTGATTTTCAAAAAAAGGGTGTTGGAAAAATATTAATGGATTTTGCTGAAAAATATGCCAGAGAAAAAAAATATATCTCTGTTAGATTAGATACATTTTCTGTGAATAAAAGAAACTTAAAATTTTACGAATCAAGAGGATATCAGCAATTGGAAGGAATCTATTTTCCAAAGCAAAGTGAGTTTCCTTTTTATTGCTTTGAATTAATACTTTGACAAAATCAGTTAAAATTTCTGACATACAAAAGCTAGCAATACCTGCTTTAATATCTGGTATTGCAGAGCCAATCTTGTCAATCACAGACACGATAATTGTTGGTAATATTCCAGAAAATGCAACCATTTCACTGGGGGCAGTTGGGATTGTAGGTAGTTTTATTTCAATGTTGATTTGGGTCTTTGGACAAACCAGAAGTGTAATCGCTTCAATTATTGCACAAGCCATTGGTCAAAAAAATTTAAAGGATGTTGAAACGCTTCCTGCACAAGGAATTTTAATTATCATTTCTAGCAGCTTTCTTATTATACTGCTAACATTCTTCAACTCTGAAAGTCTGTTTAAGTTTTACAATGCTAGTGGTGATCTTCTTAGATTCAGTGTTGATTATTTTAATATTAGAGTGTGGGGGCTTCCTTTCACCTTGCTAACCATAGGAATATTTGGAATATTTAGGGGATTGCAAAACACCTTTTACCCAATGGTTATTGCTATCATTGGAACCACATTAAATATTGTATTAGATATAATATTAGTATACGGAATTGATGGGATTATTAGTCCAATGTATATTAAAGGTGCTGCATATGCTAGCTTAATTGCTCAAATAACGATGGCTGTTTTTGCAATAATATTATTATACAAAAAAACCAATATAACATTAGCGGTAAGTTTGCCGTTTAATCCCAAAATAAAATCGTTTTTGCAGATGTTTGGCAATTTGGTCATAAGAACTGCGTCGTTAAACGTAACTCTATATTTCTGTAATGCATTTGCGACAAAATATGGTGATGAATTTATTGCTGCATATACCATAGCAATTAACCTCTGGTTTCTTGTTGCTTTTATTATAGATGGATACTCAAGTGCTGGGACTATTTTATCTGGAAAATTATTTGGGGAAAAGTCATACGATGTGCTGAAAAAGTTTGGAAGTGATCTGACTAAAATAGGGGTTAAAATAGGTTTTATCATGTGTATTATTGGGTTTATTTTCTATTATCCTCTCGGAAGAATATTTAACAATAACCCTGTTGTTTTACAAGAGTTTTATAACATTTTTTGGATCGTGCTAGCAATGCTTCCTTTGTGCTCAATTGCATTTATTTTTGATGGTATATATAAGGGGTTGGGTTGGATGAAAGATCTTCGAAATGTTTTACTGTTTTCAACGTTTATCGTTTTTGTTCCTTTTGTTATTTTATTTGACAACTATGATTTAGGTCTACACGGAATATTTTATGCATTCACATTGTGGATTTTAGCAAGGTCAATTCCACTGATCATTAAATTCAAAAAAACTTTTAATTAGCTTTCATAAAAAATGTACATTTGGGGCTCAATAAATAGCTAAATGTCAAAAATTAGAATTACAAAAAAATTTAGGTTTGAAGCTGCTCATGCTTTGTATGGCTATGACGGAAAATGTAAAAATATTCATGGCCATAATTATAAGTTATTTGTAAGTATTATAGGAGAGCCAATAAGTAACCAGTCTGATGTTAAGTTTGGAATGGTAATGGACTTTGATGATCTTAAAAAAATTGTAAAATCTGAAATTATAAATGAATTTGATCATTCTGTAATATTTAATAAAAACTCACCACATAAAGAATTGGCTGATGAGTTAATAAAGAACGGTCATAAAGTAATTTTAGCTAATTATCAACCTACAATTGAGGAAATGATTATTGATTTTGCAGAGCGAATATCTTCAAAGCTACCTGCTGAAATTAAACTTCACTCACTAAAGCTGGAGGAAACAGAAACTTCATATTCAGAGTGGTTTGCTGCTGACAATTAATCTTTTATATATCTTTGGTCTTGTAAATCATGAAAGTAACCGAGGGAAAGAAAATATATTTTGCGTCTGATAACCATTTAGGAATTCCTAATTACAGGTCAAGTTTATTGCGTGAAAAAAAGTTTGTAAAATGGTTAGATACAATTAAAATTGATGCACATTCAATTTATCTTTTAGGCGACTTATTTGATTTTTGGTTTGAATATAAAACAGTTGTGCCCAAGGGCTTCACTAGGGTCTTGGGAAAAATAGCCGAGATTGCAGATTCTGGAATTCCGATATATTTCTTTACAGGAAATCATGACATGTGGGTGCGTGACTATTTTCAATTAGAGCTTGGAGTAAAAGTGATTACTGAACCTCAACAATTTGAGATTAACGAAAAGAGTTTTTTTATTGGTCATGGAGATGGTTTGGGGCCTGGTGATACTTCTTACAAGTTGATGAAAAAATTTATTACAGGAAATAGATTTTTTAAGTGGTGCTTTAGATGGGTTCATCCTGACATTGGGGTTAAACTCGGCCAATTTCTTTCTAAAGAAAAAAAGTTAATGTCAGCGAAAAAAGATATTGGCGATATCGAAAATCAGTGGTTAACTCAGTATTGTAGAAAAAAACTTGAAACAAAGCAATATGACTATTTCATCTTTGGTCATTCACATATCCCTCTTGACGTTGAATTAACTTCGGAATCTAAATACATCAATCTTGGAGATTGGATTAAAAATTTTACCTATGCTGAATTTAACGGCGAAAACTTGTCCCTAAAAAGATTTGATTAAAAATTAGTTGACAAACTAAATACGTAAGATCTTAAACTTGCGGGCTCATAAAATCTGCTGCCAAAAGCATTTAGCCTTATATTATCAAAATACTTTTCGTCAAATAAGTTTCGTATTTGCAGCCCAGCTGTAATTTCTAAATATTTTATTCTGTAGGTGTTTTTCAAAGCAAGATTTGATAAGAAAAATGAAGGAATTTTGATCTGATTCATATCGTCAGCAAATAATGAGTGTGCATACTTTAGGTCAAACTTTGCATAAAAGGTGTCTTTATTGTAAATCCATTCAACTGAAAAATTTGATTTTGGTACACCAGGAAGCTGCCCATTAATAAGTTGGTTTGTGAACTCATAATTTGCCTGTGTATAAGAAACATTAAAAGTATTTAGCTTGCTAGGTCTATAAGACCCTTCAAGTTCAATTCCATACCTTTTTGAAGTTCCAAGGTTTCTGTAATAATTCATTCCCCAAATTTCATAACTCACAATTTCATTTTCAGTATCAATATAAAAAGCTGTTAAATTATAAGAAATATCTTTAAGAGATTTTCTAAAACCTAAATCTGCCCCTTTTGAAATCATTGGTGATAGTTCTTCGTTAAAACCTGATCCAAGCGGATTTGATGAAAGCTCACTTAGAGATGGTGTTTCATAGGCATGACCATAGTTAATGTAAATCTCTCCGTTTTTAGTCGCTTTGAAAATTAGTCCAAGATTCGGAGATAATGCGTTTAATGATTTTGAGTAGTCAATATGTTGTT
>Ga0213865_10003181_pt1 | contig 10152 bp, 3 predicted proteins | sample PICome_6_FD_160100 | JGI IMG/M metagenome (GOLD analysis project Ga0213865, IMG submission 160100) | Coastal seawater microbial communities near Pivers Island, North Carolina, United States - PICO282 | ecosystem: Environmental > Aquatic > Marine > Coastal | place: USA: North Carolina | collected... | reverse complement strand
ATGGTATCATATTGCAGTATCTAGAGAAGGTACATCACTTAGACTATTTGTAGATGGTGTTGTAAAAGATACAGCAACAGATTCAACAAACATGGGAACTGCTAAACCACTTATTATTGGTAGTAAATGGAGCGGGCTTGCAGAATATTTAGATGGTAACATTGATGAAGTTAGAATAGTAAAGGGCGAAGCAAAATATACAGGAGCATTTGCTCCACCAAGCGGCGAACTTGTGAGTGATGTAAACACTGTACTACTATTACATTTTAACAATGCAGTTGACAGTTCTGTCGTTATTGAAGACGATACACTAGAATCACAAGATTTACGATTTGCAGGGTTGGGAGGCGCAACTGCTGATTATGTTGATCTAAAAGATACTACAGATTTTGGCGGCGAAATACGTTCAATTGCAAGTGCAAACGTATACGGTAACTATGGTGCATACGGTGATGGCAACGGTGTGCTTATGTATCTTATTGCACAAAACTTTGCGTACATTGGTACAGGCAAAGGCGATGACAACGACCAAACAGATGTTATTCAAGCAAACGAAGCAGTTGCACTAAACAATGCAAAAGTAAGATATAGTTCAGTTGATCACAAAGGTGACTTTAGAGTTGGTGATTTATTCTATGTAAACCAAGAAGACGGAACTGTAGACTTTACAAGCACAGAACTTGCTATTGATACAACAGATGGTATTAGTATAACGACTGGCTCGAGTACTACTGTTATTACTGGTGAAAAGATTGACACAGGAAACTTAAGAATAAGTGGTAACACTATTGAAAGTTTAAGTGGAGACATTAATCTAGAATCAGATAGCGGTGTTGTAAAGATTACTTCAACAGGGTCTTTACAGTTACCTAAAGGAACCACAGCAGAACGTCCTACACCTGCAACAGGTATGATTCGTTATAATACAGAAACAAACTTGTTTGAAGGTTATGACGGTAACTGGATTGCACTTAATGGTGTTTATGATTTAGATTTAGATTCAAAAATAACAGCAGAACTAACACCAGGCGCAAACGACGGAGTTATTAGATACTATGTAAATGGTGATTTAATAGCAACTATGGATAGTGTAAAGCTAGAAACACCTGTTATTGAAGTTGACGATATTAGAATAGAAGGCAACGTTATTGAAACTATAACAACTAATACTGATCTTTTATTAAGTGCAAACGGAACAGGTCAAGTTAGAATAGATGAACTAGCATTTAAGGACAGTAGTATAATAAATACTACTAGCAACGGCGTCTTGTATTTTCAGCAGTCTGGTTCAGGTTATTTCAAGTTTGAAGGAACAGGTGGATTTGTTGTACCAGTAGGTGATAACAGTGAACGTCCTGTTCCGGCTTATAGAGAAGTTGGAATGACTCGTTTTAATAGCGAGCAAGGATATTTAGAGATATGGGACGGGCTTAGTTGGGTGTCAGTTGCAGGTGCAACTGGATCGATTACATTTAACCAAGCAGAAGATTTGGCAGTAGAGTACGTATTAACACTAGGATAAAAGATGGCAACGGTATTTTTAAATAAGGTAATAAAAGAAGTAGGAACTACACCTATACTTGCACTTGAAACAGACGCAGGTACACGTTCAACGATTGTAGGAATGAGCTTTGCAAATCTTACAGACAATACTGTGTTTGCAGATGTGTTAGTACACGACGATACTAGTGTGGAAGGTTATTGGTTAAAAGCTGTGCAAATACCACCAAATACTAGTCTACGAGCATTAAGTGCAGGCGAAAAATTAATTTTAGCACCAGAAAATCAGCTATATCTAGTGAGTGATACTACTGAAGGTTTTGATGCTGTTATCAGCTATGTGAATATTGTATAAGGAAAAAAGATGTCAACAAACTATACAGGACAAACACCAGGAGAGATAGTACAAAGTTTTGGTAAAAGATTTTTGTATGGTCTAAAAAGAACAGATCAAGGTGAATTATGGTTTGGAAAATTAGATCAGATGCAGCCTGAATCTAGCTTGGCTATTAATATTCCAGGAGATGCTGATGAGAACTTTGACAACTTAGAAGAAGGACAAAACTTTTTTGAAGGCAGAGATAATAATCATAAAAAGGTTTATGAAAATCTAAACTACGAACAGTTTAAATGGGATAACAGAAATATTATGTACTATGTTGACGAAGAAGGACATCTAGTTGCAAGAGTCAATCGTAACTACACATACGATCCACTATCAGCATCAGATAGCAGTGAAGATTATTAAAGAGAGCGCAAATGGCAGATTTTAAGTTAGATAGATTAAAGTTTAGATGGGCAGGTGACTGGCAAGCTGAAAGGTCATATAGAAAAGATGATGTTGTTCGCTATATGGGTAAGGCATACGTTGCCTTAGAAAATCACACAGCTACAGCAAACTTTTATGATTCAAGAGATACACTAGACGATGTAACAATAGTAGTTACAGTTGGTGCAAGTTCTATAAAAACAGGACAAAATGTTTATAAGTTTGACGGAGTAGAAAAACCTGTTCAAGTAATGAACAAAACTAGGAAGTATATTTTTGATCAATCCGATGCAACAAACTTGAAATATGGTGGAGCTATTGATGAAGAAACACTTGAACAGGCAGATAATCCACACTACTTAATGTTTAGTGGGTCTCGTGACGGACTTCATAATGGCGGCGATATATGGACTACTGGAGTAGTATACAAGATTGACGGAGTACAAGTTGCAGACTTACAGGCTTATAAAGATGGCTTTGCTGCTGCAGAAACAAGAACTATAGAGCTTACAATTCCTGATACCGGACCTGACAAACTATATTACTATTGTGAAGCACATACTGGTATGGGTAACAAACTAGATACTAGATATTCTAGTATGTGGGAACTAATGTTTGATGGTTATGCATGGAAAGGCGATTGGACTGTAGGTACATTCTACTCAGAAGGTGATATTGTAAAATATAAGGGATACGTTTATCAGTGTATAAGTAGTCATTTGTCTTCTCCTGTTATTGCTATAGGTTTACCAGGAAATATTGACTCTTGGATTTTATATCAAACAACATACAACTGGTTAAATGAATGGACTGTATCAACATATTACGATCTAGGAGATGTAGTAAGAGAAAATGGTGTTGTTTATATCTGTACTGAAAAACATTTATCGGCTACTTCGGCAAACGACGGTCTTGCAGATGATGTTACAAAATGGGAAATTGTAACAAGATCAGATAACTGGAGAGGCGATTGGGCTCCACAAACTGTTTATAGATTTGATGATGTTGTAAGGTACGGAGGTATTGTTTATAGATCAAATACACACCATACATCTGCTGATGATAATCTTCTAGGTTTAGAAGAAAATAGTGACTTATGGAATGAAGTACACATTGGCATTGACTATAAAGGTGTTTGGTCTGCACAAACAAGATATAAAATAAACGATATAGTAAAATATGGCGCAGGGTTATGGAAATGTATTACTGCACATTCATCAGGAACTACTAATTTAAGGTCTGACGAAGCAAACTGGCAAGAATGGGCACCGGGTCTACAATATGAAGCAGAATGGGATACACTTACAGAATATAACAAAGGTGACGTTGTCAAATATGGAGGTTATTCTTATACTGCACTAACCAATAATATTGGTAGTATTCCTAGTACAAATCTACTTGCACAAGATACAGGCGATTGGGAAGTTCTAACAACAGGATTTACACATAAAGGTGATTGGGACATTGCAACTGGTTATAGAACTGGAGATGTTGTAAGAGCAAACGGTTATTTGTATCAAGCAATAAAAGATAGTCAAGCAGTTTATCCTGACCAGTTGTTTACACTTGTAGATGCTGTAGCAGGTGCAGAAGATTATGGAATAGTTATACAAGAAATAGTAGACACTTCGTCTAGCACAGATTTAGCTTTGTTTTTTGATAGTATAGACCCAGATAGCGGTTACAAATATGGCGATCTAAATAGAGATGGGGTTATAGATGAGGCCGATGTAGCATTAGCAGAAGGGGATGGATCTACAGGATACAACGAACCTCTAGCATATGCAATTCAATCAGCACAAGAAGCCTACAGGGCAGGATCTATTACTACTTACCCGGCTGATTTGTTAGCCGCAGATACAGGTTCGTCTACATGGCAACTTCTAGTAGACGAAACGTATTATAGAGCAGAATGGTCAGACAATACCGAATATTTCTTAGGAGACATTGTTCTATATGCTGGTACTTTATATCGTTGTACAGAAAGACATTATAGTGCAAATAGTGAATCCCGACCAGATTTAGAAGCATTGCAATCTAATCTAACATTTTGGGAAATATTTATACAAGGAACTCCTACTAACGTTTTAGTTTATCGCGGAGATATGCAAATCTATGACGCTCCAGTTGGAAAAGAAAGATTAGCTATTGGACGTCCAGGACAGGCACTAAAGGTTACAGATGGATTACCAACCTGGTCTGATTATGCTGTTGTAAAAAATATTTATTATGTAAGTGTTGAAGGTAAAGATGAAATAACATTTGGAACCCAAGCAACTTCACCATTTAGAACAATCAAGTATGCAATGGATTTTATTAGTGCAGATACCGTTAATAGAACACCTGCTACTGTTTTTGTTGGCACAGGATTTTATGAAGAAATATTACCTATTGTCATACCAAAAGATACTGCATTAGTTGGTGATGAACTACGTAGCACTAATATACAACCAGCAGAAGGATACGAGTCTTTTAACATGTTCTATGTAAACAATGGATCAGGTATTAGAAACTGTACACTTCAAGGATTATATGGTACATTAGGTGCGCCAAATCAATATTTAACAAGACGACCAACAGCAGGCGCATTTGTATCATTAAATCCAGGCACTGGTCCTGCAGATGAAGATGTTTGGATCACAAACAAGTCTCCATATATTCAAAATGTTACTACATTCGGTACTGGATGTATCGGAATGAAAGTTGATGGCGCCTTACATAATGGCGGCAATAGATCAATAGTTGCAAACGATTTTACTCAGATTATCAGTGACGGTATAGGTTATTGGGCAGATAATGTTGGTAGATCAGAACTTGTATCTGTGTTTACATACTATTGTCACATTGGATATTTATGTACTAACGGCGGTATTGTTCGTGCAACTAACGGAAACAACTCTTATGGTGCATACGGAGCAGTTGCTGAAGGATTTGATACAGGTGAAACTCCTATTACTGCCGAAACAAATAATAGATTAAACGAAGCACAAGTTGACACAGCATTTACATATGGTACTTTAAAACAAGAAATATTTGCCATAGGATATAGTCATGCAGGACAAGATTACTCAGCTGCAACTATAGAATTTGGAGGTTCAGGGGAACTAGGTAACGCGGTTTTTGATACTGATGAAATACGCGATGGCGCAGTTGCAAATATAAGAATACAAGCACGTGGAGATAGTAGTATTCCCGGAGGCCTAAACTATCAATTTATTGTAAACAATGCACAACAGGGAAACACTGGATCAATACGTTTATCAGCAGCAGACGTTGGAGAGCCTAGTTTATATGTAGGTCAACGGATATCTATTATATCTGGTTTGGGTGTAGGTCAGTATGCTGAAATAACAGCGTTCAACGAAACAACAAAAGATGTAACTGTTTCTAAAGAATCAGATGGAAGTTTAGGATGGGATCACTATCAACCTGGTTGGCCTATAGAACCAATACTAGATGAAACTACACAATATGCTATAGAACCGAAAGTAACTTTTGAAGAGCCTGGTCATACTACGGAATCTGTAACTGGACCTAGTGCTGGAGCATGGAAGCACATTACATGGGGCAACGGCGAGTTTCTTGCAATGACCGAAGATGGACAAGCAGCATCTAGTGCAGACGGGATAACTTGGAGTGCATCAGGAAGTATTACAGGCTCTGGAATCGATGTTGCAGGAGTTGTTTGGAATGGTTCAAAATATGTAGCAGCATTAAGAACTGTAAGTGATGCTGCAACTAACCTTGTAGCAGAAAGTACAGATGGAAGTACTTGGACAACCACAGCAGTAGGTTCAACAAAAAATTGGAATAGTATTTCTACACTCAATGGAAACGTCACTGTATTAGCAAAAGACGGTACAGTAGCATCTTGGACAGGAGCGTCATGGGTAAACAGTAACATAAACGCTGGCAGAGGAGCAGCACAAGTTAAATGGACATCTGTAGGTGCATTAGAAAGCAAATACTGGGTTAACTGGGAAAATATGGTCATTGATATGACAGCAGCTTCTACAGGAACAAACACAGGCGAAAGACATCAGTTTTGGTTAGATATTCCTACTAATAGTACTTTCCAAATAGGTGATATTAATCAAGACAGTAGCTTCAATGCAACCGACGTAGCGTTAGCAGAAGGTTGGGGAAGGTCAAGTGCTACTATAACATCTGCTCAAGCAGCCAGATTAGAAAGTATAGAAACTAGAGCTATTGAACGTCAAATACGTACAGGAGATTTACCTACAGAGTGGTTTACTAGCGGAATATTCCTAGCAGTAGATGCTGATTATGGATACGTTGCATGGAGTGCTGACGGTCATTATTGGAAAACATTAGACGGAACAAATATTACTCCCGCTGTTCCTAGTCCGAGACTTGCACCAGCATACGAAATGACTGATAATGCATACGGTAATAATAGATTGGTATTTATGGGCCAAGAAGCGGACGACAGTGCTAATGGTTATATTCCTACACCATATACGTTTGATGGAGAAGAATGGGGTACAGGATTTATTGAGTTCGGAGATTTACATCGTATAAGTTACGGCGCAGGAGTTTTCATTGCTACAGGAACAAGCACGTTTGTTGGAAAATCACAGAGTGGGGCTACGTGGCGTACTTACGGCGACGATAGCACTTTCTATAATACTACTGAGCTAGGATTCTGGGAAGGTAGTGCTTATAGAGGCGGCAAATGGATTGTTGTTCAAAGAGATTCAACTACTTGGAATAGTATAGTAACTGGAGCTAGACCTGTAGGTAGAGCAAAGGTAGAAGCAAGTAGACTTACCGGAATAAACATTTTTGATCCAGGTAGCAACTATGAATCTGCTCCTAGTGTAACAGTATTTGACAATGTAGCAACAATAGATACGCTTCCACAAGTAAATCTAAGAGATGGCGTACTTGCTCAACCAAAGTACTTATATAGAGGTCAAGGCTATGTACAGTTTGAAGCTACGATCTCCGGAGACGGTTTTGCAGAAATATATCAAATTGGTAAAAACTTTAAAGTAACTAATCTAAGCAAAATACCAGGGCCAGGAGCAAACCTTGAAATAAACGGCATTGATGAAGTAAGGTATAGTATTTCAAAAGTTGTTAGTCAGTCTGGATCGTTAGGAGACTACACTGCTACATTTGAAATAACACCAACAATAGATGTTGAAGAATCACCCGATCATGCAACAGGTATGATTATACGCGAAAGATATAGTCAACTTAGATTAACAGGACATGATTTCTTAGATATCGGTTCAGGTAACTTTGAGGATACACAGTATCCTTTACGTTATGTTGAAGGTGTTACAGAAGTAAATGAACTACAACCTTTTAATGAAACTGTTGCTAGTGGTGGCGGACGAGTATTCTACACAAGTTCAGATCAAGACGGTAACTTCCGAGTAGGTGAACTGTTTGAAGTTGAGCAGGCAACTGGTATTGTTACTATCAATGCATCACAATTTGATCTTGCTGGACTTACAGAACTTTCACTAGGTGGTATTCAAGTTGGTGGTAGTAATGTTGTTATTAGAGAGTTTTCAAAAGAGCCTACATTCATTGCAAACTCAAACAACATTGTACCAACGCAAAGAGCCATTAGAACTTATATCGAAAGCAGAATATCAGGCGGCGGATCAAACGTACAAACAAATGCCTTAGTAGCAGGACAGGTTAGAATACAACAAAACAACATCGATACAACAAGTGATTTTCCTATAATAGTTCCTCCGGTTATGAATATAAACGGCGGTGTAGAAGGACATTATCTTGCATCAATGTTTTACACTATGGGACAACACGAGTAATGAATACGATAAATACTTATAACAAAGATTTCGGAGCAATAAATGGCTGATTTTAAACTTGGTAGAATTAGATTTATATGGAAAGGTGATTGGACTGCCTTAACCACATATTACAAGGACGACATCGTTAGAAACGGTGGTAATACATATGTGTGTATTACAGGGCACACAGCAAGTTCAAACTTTCCAGATGATCAGTCAAACTGGAATAAAATTACTGATGGCCAAGAATGGAAAGCAGACTGGGCAACGAGCACATACTATAAAGAAAATGATATTGTAAAATATGGTGGATACCTTTATATTGCAAATGAAGCTCACACTTCTGCATCAACAGAAGCAGCTGGCTTAGAAAACGATCAAAGTAAATGGGATCTGTATGCAGAAGGATTTGATTATCAAGCTGCTTGGCTACCTAACACAAGATACAAGATAAATGATATTGTAAAGTATAACTCAACAATTTACTTGTGTACAGAAGGACATACATCAGCAGCTGATGTACTAACGGGTCTAGAACAAGACCAAGACAAATGGGATGTATTTTCACAGGGTGTTAGCTGGCAGGGTGATTGGCAGGTAAACACTAGATATCTAGTAAATGATATTATACGTTATGGCGGCAAAACTTACCTTTGTAATACAGGTCATGTTAGTTCAGCTACTGTAGCAGGAGGATTAGAAGCAAATCAATCAAGCTGGGATATCTTTCATGACGGTATTGAATATAAAGGCGACTGGGCAACAGGTACACGATATAAAGTTAATGATCTAGTAAAGTACGGTGGTGGCATCTGGATTTGTACTACTTTCCATACTAGCCAAAGTTATCTTACCCAAGATGAAGCAAAGTGGGCTCAGTTTACAGAAGGATTAGAGTTCGAAGATAGTTGGAGCGGCACCCGTCGTTATCAAGCAGGAGACTTTGTAACATATGGCGGCTATTCATATGTAGCTATCACAAACAACGTAGGTAGTCGCCCAAGCGAAGAACCAACAGATTGGGACTTATTTACTACTGGATTTAGACTAGTAGGAGATTGGGGCGAAGATTCAACTAACTATGAATATTTCCAAGGTGATGTTGTACGTCAAGGTGGTTATACATATCTATGTATTCTTGACAACACAGGACAAGAACCACCAAATACAACATATTGGGAAAGACTTAACCAAGGTATTGAATGGAACGATGCTTGGACTGATGCAACAGAATATGATCTAGGCGATGCAGTGCGCTATGGTAGCAGCAGTTACATTGCAGTGCAAAAACACACTTCAGACGAAACTGGCGCATTAAATAGACCAGACCAAGACGTAGCAGGAGCATACTGGAACCTATTGTCAGGAGGCGGTGAAACACTACCTATGACAACTGAAGGTGATATGGTCTACTACGGTGGTGCAGGTCCAACAAGACTACCAATAGGAGATCCAGGACAAACACTAAGAGTAAACGCAGACGGCGATGCTCCAGAATGGAGTTTCTTTGGAAAAATCAATCACGTATGGTACACATCAACAGACAACGGTGTTGATTCACCAGCACCAAACTATGGTACAACATTAGATCAGCCTTGGAAAACAGTTAACTATGCACTACAACAGATTGAAAAAGGTGCTCTATATCCAAATGCAGCATATTTGCTAGAAGTTAATAGAAGTTTTATTCAAGCAGAAACAGTTGAATGGGTTGACTATCAGATTGCAAACGATATTGCACCATTTACAAGTGCATTTACATACACAAAAGAAACTTGTCGTAGAGATACAGGTCAAATCATTGATGCAATGATTTGGGACCTAACACACGGCGGTAACGAACGTACAAGAGATGCAGCACTTACATACTTTGATAGTAACGGTGATTTAATTGCAGCTATTGCAGATGAAGATGGTGAAACGTCAGCAGCATTGAAGTATACATTGAGCTTAATTGACAGCGCAATACTTCAAAGCATTGATCCTGCTGCTAATTATCAAACGCTTAATAGTGTTGCTAGTCCAATCACACAAATTAAAGATCTTGCAACATACCCAGAAGAAACTGGAGCTCAAACAAAACTTGATTCA
>Ga0213865_10003178_pt1 | contig 10156 bp, 11 predicted proteins | sample PICome_6_FD_160100 | JGI IMG/M metagenome (GOLD analysis project Ga0213865, IMG submission 160100) | Coastal seawater microbial communities near Pivers Island, North Carolina, United States - PICO282 | ecosystem: Environmental > Aquatic > Marine > Coastal | place: USA: North Carolina... | reverse complement strand
GGAAGGAGCAAGGCGTGTGGAGATAGAAAAGCGCGAGGAAGAGGGGGCAACGCTTCTTGTTGAGAACTATGAAGGTCCCATGGAAGCCAGTGGATCTTTCAGGCTGGATTTTCTGATTTATGACTTATTGGGCGTTGGGCTGAAAAACCGTAATGATTCCATGTTAGCCACCATGGAGTTACCGACTAAAATTGTGTTGCCATTTCTTGTCATGATTGGGTCTAGTTTTTTTACCAGGCGTAACTCAAAGGAAGCACTGGATCGATACTACAGCAAGATGAGGACACCGGTCCTGCCCGATCCGCAGGCTGATGAGGAGGCTCTGGAGAGTTCGCTGAAGGACAAAGCGTCTCATGAGGCTAGGAAATGGTTCCCAGGGAGTGACCTCGAAATAGAAAAACCCAAGTTGCTGGACATTTGCGGATTTTTCGGCACATTTGCGATATGCTTTTTGATTATCGGTTTGGCGATTTGGATCGCTCGCATTGGGATTTGAATAGCTCACTGATCATCATCGCCTGAGAACATTTTTCTGTCCGAATTACCTTTTATGAATGTATTGATAAACAAGTGGATCAAGGCGTTTTTGTTTGTGTTGCTCGCCGCCTTGATGCTTTTTGGCTACGGTTGTGGGTCTGAAAATCCATACATTGCTGATGAAGGGACCAATCATTCCGATGCTATTCAAGTTGTCACTGATGCCAATTTTGCGGGATCTGTCCTAGGAGCTGACAAGCCCGTTCTGGTGGATTTCTGGGCCACCTGGTGTGGGCCTTGCTTACAAATGGCTCCTGCTGTTTCGCAACTGGCTGATGAATACAAAGACCGCGCGATTGTTGCCAAAGTCGACGTGGACAAAAACCCCGAAATTTCCAAAGAATATGACATCTCCGCTATTCCAACCTTTATTGTTTTCCATCAAGGAGAAGCAGTCATGCGTTACACCGGCTCTACCACCATCAAGGGGCTTAGGTCCATGCTTGATAAGCGACTGACCGCTTCATCGAAAACCGAACCAACAGTCACCGTGGATTGAATTTTGACGCAAGAATTGTTTTCATCCGCTCCTCCGACACTCGGGCTCATTGCCGGGGGCCTGTCTTTGCCCTTGGAAATGGTTCAACTGCTACGTTCGGCTGGAGTAAGGAAGCTCGTTGTCGTTGCTTTCGAGGGAGAAACCGATCCAGCCTTGCAAGACATGGTGGACGAGCTTGTCTGGCTCAGGGTGGGGCAACTGTCGAAGATGATTCGTTACTTCAAATCGCATGGTGTTGGGCAATGCATCATGGCCGGACGGATTGCTCCTAAAAACTTATTCGATATCAAACCTGATTTACGTGCGGCTTCCCTTTTATTCCGACTCAAAGAAAAGAATGCACATACAATTTTCGGTGGTATTGGCGAAGAACTCAAAAAGGATGGAATCGATCTTATTGAAGCTGTGCCTTGGATTCAGGACATCATGCCCGGAGAAGGGTTCCTAATGGGGAGTCCATTAAATGCCAAGCAGCTTGATGATGTTGCATATGGCTTCAAACTTGCCAAAGAAGTTTCCCGGCTGGACATAGGTCAGAGTGTGGTTGTTAAAAATGGTACGGTGTTGGCTGTCGAAGGATTTGAGGGGACGGATGATTGCCTGATTCGCGGCGGTCAATTGGCAGGTAAAAAAGGCGATGCCATCGGTGTCAAAGTAGCGAAATTGGACCATGATATGCGTTTCGATATTCCCTGCATCGGATTGCAAACCATTGAGAACTGTATTCAACACAAATTCCGAGCTTTGGCTTTTGAACCCGGTAAGATTATTCTTCTCGAGCAAGAATCCATTGAACAATTAATCCAGAAACAATCATTTGCTCTTTTGTCCGTGCCGTCGCTCTAAGCACCTTGCTCGCTGTTTGGTTGAAATGTGGTCGAGACGGTTTGCAGTGCTTAACCAGGCTCTCCCTCCTCACTGCCAGTCCACTGAGTTTCGCGCGCAATTCGAATTCGCGCCGAACTCAAGTTCGATGCATTCCATTCCGCCGATCAGCAGAGGGAAAAGTCAGAGTTTATCGGGGCTCTCATGAATCGTCAGGGCACACTCAATGACTGACCATTGTCTGCTGAGCCGAGTTCCAGGATAAATGGCACCGCTTTCCTAGCCCAAGCTTCGGTGTCCTGATATTGGGAAGCCATCGAACTGAAGCAGCTCTGAAGCATGTCTGTATTGATGACTCCGGGGTTTAATGGAATGGCAGCCATCCCTTGTGGTAGTTCCTGGGCAAGTGCTTTTGTGAGCCCTTCCATGGCCCATTTGGTTGCACAGTAAGGAGCCACATCCGGACTCGTTGAACGTCCCCATCCCGAGCTGAAATTCACAATGACTCCAGATCCTCTATCTATCATTGGGGGGACCACATGTCGGATAACGTTTTGGACCCCCTTGATATTGATATCAATGACACGATCAAACTCAGGCGCGCCGATTTTCCACAGAGGTGCATTGGCATTGATGATTGCTGCATTGTTCAAGACGAGATCGGGTGTTCCATGTTGGTCAAGCACATGCGCGATCCATTTTGACACAGCACTGTTGACTGAAATATCGACAGTCTGAAAATCATGAGGAACTCCAATTTCCTTACCTAATGCGGATAAAGCCGTCGAATCTCTTCCACACCCGATCACGGTGTGTCCTTCTTTTGCAAATCCCATTGCCATGGCGCGGCCAAGTCCTTTTGAAACACCTGTGATCAAGATGAGGCGGCTCATGGCTGCACCTTTCTTCGACGATCCATGAGCTCCTTCCATGTCGTGAGAATGATGTTTTCTTCCTTGATGGTGTTGCGGACCAAGTCACTGGTCAAAGCTTCCAGATCTCCCTTGCGTGATTCACTGGACCCCGTGATCAAGGGAAACACATCAGAAGGTTCCGATGCATGAAAAAGGATTTCGGTAATGCCAGGTTTCAGGGTCTTGAGCAATTGAGAAAGACGTTCGGGTTTGCTGTCTGCAGGCCATCCGTAACTGTCGGTATGGAGGTCGTCGATTACAGGAAGCCCTGCGCTCCAAACCTGATCGATAAAGGGTTTGAGTGCCTGAACAGAAGCTCCATTTTCCTTGGTTGCGTAAGTCAAATGACCTCCAGGGGCCAGGATGGGGATTTGTTTCTCGATACCGATTTTGACATACCTCTTGAAGTATTCTGGATGTGCAAACAAAGTTCCCATGTGACTATCCAAATGAGTGATAGGCATACCCATTGTTTCTGCGCGATCTATTTGTGCTCTGATTTCCAGTTCAATCTCATCTGCGCTCGCTTTTGCGAGGACCTGAGGGACACTCCGCCAAAGGCATCCTTCGTTATCCACCAACCCCGGCACTACGGATCTACCAGCCAGAGGCCCCCAGCGATAAGATTTCCACTCAGAGGTCAGCGTCAGGTGCAAACCACTGTCGATATCAGGGTTCTCACCCAAGTAATATGCGATCTCAGATACCCAGGCGCAGGGCATCATTACCGCCCATGAAGTGGCAAGACCATGCTCGACAGCCTGGATGGCTCCAATGTTTGAGGAATGAGACATGCCGACATCATCAACATGAAGAATGACAACGACGTCTTCAGATTCCCAGCCTAGTTTTTCTGCATAGGTGGGGGGTGTCTGAGATTGGATGGAAATGGACCCCGCCAATAAAATGAGCAGCGTAGCTATTGTTTTATTTAAACTGTATTGATGTGAGTGAAATGGACGGTGTAACATGATAATGAAAACTCCATAAGAACATTTGATGCACATTCTTGCAAGCCTTCGGTGCAGTCATTGAATTCAGTGGCACAATCGATGTCTTTCGAAATGAAGCTGCATATATTGTTCACCAATCATACCCTTACCTTACCCCATGAATCGTACACTTGGCAGAGGATTGTCCAATTATTCGTCTTACTCTCGTCAGGTTTATCTAGATGCATCCACGATCAGCCTTGACCACCTCTGTATCAAAACAACTTAGCTAATACCTGAGTGGCATTTGGGAGATGATGTTTTCGTTAGAATAATTGCTGAGCAACGAAGCTTCCAAAGGTTTGATAAAGGTTTGTTTCACGCGCTTCGACAAAAACAAAAAGCAACACATACCAGATCAAAATCACGATGCAAGGAACAGGGTTTTTCTTTTTTAAAATATCATACAACAAAAACAACGACGCAGTGCAAATGGTCAGCATGCCTGAAATCACAAGACATTGAGAAGAATCCAACTCTGTATAGGATTTCAACAGCCTGTTGGCAGCCGGAAGCAGTGCAAGCAAGCCTGTTGCGCAAATGAAGCGGACATGCAAAAAAAGGTTCTTTCGAAACAGCATCGCCAGAGCATAGAAAGTGGCGAAGGTTGCTATCTGGCCCAAACTCAAAGCCTGGTCTGAAATGGCTTGGGCGTGTCCGACCTCATTCACCCACCGATTGTAGGAAAACCTGGTTACCTGAAACAACGACAGGATGACTATCGGTGCATATACGTAAGAAAGCCTGCCAGTGAAAACATGCCATGCCGGTTTTTTGAGAGCTAAAAACAGTGGTTGTGCAATGAGTAAGAAAAGCCAACCTGACATGATACCTCCATGGATATGATGCATGAGTTTGAAGGGAGCAAAATTGGGGAAATGCTTAAAATATGTTGAATAAAAGCCTACGTGTACGAACGCATAGAGTATTAAAAACACAACAGATATGAAGGCATATTTCACTCTCATTAAAACAAGAAACCAAGGTTCTGGTTATAATGGAAACAAAATATTTTCTATTCCATCACTTACCCGCAACGCTTTGCACTATTGTTGAAATCAAAAATCCAAGAATGCTTCTCTTACAGCGGACCCAACATGGAACCGTTTTTTGAACTCAACTTGATGCGTACGATTATTTTCATGCACGCACTGCCACCGCACTAGATTTTTTCCAAATAAACCGCAATGGATCATTTGATCTGCTTAAAACGAGTATGAGGGACGTTATTGTTCTGATTGAAAGGATAACCCAAACATCATCCTGTAAAATTACCGATATCAATCAGATTTTCAGGGATAAAAAGCTCGCAATTTCCTGCCGTTGGTATTGTATGAATCCGATTCACAACCGTAGGTATTCACCCGTAATCTTATTATTTGTAACAATGAAAAAAACGAACAGGGCATTTACATTGATCGAGCTTTTGGTTGTTGTGGCAATTATTGCAATCCTTGCATCCATGCTATTACCAGCACTCGCTGGAGCCAAAGTGTCAGCAAGGAAAATCTTGTGCATGAATAACCAAAAACAAATTGCCCTTGCTACGATGATGTATGGTGATGATTTCGATGGTAATTTCCCCAAAGCTACTGGCAGTGATCACACCATGTGGATCAAGAGCATGATTGGCGCGGGTTATTTTCAGGAACTCAAGGTATTTGCTGACCCGGCTGAAAAAGAGGGGCCTTACAACCATACCAAGTTGCGTCAATTTACAATTAAGATGGAAAATGGTCCCCGGGAACAGCATATGCTGTCATACGGAGTTAACGAGAGACTCGCTGGTCCTGCGGGGATCAAAATGCCGAAATTCCAGACAGTCACCGAACCAACGGCTATTTTCTTTTTTGGCTGCTCTACCTACTTCATCGCTCCGGATTGGGATCACGAGCGTGTCTACAATGCAGGTGGGCCTCACCCAATTGGATCGACAGTCAATCCTCCCAAGAAATCGCATGCAAGGCACGGCTCTGGAAGTGGCTCAAAACCAGGGAGTGTCATAACTTATGTTGATGGACATTCTGCTTTTGAGGACCAGGAGTTCATTCAAAAGGACCTTCAATGGTTTCCCGGAGATTCCAGAAGGACTCCTTCCCGCCGTTGAGGCCTTTGTCGCAAAGGCGTGATTGAAATTCATGAAGGGCGTTTGACAAGCCGGCACCAACACGCGCATGCAACACCTCCTCTGCTGGATTGATGCAGATGGGTGAGAAAGCGTAAGTTCATTGGATTCGATCAGTTGTTTCACCCTTTGAACAATGCTTGCTGCTCCCGCTTTAAGCTTGGCTCTATCATAAAGGGTCCCATTGGAATGATGGCAGCAATAAAAATTTTTACTGACCAGCTCAAGGGTCGTCTCAAGACCAGTGCTGCCTGCATGAGCGTAACGACGTAAATGACAAAAAGTATTCCATGAATAGTTCCTGTGATGCGGACTGCTTCAGGTTTGTCTGCAAAATACTTCAAGGGCATTCCAACGAAAAACAGCAATAGACTCGAGATACCTTCCGCAATCCCGGCGTACCGTAGCCATTTAATGGTCTTTATTGAATACATGTCATTGATCTTGAACCTCTTCATAGAGGTGTTCAAGTGTTTGTGCCAAGTGGGCTGCTGAACATTGTAACGAGAGTTCAGAAAACCCATTTCCGTGCAGTTAGAAAATACTTAGATTCGTTGGTTTTGATTGATAATCACCATCTGTGCTTCCTTTAAAAAAAGATCATTTTTCTGGCCCCTTACTGTCTCAGGATTCGTTTCTAGAGTAGAAAAAGTAAAAACAAGCGAACTAGGCATCACGTGAAAGAAAGTTCGGAAAAAATGATCTTAACCTAAAAAATATATTGAAATATCGATAGGTTCCGATATATTGACAAATAAGCATAAAACAAAACCATGGATACAACACTTCACCTCACTAGCCTTGAATCACTTGAGCAAGCTGCCGAGTGTTTAAAAGCTTTGGCGCACCCACATCGTCTGAGAATCATTCAAATGTTACTAAAGGAGTGTTACACTGTCGGAGAGCTTGCGGAGGCATGTGGCATTCCCAGCAATATGGCATCAGAACACTTACGTTTCATGCAGCGATGTGGCTTTCTTGCAAGTGATAAAGAGGGTAGGCGAACTTACTACTACATCATAGAGCCCCATTTGGCCAAAATTATGGCGTGTATCGAAGAGCGTTTTGTAACTCAGCATTAAACTAATGAACCCGCTCTCTAAGCAGATAAAGCTCTTCATTAAAATGTCGTAACATAGAGATATATCGATTATTCGATTAGAAAATCTTAGCTCTTAAACCGTATTAATCAATGATTCGTGCGACACCACGGATCAGGCATTGCCAAGTGAAAAATAATAAACAAACGATCTCGCCCGAAGGTTTACAAGCCCTTCATGACAAAGGCGAACAAATAGAAGTTATCGACGTGAGAGCACCCGTCGAATTTCGTGAACTTCATCTGGAAATCGCGCAGAATATACCACTGGATAAACTCAACCCTGATGCTGTTGTAAGTGGACGCAAAGGGCGCAAATCGGAGCCATTATACATCATTTGTCGCAGTGGCAGTCGAGGGATGGAAGCTTGCCAGAAATTTATTGATTGTGGCCACAAACACGTGATCAACATAGAGGGCGGTACGCTGGCTGCCAGCAAATCTGGCCTGCCCATGGTTTATGGTAAAAAAGCAGTTTCCCTTGATCGCCAAGTTCGTATTGCCGCTGGCTTAATTATTTTCTTGGGTGTGATCCTGAGTTGGAAAATTGATCATGGTTTTCTGCTCATTCCTGGTCTTATTGGCCTTGGCCTTACTTTCTCCGGTGTCACTGACAGCTGCGGTATGGCTAACTTGCTCTCAAAAATGCCATGGAATGTCTGATGTTTAAAGAATGGGATGTAAGTTTACTCCTCTTTCAACGTCTGGTCATCAGGTGTCTTCGAAGTAGAATAACGACCTCTCGATTGCCTTGCACTGTGGCGAGACTCAAAGGTGTATGTCCATTGACAGCTACTGCATTAAGATCTGCCCCCTCGGAGATGAGCAGTTCCACCAGCTCAAAATGATCCTCAGCCATGGCTGCATGAAGAGGGGAAAGAACTCCTTTGTCATCCACTGAGTCAAGTTCCGCGCCACCGGCGATGAGTAACTTGGCTAATTCAGTATGTCCCAACCATGCCGCCGTATGTAAACATGTCCTTCCGTCTTTCCTAGTGTTGACATCAGTACCAACCTCAAGGTGTTCTTTCAGAGTTTTGATATCCCCTCGCTCAACAGCTTCATGTATGGATATTTTTGGCGCAGAAGGCCCACAGCCGGTAAAGATGAAAGCAAGCAGTAACGAGAAGAGCGTTTGATATCTCATGATCCCATTATTGTGTATTAGCTATGTGTTTAGCCCTTCTAAATTTAAGCTAATTTTGTAGTCTGCTTTCAGTGATTGGCTGCCCTGAATGAATTCAGATCTAGACGTTTTCTAAGGGCGAAACCCAAGAGCAATCAAAGTCTCTTCCACCGAAGACCAGTTTCCCGACACTTCCCGCATCTGCTTCATCATAACAAATACAACGGAATACAAAAGACACTTTCGGTTGCAATGAAACTGCCGGAGCGGTTTATAATCTTTGGCAATAAGGCCTGCTTAAAGAGTGTGATTTTCATGTTGGCGCTTCATTTACCAACAAGAGGTAGAGTAGTTTAGAAAGGAATGGTGGGCGAAGAGGGACTCGAACCCCCGACCTACTGAGTGTAAATCAGCTGCGCTAGCCACTGCGCCATTCGCCCATCCATGTAGCTGCCCTGTGTTTGACAGGAGAAGGACCTTATTCACGAGTCGGTATGTATTTCAAGTGTCAAATCAGGGAAAATTTCGAAACCTTTATTCAGTGAGGAGTTATTATACTGATTTCGCAGATATTGGTCATGTACGGGACGGTGGACGTCACCAGTGATCCAGTCTTGAATTGAGTCTTGTTTTGTGGGTTTCTGTATACCGCGTATGCAGTTTGGATCGTTAAATCTTAAATCAAATTTGTTTCTTTCGCCATTGGCGGGTTACACCAACCTACCTTTCCGCTTAACTGCGCGTGAGATCGGTGGCCTGGATCTTGCCACTACTGACCTCGTGAATGCTCGGTCCTTGATCGAACGGAATCGAAAAGCCCTTGAGTTGATCGAGACCAACGAAGCAGATACACCGTTAGCCGTTCAACTTTTTGGAGCTGTTCCAGAAGAGATGCGAGATGCAGCAATCTGGTTGCAGGAGCAAGGAGTGGATTCAGTTGATATCAACATGGGATGCCCTGTTCGTAAAGTGGTCAAGGTGGGGGGAGGTTCGGCGATGATGACTGAACTGGGTAAAACCGCTCATTTGGTCAAAACTATGGTGAATGCCTTGAAGATCCCTGTGACAGCCAAGATGCGACTTGGCTGGGATGATCAAAATTTGACGGCCCCTCGACTGGCACAGGTATTGGAAGACGCGGGAGTGTCTGCAGTGTTCGTGCATGGTCGCACACGAGAGCAAGGGTTCAGCGGAGTGGTCAATTTGCCCGGAATCGCCAAGGTTGTGGAGGCAGTCAAAGATATTCCGGTGATCGGTAATGGCGATGTGACCACGCCTGAATCTGCCAAGCACATGTTCGAGAGAACAGGTTGCCAGGGTGTTTCTATTGGACGCGGCGCCTTCTATCACCCATGGATTTTCAAGCATACCTTGGACTACCTGGAAACAGGAGTGCTGCCCGATGAACCTGCCTTCGAAGAACGCATTCAAGTCATGAGACGCCATCTGGATTTAATGGTCGAAGTGTTTGGTGAAAGCAAGGGCTGCATGATGTTCCGCAAAGTAGCTCCCTGGTACACTAAACGATTCGGCCCTGTAAACCAATTTAACAAGCGTGTTGTCATGTTGGAGACGAGGGATGAATTCGAGTCGATCCTGACCGATTATCTGGACTGGCGAGAGCAGTTTCTAGGGAATGATGGTCAGCTGAAACCACAATATCGACCTCAATCCATGCAGCCAAGTTTCATGGACGATCAGCCTGCTGTTGCAAAAAGAAAGCATATACCAGTGCCCAAAGGGCCTGTGGAGGTATGGTGAGAGTTAAGGGTCTCTTTCATCACACTTGCTTATTTTGATTGAGGCACCTCAATATGCCATTTTTCAGCCCATGCTTTTAAAGAGCCAAGGATTTCCGGATGAAGTTGAATGCCATTTTCGAGCTGATCCCTCCGGCGCTTCAAGGCCATTTCCCCGGGTAACCTCACCGGTTCATCCGTGGCGATCGGCTCGGATGCCCGACTGGCATGGACCAGATAATCTGATTCCCTCATAAACGCTTCGGTTCCTCCGAACGCTGCCGGATCCATCAATTGAAT
>Ga0213865_10003177_pt1 | contig 10160 bp, 10 predicted proteins | sample PICome_6_FD_160100 | JGI IMG/M metagenome (GOLD analysis project Ga0213865, IMG submission 160100) | Coastal seawater microbial communities near Pivers Island, North Carolina, United States - PICO282 | ecosystem: Environmental > Aquatic > Marine > Coastal | place: USA: North Carolina... | reverse complement strand
TCGAAAGCAGCCCCTAAGGTTAGTTTACTTATGCAAGCAGATCACGATCTACTTCTGCAGCAGCACCTGTAGCACCCATTGGGGCATATACTACAAAGAACTTAAACGAACCTGCTGATGGAGCATTTGAACCTGCAAGTAATGCAGTAATGGTCGTGTCAGCAGTTGTGACATTTGTAATGCCGTTTACTGTGGTAGTAGTAGCACCAAGTGTCTTAGCGCCATTAATATCAGCAGTACCAAGCATGTCAACGTCACCGCCTGTTACACCGTAGCTTACTGCATTAGCACCACCGATAGTGGCTGCAGCAGTACACTCAGAACCAGCAGCAAGAACCACACAGTTGTCTGGAACTACACCGATTTCATGAGTTGAGCTAGTTGTAAGATCACCGTGAGCAATCACGGCAGTCTCAATACGAACTGGAGATTGTAAAGCCATTGTTTATTTCCCCTTTACGCCAAGTTATACTTTGCAGTAACAAGAGCTTCTGGACGAAGGATCTTGCGACCGTAAAGATGCATACCACGAACGATGTCAGCGAAGCTGTCAGGATCACGGTAAGTTTCGGTTTTGTTGATTTGCTCCGCAGTTGCGACAGCAGAATCATGACCAGCAACAATGGCACCATAGTTAGTGTTTTGGTTTGCACTACCTGTAGTAGCTGAACCTGTACCAACTGAAGGTAAGTTGCTTGAAGTATATACACGGAAACCGTGGAAGTTATTCAAGACCAATCCATTGCGTAGTCCACCAGCTTCACCGAAGTCTGCATTGAAGAGGCGTGAATCCTCGTCACGAAGTACTTCCATAAATACTGGATCAACTACCAGCCAACGACCTTGCTTATCAACTTGTTGTTGATCGAGCAAACGAGCCATACGAGCTACAACCATTGCTGGTGAAGCGTATGCTGTTGGCAGAGCTGTGGCACCTGGTAAACGTGCTGCTACTGGAATCGAATGATCACCTGCAGAAGCTGTTGTGATGTTACCAAAGTCACCTTTTTTCAGTTTCATGCTTGAAAGCAATTCATCTGAACCAGCAGTAGTTACTGCTTTTGTACCGTTTACTTGATCGTTTACGGCATCGGCTGAACTATGCAAAGCTGACTGTTTGTAGCCAGCAAGATATCCAAGAACTTCTTGGTCATGCTGGTCAGCCAAACGATAAGCTGCACGGTTGGTTGCCATATCCATGAAATTGACGTGGCTATGAGCCTCTTCGATATCATCAATTTTGAAGGCAAAGTAATTAGCTTTGTCTACAACCAATGAGAAATCTTCATCGTCAAGATCTTGGGCTGAGATGTTAGTACCACGAGCATAGCTGCTTACTGAAATCTCAGGTTCTTTGATAATTTTAACGGTATCGCCTTGTGCGGCAATTTCGCCAAAATAATCTGAGTTGGTGATGTCACCGCATACAGTTGCTTTACGGAAAGCAAGCTGTACTTTTTTGGAGTAAATTACGGAACTAAAATTACCGTTAGGTAAGTTACCGTATCCTCCTGCTGTTGTAAAAGCCATGATAAAATCCTCCTAATATTTGGCTTCGAATCACAAAGCTAAACACTCGTAAGAGGCTGTCAATTTTCTAGGGTGCGTAAGACTAACAGTCGGCCAACCATTAGATATACGGGCCTATACTTAAACAGGTCGTTCTTTTCAGTTTAGACTTTTGGAAATAGGGTATACTTAGAGGTAGTCCTAACGGAGGCTCTAATGTTATGTCCCTAGTTATATGACATTAATAGTGTTTGTCAATAGTTATTATCGGGCTGAACCCGAAATATCGTAGATAAACTTACCAGAACGCATTGCTTTAGTTATAGCTTCCTCGTTCTTTTCAAACTCTTTTGCTGACATTCTTGAAACATCTGACTCACGAATCGTATTAGATGAGTCGTCTGCATCAATTTGTGTTTTAGAGCCTTTACCTACATTGGACGCTGCAGCCTTTCGTTTTGCTGCATAGTCACTCTTAGTCATGTTATTATCTATTTTATATAAATCAATAACACGAATAACTGATTCAGGATCATCCATGTTTTCATAAAGAGCATCTTTAACCCATTTAGGTTGCCTGTCTGCCCAATCATGGAAGTCATCTGAGTCTCGTAATTTATCAAAGTCAGAGTGTGCTTCACGTATAGAATTTTCTGCTTTATTACGAGCCATTTCTTCTGCTTGTTCATCCATCTTTTGAAGACGTTGTTCAGCATTAGAAAACATTTCTTTAGCTTTTTTAGCTGCAATAGTTTCTACTATGCCAGCCACATCAGGGTATTTTCTAGACCAAGCTTCTATATCTTCATCTGACTTAGGTGGTACCACATTAGACTTAGTAAGTCGTTTTTCTAAAGAGTCTAGTTTCTCCTGCCACTCTTTTTCTTTATCAGACATATGACGTCTTAGATCACCATATCGTTTTTTAAAAGACTTTTCTTCTGCAGATAACGTTTCTTCTTTAGCTTCTGTATCGGCCTCTTTTTCTTGGGAAGCTTCTTCTTTTGGTTGTTCTTCTGTATCACCTTTTTGGGCAGCTTCAAGCTTTTGAATCTCCTCTTCCTCTTGATCCATTCGTTGGCGTCTACGTTCGTAATTAGAACCTCGTTCTACAAACCCTGCAACTTTTGGTTTTTCTACTGTTTCTAGTTCAGGCATATCATTTCTCCTTATGTTGGGGCCAGCCGTAGCTGGGTAGCCTTATTATTGTTGTTGAATCGCCTAGTTAGCTTAACGTGCGCCTAGACCACCACGAGAAGTTCGTTGTTCTTCAGAGTCTACTTTAAAAAGTTCTTTTCCTAGAATATCCATTAAGATTAAACCTGCTTCTGTTTTACCTAGATCTGCTATAAGAGATTGTTTATCTTCAGGTAGAGTCATTAGTCTGTTTTTTACAAGTTTTTTATATTCTCTAAATTGCATATCTTTTTCCTTTACCAGTTTTTAGGGTTCCAGGGTGAATCAGCCCAGCCACCGCCAGTAGTAGGAGTAGTAGTAACAGTAATACCACTTTCACCGCCACTAGTATTACCTTCACCTGCACGGGCACTGTCACGTTCAGATACAAGGTCATTTAATTCAGAGGTCCATTCACCACCTGAAGCTGATAAAGCATCATTAATATCTTTTTGAATATCAGACTCACTACGACCTGTTGAAGCAATGTTAGTATCCTTACTTCCAGCTTTTGTAGTAGATTTATTTTTTTCTGTTATTTCAAAATCAGAACTTATACCTTCATATCCCATATCTGTAGGTCTGGCCCTAGGTCTAACTATATTGCTACCTGCAGTAACTTCAAAGACATTAACTCCACTGTCAGTGGTACCTGCAAAAGTAACACCTTTTGGATCTTTATCATCAGTAGTAGGTAAGGAAGCTACAGATACGCTAACAGTGCCACCATCTGCTGTAGGTATCTCTACTTCTTCAGCATTTTCATCTATTGCATAATAACCTTTAACATCCTTTTCCCCTGTAATTGGATCTACTACTACTACACCTTCATCTACCCACTTGTAACCTTTTCTAGCATTAGCTTTCAATACATTTACAAAATCGTCAGCTGTCGCAAACATACCAATTTTTAAACCTTCAGCATCTCCCTCTTTACCATAATCAAAAATAGTAGTATAAGAAGTCATAACTTTATCAGCAATGTTATCACCGTTTATTCCACCAATTTTATCCATAGCTTTTAAAAGAAACCCACCGTCTTTAACCATTTGGTTTGCACGAGAATTTAAAGTTTTAGCTTGATCTGTGTAACCACGCATTTCTGCAATCTGTGCAGCAGCACGTAAGTTAGCAACATCGTTAGCTTTAGTTACTTGACTTGCTGCTCCAGCAATCATTGCTACTGGTGCAAGTGCAGGTACAGCTAAGGCAGCAATACCACCATAGCGTAACATCTCTGCAGTTTCACCAAAGTCTTCACCATAATTACCAAGTTCTTCAGGAGTCATACCAAAAAAGTCTTGGTTTACTCCAAAGAAACTATCACTTTGATCTAAATCTTCTGGGGCAGTAACTTTTTGTACAGTAACTTCAGGTGTATCTGGACCATCGTCGTCACCATCGTCTACGGTACCATCAGCATCTTGAGTTACTTGCTGTTCTCCCTGAGCTGCTTCTGTTGCTTCAGGACTACCTTGTAGAAAAAATCCTTCAGGGATTGTTACAAGTGGGCGTCCACCTAAGAATGGTATAAGTAGTATTGCACCTGTAGCATTAACATAAGTACGAACCTCAAGTCCACCACCAGACCTTGCTCCCCCATAGCCTCTAAATAAATTAGGAGATCCAGAGAATGCTTCACTAGCACCTCTAGGAGTTTCTTCTGACATTGCTAAACCACCAGGAGCAAAACCTTTTACTTCACCACCATTACGCATACGTATAGCTTCCATAGAGGTACCAATATAACCACCCTTAGACATACCAATACGAGGTTTAATAGTATTCATAGAAGCACCAGCCATCTGAGGTTTAGCTGGCGTAGCTTGTTGTGGTTGAGGTTGTTTTACTTGTAAGTCTTGATCTTTAAATGGAAGTTGAGTAGGACCACCATCAGGTACAGGTTCTCCACCAATACGTCCATCTTTTTCCATTTGGTTTAATCCACCTTTAGCTTTATTTCGAAGATCTTCAAAATGTTTTACCCCATAGAAACGGACAACATCAGCTGGTACAACATACTCACCTTCAGATAACTGAGCAGGAATATCATCTCGTACTTCTTTAGCCATAGAACCATTAGGTACTTCGTTACCTGATACTGGATCTTGCTTCATGCCATCGTCTTTCAGTCCACCTTGTTGCATAAAGGCCATTTCCATTTGTTCGTTCATAACTGCTCCACCTTTGTTAAAAACACCATGTTTGCTAGGTGTTGTTAGGTACTCTAAAAAATCTTTACCTTTGTCAATACTTCTATCTATAAAGTCTTTTCTTTCAGGTTCTGGACCCATAGGAAACTCTTCTGGAAAACCTTGCTCAATAGCTTCTTGATCAAACATAGTGTCTGACCTCCACTGAGCATACTCAGAAGCTTTCTCTGGATTAGAAAATGTGGGAAGCTCTTCCCCTGTAATAAAGTCTTTACCTCTAGTTTCTAATAGACGTTGTTTAACTTCATCATCACTAAGTTTTTTACCATCCTCATCAATACTAGGTGCAGTAATCCACTCAGTACCCCAAGGAATAGTTGTGGTTACTTCGGAATACTTAGCTCCTTTTTCACCAGTAACTTCACCCGTATTATCAATCCATACAGGTCTACCACGTAAAGTTTTTTCTTTAGTTTTAGTACGTGGTCTAGGTTTAGGTACAATAGATGTTTTAGGAGCTGCCATTAATTTTGTCCCTCAAACGTAATAGTGATCGTAGTGCACGTATCTCACCTTGTAGTCTGTAGATCTCATCAATCTCTCTAGACTGTTCTAGTGATACGTGAGTAAAAGCAATCCGTTCAGCAATCTCTTCGATAAACGGACTATATAACTCTTGGTTATTTACAAAAGGTTTTAATGTATTATTCACGACTAGTTTCATTGCATCTGTTGTGGGCCAGTGTTACCTGAGAAGCCTTGTTCTCCTGGCTGAGGAGCTGTACCAGTTCCTATAGTACCACCCCCTGCTCCACTAGTATCCTGTGCCTGAGCGCCAGCTGGTGGTCTTTGACCAGGTTGTTGAGGTTGAGGAGCACCTTGTGGTTGAGGAGGTGGTGGATTTTCTGCTTGAAATTGTTTAAGAATCTCTGCTTGCAATAAAGCATCAGATTTAGAGTTGACAACTTTATCAGGATCAAGATCCATAGACTTAGCAATCTCACGAATAACATAATCCATTTTAGCAAATGGTGCTAGTACAGGATTCTGTACAACTCCTAAGAATTGCATTAGTCGTTGACTACGTACCTCATTAGCCATCAAGCTTTCTGTACCTTGAGCTTTTACTTCTAAGTCACCTTTAATTTCTGCATCATAGTCAAACTGCATATTAAAGTGAAAGAAAGCTTTACCTAATGGTCCAAGTAAATAATCATCTACATTCTTAACTACGTTACGGATAGAACCGTTGGCAGCAGACATAAGCATACTAATACCAGAAGCTGTACGACCAACACCGCTAACCCCTGTTTGACCATGTGCGAAAGATGGAAATCCAGTTGACTCATCTGCTAATACTCTTGCTTTATCAAACATCTGCATGTTTTCATTAGATACGTTAGGGAACTTAGTGCCGAAGATAGCTTGACCTGGAGCACCGCCTTGACGTCTAAATACTTTTCCTGGATATACAGAAAGATCTTGACCTGGAGTTAGATTAGTTTCATCAACTTCAATCAACATATTACCAGATAGTGCAGCATTGTCAACAGCCATTCTCATAAAACCGTTCATCAATGTTTGAGTATCATCCATATTTTCAGCAATACCTACACCAAACAAACTATAAGGGTTTACTTCATATGGTACAGCATAGTATGGTAAGTATGAAGGAGTAAAGGGATTCATTACAAGACGTAACACTTGACCGTTACAAACCCAAACGTTTACACTTAGTTGAGTTAAGTCTTTCATCTCATCGGGAATATCAATATCTTGTTCTTTTAATAGATCAGTATCTACATAACCCCAGAACTCTAATACTTCAAAACGCTCAGAACGAGATTCCTGAGCGTCATCTTCCATAGCTTGTTCCCACCATTCTTTAGTGTAGTTTTCTCCCATCGAAACAGCCATCTCAATAGCGTTAGTTCTAAAGAAAGGTCTATTTCTTAAGGCACGTAACTGAGAACGGGACATTTTATGTCGTTCTACTACATACTCAGCTTCTTCCATATTCTGAGCATCTGGATCAGGATAAAAATTCCAAATAGAAACTGAAGAAGTTTGAGGAGTAGTTTTATAAGTAGGTGTATATTCACCCTCTTCAGTCCAACTAGGATACTCTTTGTCTACAGCAAATGGACCCTTCATTACTCCAGTACCAAATAGGGCAGTCTCAAATGCTGCAGTACGTAGTTGCTTACGGGCATTTGATTCCTCTAGTTGATCATGGATTTTCTTTTCCATTTTCTTAGCTGCAATCATTGCAGGATGAAACTCAACTTGACTTGGAGTTTTTGCTGGACCCTCTCTTAATTTATCTTCTACTGGAGATAAGTAATCTTTAAGTGCACCTAAGCGTTGTTTAAGAGAACGTTGAGTTTCTCCTGGTTCTAACTCAGGCATAGCACGTTGTTGTTGAGCTTTTTCCATATCTGGATTAGCTTCAAAGTGTACTGAATCTTCTACACCCTCTGGTAATACTGTAGGGTTAATACTGATAGGAAAACGATTAGCACCAAATAAAACTTCTACAATCTGACCGTAAGCAGCTAATACTTTAGTCTTAGTTACCTTAACAAATATACGAGATTTTTCTGTAGAAGTAAATTGAACATCTGGACTATAGATACCTCGGTAATTTCGATAAGCTTGAATCCAACGATTTTCTTCTGTTTCACGAGCAGTCTCTGCACGAGAAAATCTTTCTTGTACATAACTTACTATTTTACCAGCTTTAGGATCATGATAATCACCTTCATTTATATCCTCAATACCTGAAGACTCTTCAGCATCCATCATCATTTCTTCTTCAAAATCTTCTTCCATATTACTTCCTTAGTAGCCAAAGGTTGGATCACTGACTTGAAATCCTGTATGCTGAGAGGCTGGATCAAAGTCAAAAACATTACTTCTTGGTCTTGTCATTACACCATAACGCAAGGCGTCATATAAGTGGTCTTCTGAATTAGTATCTACATCTTCTGGATTATTTTTATCCAAGGGTATTGCAGGTAATTGAGAAATAAGATTAGTACAGTTATTAAAAATAACTAACCTAGACTCTTCTGTAAACTCATCTACTTGTAAGCGCCTATGTATTTCGTTTTTACCTGATACACGAGAACCTTTAGATCTATCTGCAGGTCTCCAACGACAACCTTTCATGATCATCTGTTCAGCCAATGATGGCCCAGTATCACCACGATTATGCCATAAACTAGAATCCAAAACACCATAGCGCATTTTCTCTCCTGATTCAACATCTAAAATCATATCAGCTAAATCTGTGGCTATAACCTTACTTACATACATTTCCCTATAAACTACAAGTTGTTCTGCAGGAGTTACAGCAAACCAAAGGACACCACTGTAAGAACCATAACCATAATCTGCAGCTCTAAACTTTGTCCAGTTAGAGGGTATATCATAAGGGTCTACAACATGGATCTTACGATTAAACTCTGGAAAGGCTGCACCCTCATTAATATCCCAGTCACCTTCTAGCAGCTGCCTACGTTGATGTTCAGGTAACGACAGAAGATTAGCCTCATACATGCCATCATCTGCTAAATAAGGATTATCGAATAAGGTAGCAGGTATAAACCTACGTTTAAACAGTGGTTCACCTTCTCGACTATGACCTTTCGGCCAACATATAACTTCACCACTATCTGTATCCGTTGCCCAAAAAGCCTTGTTATGTGACGAAGGGTTAATAAAAGTCTTCTTAACCCATTGATGTCCAGGACCACCAGGGTTACTAGTGGCCCTCATATATAAGGGTAGTCCACTGGCTTTGGTTGTACGAAGACGTGACCTCATATAGTTCCAAGGATAAGGTGTAGGCCATTGCGTTAATTCGTCAAAACCGATCCAGTTAAATGCCTGACCTTGATACCGCATAACATCGTCATCACGATCAAGGTAAGACATCCAGAGTGTTGCCCCACTCGGAGCTACCCAAGTCTTATCTCTTTCCATAAACTTTATACCAGGAATTGCTTTGGGATATAATTGTTTTGAAACAGAGATAAGTTCTCTTAATTCCTCAGTGCTCCTACGAACAAGAAGCATCCTAGCATTAGGATTATTAAGGTATCTGACAGGATCGGCCACCATAGCGTAGCTTTTGCCCCCACCAGCTGAACCTCCGTATAAAACTTCTTGCTCAGTTGAAGAAAGAAATTCTGTTTGTGGTCCAGAGTTTGGCTTAAAAATAATTTCTTTTTGAGCTTGCTCAACATCAATCGGCTCTGGCTTCACTGTAGCTGGCACTGTCTCAAGGGAGTCTTGCACCAATACGTTGCTCTTCGAGCTTCTTCGCTTTTTCTGCGGCTTCTTTGTACCTTTCGGCGTAATAGTGGTACGTTGCAGCTTCTCTCTTACGCTTTTGCTCAAGTTGAATCCTTTTTTGCAAGCCCACGTGAGAAATAGATCTTCCAGATACTTCGCTTAACCAAGCTGCTACTTCACGCAGACTATATTGTTTTAGATATTTTTTAGCTTGTTCGAGTAATTCTAATTCATCTTCTATAGGTAGAAGAATATCTTCATCATCTGGATCTTGTTCATAGCCAAAGGGTACAACTCTGCCAACCCTAACTACAGGAACCCATTCAAGACCATCATCAGTCTTTTCAGGTTTAGGTAATTGCCAACTTTTATGTGTTTTCATTATCTTTTGGTGGTAATATAAATAAAGGACTATCTGTTTTAACTTCAACTTTATCTGTTTTGACAAAGCCAGCTCTATCTAAAAAGTCTTTAGCAGCCGACATCTTTTCTTTATTACCCAGATCAGTTGGATTCTGCATAACTTGCATCATAGACCAAGCTGCCTGTGGTCCACGAGTAGCAATAAATTTTTTGGTTAAGTCAGCAATCTCATCTTGCAGTACATTCATTACAGTACTGGATGCAACCCCTGTAGCATAACCAGCAATTTTCATTGCTTTTGCAGGATTACCCTGAGCTTCCTCAAACAAGGCATCAAGAAATTTCTGTTGCTTTTCTGTTAAGTTACGACTCATTTAACTTTCCTATGCGGTTTTACTTTGGCTCTAATTTTTTTAGGTTGAGCCACAAACTGCTTACCCGCCTTAGTGCCTTTTCGTTTTGCTCGTGTTGTAGCGGCATACTCAGAAGAACTAAGAGACTTAATAGCCTTCTCAGGTAGATACCTTTCGCCTGTAGCCTTTGGACCTTGCGTCGATGGCTTACCACTCTTGGTTCTCCACTTCTGCTTAGTCCAAGCTGTTAGACTTTTTTGACTTTTACTTTTTGACATCGTGTTTCTTTTGTACAGGGAAATTAGCA
>Ga0213865_10003175_pt1 | contig 10169 bp, 10 predicted proteins | sample PICome_6_FD_160100 | JGI IMG/M metagenome (GOLD analysis project Ga0213865, IMG submission 160100) | Coastal seawater microbial communities near Pivers Island, North Carolina, United States - PICO282 | ecosystem: Environmental > Aquatic > Marine > Coastal | place: USA: North Carolina... | reverse complement strand
GATTTCCGAAACAGGACACACCGCGGATGTCCTGGCTGCCATCCACGGCATGGTGGAAACCTTCAAGGCCATGGATAAAATGAACCGTGGCAAGGGAATCAGCCGTGATGACCTCAAGGACGGTCATCCCCGTCTGGACGGAGCGAAAACGCTCTAGAACTTATTCCACCGTAACGCTCTTGGCGAGGTTGCGAGGCTGGTCAATGGCACACCCCCTGATTCGGGCGATATGATAGGAGAGCAGTTGCAGGGCAACGGCAGCCGGAACAACGGCAGTGTATTGGGGGCAAGAAGGGATCTCAATGACATGGTCACAAGCGGCTCTGGCTTCCTCATCGCCCTTGGTAATGACTCCCAGCACAGGCGCACTTCGGGCCTTGCACTCGGCAACATTGCCGAGGGTTTTTTCCTGACCGGCACCCTCATTGAGTAATGCGATGACAGGCATGCTTTCCTCAAGCAAGGCAATCGGCCCGTGCTTGAGTTCAGCGGCATGGTAGCCCTCCGCATGGATGTAGGAAATTTCCTTGAGCTTGAGCGCTCCTTCCAGTGCGACTGGATACATGTAACCGCGGCCGATGAAGAAGGCGTTATTGTAGTCAGCATAGTGTGCTGCAATTTCAGCAATTTGATCGTTGGTTTCTAGCACGGCACTGACGAGATTTGGAAGTTGCTCGATTTCTGCGGCAATCTTAATGCCCTCTTCACGTGAGAGGCGGTGAGCGCGCGCAAGTTTAAGAGCAATCATCAGGAGAACGGATACCTGGCTGGTGAATGCCTTGGTGGAAGCGACACTAATTTCAGGACCAGCGTGCAAGTAGATGCCGCGCCCGGTTTCACGTGCAATGGTGGAGCCAACCACATTAACGAGTGCAGCAACGAGAGACCCTTTATCCACAGCTTCACGCACGGCAGCCAGGGTATCTGCTGTTTCGCCGGACTGGCTGATGGCAAGGACGAGGTCACGGCTGCCAACGATGGGGTTGCGGTAGCGGAATTCAGCGGCTTGCTCGACCTCGGCAGGAATGGCGGCGAAATCCTCAACGGCGTATTCACCGATAAGGCCCGCGTTCATGGAGGTGCCACAGCCGACAATGAGCAGACGCTGGATATCGACAAGTTCGCGGGGAGTCAGATTCAGGCCGGAAAGGATTGCGGTGCCTCGGTTTGTATCAATGCGGCCCCTGATGGTGTTTTCGATGGCCTCGGGTTGTTCGAAGACTTCTTTGAGCATGTAGTGCTCGTAACCACCTTTTTCCGCCGCACCGGGTGACCAGTCAATTTCGGAGGGCGTGCGTGATACGCTACCTTTGTCAAGACTACGGATATCGACCTTGCTGCCTTCGATACGGGCTATGTCATTGTCATCAAGGTAGATCGCCTGACGAGTGTAGGTGATGACGGCGGAGGCATCGGAGGCAACGATGGTCTCGTCCTCACCCAGACCGATGACGATGGGGGAGCCACTGCGGGCAACTACCAGCACACCGGGTTCATCTTTTGCCAAACAGGTAATTCCGTAGGTTCCCTCCACCTCCTTCAGGGCGGATGTAACGGCCTCCAGCAAGTCGCCCTGGTAGTGGGACTCGACGAGGTGGGCGAGCACTTCGGAGTCTGTTTCTGACTTGAAGGTGTGCCCCTGAGCCTTGAAGCGCTCACGCAGGGCATTGTGATTTTCGATAATGCCATTGTGCACTAGAACCACTTTGCCCTCGTTGCCCTCATGCGGGTGAGCATTGAGTGTGGTGGGTGGTCCGTGGGTCGCCCAGCGTGTATGAGCAATACCGGAGTGAGCACCCGCAAGAGCTTCTGATTCCTTGTCGACGAGGTCGGCGAGGCCAGCAACTTTTCCACTTTGCTTTCTAATGACGATTCCCTCGTCACTGGTGACGGCAACTCCAGCGGAGTCATAGCCTCGGTATTCGAGTTTTTTGAGCCCGCTGATGAGAACGGGCATAGCCGAACGTTTGCCTGTGTATCCTACAATTCCGCACATGGTGTTAGTGATGAGTGATTGGTAAAAAGTGATTAGGGGTCAATATCGTGTTGCACGCTGTCATTGGGGCGGGTTTGTGAACCCGGCCCGAGTTTACGCCCAGGGTAGATGGCGGTCAGGATACCCGTATGGGTGCCGTCACCGACGATGGTGCCAAATTTTCTGCGTCCTGTGTCGATGAGCTCGTCACGTACTCGTGAGAGGTGGTTGGTCCCGTCATGGCGCAGGTTGGAGGTAATGGTTCCCGCGCCAAAGTTAACATGGTTGCCAATGACCGAGTCACCAACGTAGCTTAAATGACCTATGGAGGTGTTGTTGCCAATGATGGAATTTTTAATTTCAACCGCCTGCCCGACATGGCAGTCATTGCCGATACTTGTCGATCCCCTGAGATAGCAATTAGGACCGATCTTGCAGTTCTCACCGATCACGGCATTGCCCTCAATGACCACTCCCGGGAGAATACGTGTGCCTTTGCCTACGGTGATCACCCCATCGATATGTGCCGCCGGGCTAATATCACCTTGGTTCTTTGTCTCCGAGAGTTGGGAGACCAGTTGCTCGTTGACCTGAATGAATTCCCAAGGATAGCGGATTAGCAAAGAGGCCTCCGAAGCGCTTATTGTTATCGCTCCGGCATCAGGTCCTGCATCGCCGGTCCATGCCAGCACTTCACCACTTTGGGATTGAAGCACCGCAGAGGTATCCTGTGCACCAAGCTGTTGAAAATCTTCACCCGTAACCCAGGCATTTTCCAACACATGGATATCCTTGATGCCCTCTGCGAGTTGACCCTGCCACTCTGCCAGGCTGAGCCCGGCAATGAGCTGCTCGCCGACGGAGCTGTCTTGATGGAGTGGCCAGAAGTCGGCTTCTTGGGCAGGGTGGATTGTCATGACAGAGGTGTCTGCAAAGAGGTGGGTCAGGCTCCGATCGTATTTCTAATGGCTGATGCTATCATTTCAGCCTGACTCTTAGCAAGCTCCGCATCAGGGCATTCGGTAAGGACGCGGATTTTGCGTTCCGTCCCAGAGTAGCGCACAAAGACCCGGCCTTTGTCGGCAAAGTTGGCCTCGGCGGTTTTGATGGCAGCATCGATTTCAGGAACTTCTTCCGTGGGCGGTTTCTCTGTGACATCCAGCCCCAGAAGAACTTGTGGGTAAATGTCCATGCAGTTGGCGAGCTTGGAGAGTGGCTCACCTTTGTCTCGCATCATGGATAGCAGCATCAAGGCACTCATGATACCATCACCCGTGGTAGCGTAATCCGAGTAAATAATATGCCCTGAATTTTCCCCGCCGAGGTTGTAGCCTTTCTCGCGCATGCGCTCCAGAACCAAGCGGTCTCCGACACCTGTGGTTTCGAGTTTGATGCCGTCGGCTGCGAGTGCGTCACGCATGCCGAGATTACTCATCACCGTGGCTACCAGGGTATCGCCCTGAAGCCTGCCTTGTTCCTTGAGTGACTTGGCACAGAGGCAGAGGATGCAGTCACCATCAATCACCTGACCTTTCTCATCACAAAAAATGACCCGGTCAGCATCTCCGTCAAAGCAGATACCAACGTCCGCGCCGTGCTCCTTGACCATGGCAGCCGCTTTTTCAGGATGAAGAGCACCTACCCCCTCGTTGATGTTGCGACCATCAGGGTGAACCGACATCTTGATGACTTCGGCCCCGAGTTCCTCGAAAATGAGAGGGCCTACGTAATAAGCGGCCCCGTGGGCGCAATCAACGACGATTTTCAAGCCTCGGAGTGAGTCTGCACCCACGGCATTTTTGGTAAATTCAATGTAACGCCCCATGGCATCATCAATGCGGATGGCTTTGCCGAGGTCACCCTCCGGGTGGGGCAGATCACCGGCGAGGATCATTTTTTCAATCTCCTGCTCAAGCTGATCATTGAGTTTGAAGCCGTCGCTGCCGAATATTTTAATGCCATTGTCCTGGTAGGGGTTATGTGATGCGGTAAGCATGATGCCGGCATCACAGCCCATGGAGCGCGTCAAGTGAGCTACTGCAGGAGTTGGAGCGGGGCCAGTGAGTAGCACACGGGAACCTTCAGAGACCAGCCCGCTGGTAATGGCCGTTTCGAGCATGTAGCCGGAGAGTCTGGTGTCTTTGCCAATAACAACCTTGTGGCGTCCCTGGCCATCGGATTGAAGCACGCGGGCTACTGCACGGCCGATTCTCAGAGCCACCTCCGGGGTGATTGGGTATTGGTTCGCTATACCGCGAATACCATCGGTGCCAAATAATTTGCTACTCATCAGTAATGATTCATTGAATATACGAGCTTGGTAGACCAAGTCGGGAAAGACACCATCATGCCAATCCAAAAATAATAAGTAAAGTTAAACTATTGGGTGGCGCAAAGTGAGAAAATCGAGATCCTGAAATACGAATTATCACATTTTTGTTTGTGAGGCGATCTTGGTTTTTAGCTTGAAAAAATATCAGCTGATGCCAATTTACTTTGCTCTAAGTTCACCCTGTAAGCACCAATTCCTCTGTTAAAAAGACAGAGGGTCGACCTTGATCCCAGGTAACCACTTAAGGTTCGGGGCCTCGTACATGATGGACAAGATGACGGAATCTCAATAGTCTTTTCTTTTATAACCAAGCACATGAATAATATCATCAACTTTGAATTGAGTATTGAAAAAAGTTCTAGACAAGTATGCTGGAATCGGTATTGTGCAATACGTAATACGTAATACGTAAAGCGAAATACTCGGCAGCAAATCGCAATTATTAAGTAAAATCATATGTCACAGTGGATTACACAGCTACGCAAAGGAATGTATGGCTCTATACTGTCTCTCAGCATCTTCACGGGCATTGCCCCAGTCAGTGATGCGGCCCAGTCAAATGCCAGAAAATCCGGACCACAAATATCTGAGGAGAAGCTCTTGGCCGCTGCACGGCAAATCGATATCAGGATCAAGAAAATCTATGATAAGAAGAAAGCGAAGCAGCCTGCTGATGCCAGCGATTCTGTTTTTCTGCGCCGTAGTTTTTTGCTGGCAGTAGGACGTATCCCGACCGTTGAGGAAGCCCGCGTCTATCTCGAATCCGACGACCCCAACAAACGTGTGCTGCTGGTTCGCTACTTGATGAACTCAAAAGGTTACCAGAGCCACATGAGCAACTGGCTCATCGATATGCTCCGAGTTCAGGAAAATTTCCAGCGTCGCTATTCAGCAGCACCGTACATGGACTGGGTGCGGCAGGCTGTGGCAGATAATATGCCCTTTGACGAGATGACCCGTGAGTTATTGGCCGCTGAGGGCATGTTGTGGGAGAATGGAGCGGTTGGTTATTACATCAGGGATAAGGGAATGCCTCTGGATAACTTGTCCAACACGATGCGCCTTTTCCTGGGCACCCGCATGGAGTGTGCCCAGTGCCATGATGATCCTTTCAACGATTGGGAGAGAATGGACTTTTTCAAGCTGGCCGCATTTACCAACGGCCAGGGCGAGATGAACCGCGACGTCTTCAACCCAGTTTGGAATAAAGTCAGAAAAGAAAATGAGCGTGGAACACCAACCTACAATCTCTACGATTTTATCGGTAACAACATTTACTACGCCACGCTGTCAGGTCCGGGCGATGGCCGGATCAAGCTGCCGAATGATTACCAATACAGGGATGGTGATCCGGGAGAGATGATCGCGGCTACGACGCCCAAAGATCATTCCTTTGCCAGAAGTTTGAAGATGTCTGAGAGGAAGGATGCTGACGATGGCCGTAAGGCTTTTGCAGAATGGGTTACGGACTCTCAAAATGATCGCTTTGTGACCACCATCACCAACCGGATGTGGAAACGCATTGTAGGCACCGCCTTGTATGACCCAGTCGATGAATACATCGATCCTCGTGAGCATACATCACCTGAGCTGACTCGATATCTCACAGGTCTGATGAAGGATTTGAACTACGATCTACGGGCTTTCCAACAAATTCTCATGCTCACGCGGGTCTATGCCTTTGCCTCATCTGAGCACGAGCTCATGCCGGGCGAGAAGCCGATTTTTGATGGCCGTAAAATTGACCGGATGAGTGCTGAGCAATACTGGGACTCTCTCGTCACCTTGATTGCAGGTAACCCTGACAAGCTGCCCACGCGTGGTAAATCCAAGTATGTCAAGTATGGTAAGGCCAAGCTTGATATGAAGACCCTGCAAAGTGAAATCATAGCGATTGAAGATCCTCAGGAATTCAAAAAGTATGCTGATGATTTATTCAAGCGTGTGCAAAGCGGGGAGACGATTGGGGCCAAGCCCAAGTCCATGGAAAAGATGGAAAAGATGGAGGAAACCGAGAAGGATATGAGCATGGAGATGATGTCCAACAATAACAATGGCGGAGCCCTGAAAGGCATTGTTCGAGCATCCGAGTTGCGCTCACCTGCACCCAACGGCCACGTCTTGCAGATGTTTGGTCAGTCAGACCGCCTGTTGCTGGATTCGGCAACCAAAGAACCGAATGCGACGCAGGTTTTATCAATGATGAACGGCCAAGTCGAGAAGCTCGTCGTAGCCAATCCTAATGCCCATATTTACGATCTCTCTGATGGAAGTGATCAGGATCGCATCCGTTCGCTGTTTTATGGCATACTCTCTCGTGCTCCCAGTGATTCTGAAATGGAGCTCATGCAGGCTGAGGTTGATGAGCGAGGAAGGGCAGGATATCGTAACATTGTCTCTGCCCTCGTTAATTGCCGTGAATTTATCTTTGTGCCCTAATTCGACTGAATCGTAACTAACAACACCAACAACATCTCATGAAATCCAAGTTAAACAAATTAGATGATTTAACGCGCCGCCAGTTCATGGCCAATGCCGCCAAAACCTATCTGGGGGTGGGACTCGGGCCCATGCTGGGAACAAGCCTCGCTGGTAGAGCTCTTGCTCAGTCAGGTGTAAAGGATAAGCCGGCCGAGGCCGTTATCTTCCTGAATATGTCCGGTGGCATGAGTCACATCGATACTTTTGATGTCAAACCTGACAATAAGGAGGTGCAAGGCCCCGTCAATGCAATCGGCACCAATGTGGACGGAATTCAAATCAGTCAGTATCTGCCCAAGACAGCTGCGGTGATGGACAAGATCTGCCTGATTCGCTCCATGAGTAATCAGAACGGAGATCACTTCCGAGGGCAATACATACTGCACCGTAACTATCCGCCAAGGGCAACGATTGTTCACCCTACGGTTGGTTCGTGGGTGATGAAGCTCAAAGGGCGTAAGAACCAAAGCATTCCTGGCTTTGTTACCATTGGTGGCGGTTCTGCTGCAGCTTCTCCGGGATTTTTTGGGGCAAAGTATGGAGGTATTCCTCTTGGTAATCCCAATGAAGGCCTCAAAGACAGCACGCGTTCCCGCACAGTGAGTGAGGAGGACTTTGACCGCCGGCTGACATTGGCCGATGCCCTCAACAAGGAATTTCATGCCAAGCACAATAACAGCTATGCCCAAGCATATGATGAGCTTTATGATGAAGCTGTCAGTCTCATGAAAAGTGAGGATCTCAAGGCTTTTGACATCTATGAAGAGCCCAAAGCCGAGCAAGATGCCTATGGAGAGGATCCTTTTGGCAAGGGCTGCCTGTTAGCAAGACGCCTGGTGGAGCACGGGGTCCGCTACGTGGAGGTCAACCTTGGTGGCTGGGACACCCATTACGGTAACTTCACCGCAGTGGAGGCACGTTGTAATGTGCTAGATCAAGCTTACTCAAATCTGCTCATCGATCTTGAAGCAAAAGGGCTTCTTGATTCCACGATCGTAGCTCTCAATACTGAGTTTGGCCGTACTCCGAGGATTGTAGCCAATCACAATAACGGCAGAGATCATCACCCCAGGGCTTACAGCTCATTACTTGCTGGTGGTGGCATCAAGGGTGGTATGGTCTACGGTAGCACTGACAAAAATGGATCCGGTGTCGAAGAAGACAAGGTGAGCCCCATGGATTTCAACGCAACGATTGCCCATGGCATGGGTATTGATACGACCAGTGTGCTCCTCTCTCCATCCGGACGACCCTTCAAAATCGGAGGCAAAGAAGGATCACCCATCAAGAAGCTCTTTGCATAACTCTGGTAAAATTAGCGATTTTACCCTTGTCACCTTGCGTGGTGAGACGTAAGAACGCCTCGCCTCACAAGGGGTGCTGGTCGGGATAACCTCCGGTCAGGATAAAAACCAATATGGGTAGGTGGCCGAGTGGTTAAAGGCGGCAGACTGTAAATCTGCTCTCGTATGAGTACGCTGGTTCGAATCCAGCCCTGCCCACCACTACTCCCCAGTCCTCCTCGTGAGGGCTGGGGAGTAGTGGTTTTCAGAGGTTGGCTGGGTTCGAACTTTAGTTCGAGCGCACAACGAAGTGCCGTGCATCACGGCAAACTATAAACCCAAGTTTCCGGAGGAGGAAACTTGCTCTTCAGCACAGACCGAGTGGAACGAGGTCAATCCAGCCCTGCCCACCATCAATGAGGAACGAAGGTCAGCGCACGATCCCACCAACACTAATCCGGAGGAGCATTTGTGCTTCATGGCACAGCCCCGACGGGTCGGGGTCAGCGCACGATTCAATAACCCAAGTTTCCGGAGGAGGAAACTTGCATTCTGGCACAGCCCCGACGGGTCGGGGCAATCCAGCCCTGCCCATCCTGTTTCTGTTGACTTATTTGTTAGATGCAATTAAGCCCGCGTCGTCTGAGTGCAAAAATTTGACGCATAAGTTTCCGCGCGTTTTCAACTCGTCTGTGTCAAAAAGATTCCATGCCCAAGCGGCAAAAATCATTTTGGTCACACTAGAACAAAACAGCTCCCCGTCATCCAAGACATGATAAAACCAAACCAGTACCATTTGTTCGAACTCCAAGTAAGAATGATGCCTATTCATTATCTCCACGTAACAGATCGTAATTAATCGGCAGTCCCGTGATTACGTGGATAGACAGATATTGTAGAAATTGAGTAAGGTAATAAGTGTGCGATGATCGTACTTCATCAATCAGTAATAATTCCCGCTAAGAGCCCCACTTTTTAACATCGAATCAATATGGCCCCAATTATTGTAACAAAACAAGACCCCCAGAACATCAAACCACTATCCAGACGAGAGACACAGGTCATCGCTCTGCTTGCAGACGGGCTTTCGAAGCAAAAAATCTCGCAGCATTTGTGCATCGAGGTGTCTACGGTGGCTACCCATGTGAAGAATATCTACCGTAAAATGGGAGTTGATAATGCTGCTGGTGCCATCAGCAAGGCATATCGCTGTGGTGTTCTCTTTTTGGTTTAAACAGGCATTGGCAGGAGTATGCCAAAGGTGACCGAGGGGAAATTGTTAAAATTCGCTTGAGCGAGCCTTGTTGTGTAGACAACGAGGCCTGTTGCCGTGAATCAACCTAAGGCTTGATATTTAAAGATGTCCTTACCCTATATTATGGGGATAGACACATATTTTAGATCTGTTGTATCATCCAACATAATAAGTAATGTTCAGATCGTTTGAGGCAGACAATCCATCCAGATGATCGGCAAAATAAAAGACCACAGAAATATGATACCAGTAGCTATAGAAAAAGAAGACCCTCAGAGTGTTGAACCTCTCTCCAGGCGGGAAGTGCAGGTGATTACCTTACTCGCAGATGGGCTCTCGAAGCAAAAAATATCAGAGCGCTTGTCCATTAAAGAGCCCACGGTGGCTACCCACGTGCGCAACATCTACCATAAATTAGGAGTTAGAAATGCTCCCGGTGCCATCGGCAAAGCTTACCGTTGCGGCATTCTTGCCTTGGTTTAAGTGGGCATCTGTCATTAGGCCGTTTCATCCGCCCATTGATGTTGGCCCAACTGCGCTATTGCACCTCATAGGTGTATGGATAGTCTTTGGGCATGCTGAAGATGAGCAAATCCTTCGTGATACGCATGGTGCTGTGGTCCGTGCTGATGCTTTATCTTGTCTGTGATTTTTTTATCTTCAACGGTCCGTTAAGCGGTGAACTTCGGAGAATGTTCCCGACCAAGGAGGACAAGGTAGCGGAGGCGATGGCAGAGGGGATTTGCGCCAAGGTTTATAATGCGCCCATTTATTTGAGTCAGGTTGAGCGCCGGGTGCGGGAGCGCTTGTGGCGCACTGGGCGTGACCCACTCGAGATTAGTG
>Ga0213865_10003172_pt1 | contig 10170 bp, 15 predicted proteins | sample PICome_6_FD_160100 | JGI IMG/M metagenome (GOLD analysis project Ga0213865, IMG submission 160100) | Coastal seawater microbial communities near Pivers Island, North Carolina, United States - PICO282 | ecosystem: Environmental > Aquatic > Marine > Coastal | place: USA: North Carolina... | reverse complement strand
TAGGAAGCCAGAAATCATAGCAATGGCGACCACTTTTGGGGCTATGGAAACTATTCACGCCGAAGCATACTCACTATTAAATGAAGAACTTGGACTTGATGACTTCTCAGAATTTCTCGAAGATGAGACTACGATGGCTAAAATTGAAAATCTTATGTCTGTTAGGGATAGTTTTAATGGCGAAAAGGATTGGCATGAGATTGCCAAGTCACTTGCCATATTCTCTGCCTTCACAGAAGGAGTCAATTTATTTTCGTCATTCGCCGTATTACTCTCTTTTAAGATGCGAAACCGACTTAAGGGAGTGGGTCAAATTGTTGAATGGAGTATTAGAGATGAATCAATGCACTCCGAAGCGGGATGTTGGTTATTTAGAACACTTATCGAGGAAAACCCTGAGCTCAAGACTCCGGAACTCCAAACCGCAATAACCGAAGCAGCCCTTCTTTCCTTACAACTTGAATTAGACTTTATTGAAAAAGTTTATGAAATGGGAGATCTTGAAGGGTGTAATAAAGATGATCTAATCAGCTTTATTAAACATAGAGTTAACACAAAAATGGGTGATCTTGGCTATGAAGGAGTAGTTAATGGAATTGACCCTAATGCTCTTAAAAGAATGAAATGGTTTGATTCTTTATCAGCAGGTAAACAACACACTGATTTCTTTGCAAATCGAGTAACTAACTATTCTAAGGGCAATATGTCCTGGGACGAATCAATATTTTAAAATGGACGGAAATTTAGTAGCAGATACAACCCACTGGGTTGTGGGAAAGGACTTCCCTGAATGGATGGATGAAGTTGGCGTAGCCACAATATCAAAAGGATACCTATTACCAGATGAAACACCAAGAAAAGCATACAGACGAGTTGCGAAGGCGATCGCAGAACGCATTAATAGATCGGATTTGGAAAATAAGTTCTTCAGATACATTTGGAACGGTTGGATTGGCCTTGCTTCTCCCGTGTTGTCTAACACTGGGACCGATAGGGGTCTTCCCATCAGCTGTTTTGGTATTGATACACCTGATAGCGTTAGGGGAATTGGATTAACAAACGCTGAACTTATGAAACTCACCGCTTTAGGTGGTGGTGTTGGGATCAGTGTTTCAAGAATTCGACCTAGAGGAACAGCAATCACAGGTAATGGTAAATCAGAAGGTGTAGTACCTTGGTGTAAGATTTATGACTCCGCAATTATTGCTACAAACCAGGGTTCGGTTCGTAGGGGTGCTGCTTCTGTAAACTTAGATATCAATCACCTTGATATTGATGAATTTATGCAGATCCGTAGACCTAAAGGTGACCCAAACCGTCAGTGTCTTAATCTACACCAGTGTGTAGTTGTAGATGATGCCTTTATGCGCCGTTTACAAGATCGAGATGGGGATGCTATGAAGTTATGGCTTGAGATTCTAAAAACTAGAGTTGAAACAGGTGAACCTTACATCATGTTTAAGGATAATGTTAACAAAAACAACCCGTTAGCATATGCTATGAATAATCTTGATGTTAGTATGACTAATATTTGCACTGAGATTACACTTCACACAGACGAAGAACATAGCTTTATTTGCTGTTTGAGTTCTCTAAACCTTGCAAAGTACGATGAGTGGAAAGACACTGATGTAGTAGAAACTTCAATTCGTTTCCTAGATGGTGTTATGCAAGAGTTTATAGACAAATCAAATGGTAAAGATTCTATGATTCGCACCCACCGCCATGCCCAAAAAGGTAGAGCACTTGGTTTGGGTGTAATGGGTTGGCACACCTTCCTTCAAAAGAAAAACCTACCATTTAACTCTATTGCCTCAACAGCTTGGACACACACCATTTTTAGCGACATTAGAAGTAAAGCAGAAGCAACATCAAGAGAACTAGCCCAAGAATATGGTGAACCCACTTGGTGTAAAGGTACAGGTATGAGAAATACCCACCTACTTGCAATTGCCCCTACAGTTTCAAACTCACGTTTAAATAGCTGTTCAGCTGGTATTGAACCTATTCCTGCTAATATTTATACTTTCAATGGTGCAAAAGGAACATTTATTGTTAAAAATAAAACCCTTGAAGTACTGCTAGAAGAAAAAGGTAAAAACACTGAAGCAGTATGGGACCAGATCCTTACAGATAATGGTTCAGTTCAAAATTTACCACACGATGTGTTAACCGAAGAAGAAAAAGAAATCTTCCTTACATTCAGCGAAGTAAACCAACTTGAGCTTGTTCGTCAAGCCGCAATTAGACAAAAATATATTGACCAAACCCAATCGCTTAACCTTTCATTTGATCCTACAGATTCCCCGAAATGGATCAACCAGTGTCACTTAGAGGCATGGAAATTGGGTGTGAAGACATTATATTACCTACGAACCGATTCAGTCATTAAGGGTGATTTAGGTTCACGAACCGCAGATTGTATAGCTTGTGATGGATAAAGAAAAAGAACTAGAGCAAATGGTTAGGGATCTTGAAAAAATCCTTAACCTTTTTAAAAAAATGGAAAATTCTTCACTGGATGATGTGGATTCCTTAAAAAAAGAAAGTATCTTAATACAAGAAGAATTAAAAGAACGTTATGGCAAAAAGAATTCCCCCAAAACCGACACACCGAAAGCGTAGTCCATTTTATTGGTGGAGACGTTTTCCCACTCATAAAGCACTCCATCACTATAAACCTTTACTTGAGCGTATTCAAAATGGTGATTTTGATTACCCAGAATATTTTGAACAAGCTAAATGGGAAGAGCATTGGTGTCAAGAAGAAATTGCTTCAAAAAAACACCTATTTAAGGACCACCAAAATTTCTTAGAGGAGTCTCGGGATATTGAACGCCGTTATAAGAAGCGCCAAAACCTCCTTATTAAGGATGGTTATGAAACCGAACAAAAACGTCTCAAAGAAATTATTAAACAGTTTCGTATTACATTTGGTGGTTCAAAACAAGATGTAATTGCTGTTATGGAGAAATTTGATGGTACTCTTGAAGAAATGTACTATTTTTATGCCGAACTTAAGGGTATTAAAAATGTTAGTTTATTGCAAAGTATGCCAGCGATTACTCGTAAGCGTGGTAGGCCCCGTAAAAACCCCTTAATACAATAAAATTATGGAAAAATTTCAATCAACAAAATTATTTGACGGATTTAGCTGTGTGTTTCGTCAATGGAAAGCAGAAGGTACACACTGCAGATTCTTACATGGGTATGGAATTAGTTTTAGGGTTTGGTTTGAAGGAGAACTAGATGAACGTAATTGGGTTTGGGACTTTGGAGGTATGAAAAGAGCTAAAACAGAAATCGATGGGATGAGTCCTAAAATGTGGATGGACTATATGTTTGATCATACTGTACTTGTAGCTACAGATGATCCTCATCTTGAATCTTTTAGAGAATTAGACGAAAAAGGTATAATTCAACTAAGAGAAATACCTGCTACAGGAGCAGAAAGGTTTGCCCAGTTTATTTTTGATAAATTAAATAAATTTGTTCATTTTGAAACTAAAGGCAGAGTCAGAGTAGCTAAAGTAGAATTTATGGAACATGGGAAAAATACAGCGATCTACGAAGGTTAAGGTATCACACGAGGTCCCACTACAGTTGTTAGGGGAAAGTAAACAATTTAATGATTACGACTATTGTTTACCCCACCTCTTAGACCAATATGAAGACTATAAAAATTATTTCTACCAAGCAAAAAAGGAAGGTAGATACATAATTATGGATAACTCACTCCACGAATTAGGTGAAGCATATGATACATCACGTTTATTATATTGGATTTCTGAACTAGAGCCAGATGAATTTATTGTCCCTGATGTTTGGGAAAATGGTGCTTATAGTGTAAGAAATGCCAGAGCTTGGGCAAATATAGAAATGCCCGACAACACTACTAAAGTAGCAGTAGTACAAGGTAAATCATACTCAGATTTTGTTAATGGTTACCAATCATATAAGTGGTTTGGTTACCAAAAAATAGCATTCAGTTATGGGGCCTCTTGGTTTCAAGAAGCGTTTCAACACCCCAACCCATACGTAGCTAAAATGATGGGTCGTTTAAAAACTATTACTAATCTATATAAAGGGGGCCTCATAACAGATACTGATAGAGTTCACCTTCTAGGTTGTAATTTACCACAAGCGTTTTTTTATTATAAAGACTTTCCTTTTATTGAATCTATAGATACTTCAAACCCCGTTATACATGGTTTGAAAAGAATGAGGTATTCTGAGGGGGGTTTATTACATAAAGATAAAGAAAAAATCGACGAAAACTTTACCCAAAACATAACCTCCAAACAAAAAGAAAATGTTTTACATAATGTAAACATGTTTAGAAAAATCAACCAATTATGAATTTAGTTTTAATTACCATTACATTATGCTCAATTGCATTTGCTGCTTATGTATACTTTAGCCACGACAAACTTGCTGAACGAAAAGCTGAAGCACAGCTAGCTAAATGGAAAATGAAAGAAGAAAAAGCCATTAGAGAAGACGCTTACCAACGTTCTAGAGCAGTTAGCTTTGGAAAAACCATTGAACACTATGTTCCATTTATGGAAAATTTCCCAATTAACCCCAATGATATAAGATTCTTTGGAAACCCAATTGATTATATAGCATTTACAGACATGGGATCTAAGAAAAAATGCGCTGTACACTTTCTAGAAGTCAAGAGTGGTGAGAGTAATCTAAACCAAAGGCAAAGAAACATTAAGGACGCTATCCAAAAGAATAGAGTATACTGGCATGAATACAATGCTAAAGGAATTTGGGAGCATGAAACAAAAGACGAACATTTAAATAAAGAGGAAAAATGAAAAAACAAGCAGTACTTAGCCTTTCTGGGGGCATGGATTCCAGTACAGTGTTACTAAGATTATTAGCAGATGGGTATGAAGTTACAGCACTTAGCTTTGATTATGGACAAAAACACAGAGTAGAACTTGAAAGGGCCCAACAGTTAGTAGATTATTTGAACGCCAATGGACAAAATGTAAAATATGGAAACATCAAACTTGATGGTTTAGCTCCTATGCTTAATAGTGCCCTTGTAGAAGGTGGTAATGAAGTACCTGAAGGTCACTATGAACAAGAAAATATGAAGGAAACAGTTGTTCCTAACCGTAATAAAATATTTTCATCATTAATTCAGGCTGTTGCCTTATCTATTGCAAATGAAAAACAAACAGAAGTACATATCGCTATGGGCATTCACGCGGGTGATCATGCAATTTACCCTGATTGTAGACAAGAATTCCGGGATGCTGACTATAAGGCCTTCACCGAAGGTAATTGGGACGCTGGGCGCGTTAGCTACATTACCCCTTATCTTAATGGGGACAAGTTTGATATACTTAAAGATGGAGCCAGATGTTGTGATAAGCTCGGATTGGACTTTGATGAAGTATATCGAAATACAAACACTAGTTACAAGCCCATTAATATTGGTGGTACTTGGTACAGCGATTATAAATCAGCTTCATCGGTGGAAAGGGTTGAAGCTTTTCTTAAGGTGGGAAGACCTGATCCAGTCGCGTATGCTGATGAATCAGGACCTGTCGATTGGTATACTGTACAAAACCATGTAGAAAAAGTATTAGCAAATGCTTAAAAGAATAGAAGATTACAATAAAACACTCCCTGTTGTGGAGGTATACAGATGTGTGCAAAGTGAGGGTTCCCGTTTTGGGCGCCCTACTATTGCAGTTAGAACAACAGGTTGCACTCACCGTTGTTGGTTTGGTGAAGGTGGATGGTGTGATTCGTGGTATACTTCAATTCACCCTGAAAAAGGTACATTCACATTCAATGACATTATTAATATTTATGATGAGAATCCTCACGTAAAAGAGATGATGCTTACTGGGGGTTCACCAACAATGCATGCTGCACTAGTAAATGAACTTACCCATTTTGCCAACGAACGAGGAATCCTCATTACGATCGAAACCGAAGGGTCTCACTTCGTGGAAACGGATTTTCCACTTGGTCTCATATCCCTTAGCCCTAAGTTTTCTAATTCTGTCCCTCGTGTGGGTATTACTACTCCCGGTGGTAAAGTTGTTGATGAAAGGTTTGTCAAACAGCATAACAAGTTTAGACTCCATTACGAGAATATCCAGAAAATGATTGACTTTCATAGTGATTATCACTATAAGCCAGTCTGGGATGGTACTGACGAGGGATTAGCCGAAATTGAGGAATTCAGAGTAAAAATGAATATCCCTAAAGATAAAACATACGTCATGCCCGCAGGAGATACCCGTGAAACCCTAGTTGAAATGTATCCTATAGTATTTGAAATGGTTGCAGAACGAGGGTATAACATGACGGGTCGTGATCACATTATTGCGTATAATACAGAAAGAGGAGTATAATGGAAGAAGCAATTAGTAGAAAGGATTTGGACATTAAGATTAAAATCTTAGCCAAACAAATAAATGACGAACACAGAGATGATCCTACACCTGTAGTACTTGTTTGTATTTTAAATGGTGGATTTATGTTCTTTAGTGACTTAGTAAAGCAGATTACTATACCAATCGAAATTGATTTTATCCGTTGTAAATCATATTTTGGTAGAAAACAAGGTGACTTGGTTGTATCTAAAGATTTAGAAACTAAAATTAAAAACAAACATGTTTACTTAGTAGATGATATTGTTGATTCAGGTAATACTATGAAAGCAGTAATGAAATTCCTTTCAGTCAAAGAACCTAAGTCTATGACTCCTATAGCAGCAATTTATAAAGAAAACTTGGATTTTGAGAAAGTCCTTCATATCTTATATCAAGATGTCGACACCATATTTGATCCCTGGTATATAGGGTATGGTATGGATGATGATAAAGGACACAACAGAAATTTAAGTACAATATATACTATATAATGGAAAATAAAAGAAGAAAAGTACACGAGGAACTAGAAGTTGTACAAACTGGTTTTGCAAATGGTGTTGCTGAAGGATTCCCCTTATCTAAAGACGATAAAGAAAAAATGATTGATGAAGCCGAAGAGGCTTACGGTAAGTTTCTTGATGCACTTAAATGTGATTGGCGAAACGATCCCAATTCAATGGAAACCCCAAGACGTGTTGCTAAAGCATATGTAAATGATCTTTGGGCGGGGCGTTATACTGCAATGTCCCCTATTACATCATTCCCAAGTGATGGTTACGATGGGGTAATTATTGAACGCAACATCCCTCTTACATCAATGTGTTCCCACCACCACCAAACAATTGGAGGAGTTGTTCATATTGGTTATATTGCGGGTGAAGAAGGACAAGTAATTGGCTTATCTAAACTTAACCGCATTGTAGAATTGTTTGGGCGTAGAGGAGCAATCCAAGAACAACTCACCTCAGCAATCCACAATGCAGTAGATAAAATTACATCTGGTAATAAAGGTGTTATTGTTACTATTGTAGGTACCCACAACTGTGTAAGTTGTAGAGGTGTTAAACACCAGGGGGCAGCAATGGTTACCACAAAAGCATCTGGTGCATTCAGAGACGATTCAAATCAAGCACGTAAAGAGTTTTTTGATAGCTTGAAAATTAATAACGGAGGACACAATATTTAAGAATATGATAAGTTTATATGATTACTTAGGACATGCTGCGGGTCCTGATTTAGGGAAAAGAGTAGCAGCCGCAGCAGCTGCAAAAAATATAAAATTTGGCACCCGCCATGTAGAAAATAAAACCTATACAGGGCAAGTTTTGCTCTACCCAAAATCTTTCTTAGATGAATTTTTTGGGGGAACAAATAACACTGGAAAACAATTATTAAAAGGATAAAGTTATGGCATATTGGCTAGCAAAAGTAAAGGTTGAAGAGGAAACCTCTCGTGGATCCGCAAAATGGACTACTGAACAATTCCTTGTTAATGCAGAAAATGCAACAGACGCAGAAGTTAAATTGACTGAAGAATATTCCACGTATATGATGGAATGGCATGTTGACCAACTTAAGCAAATTAAATTAGTAAAAGTTATAGAATGATGAGTCAAGTTTATACAGACATAGAACATAAGAGAACAGAAGTTCCATTTGTAAATGAAGTAGAGGAATTTAATTCCTTAATGAATAAACCTAACAATTATGAGCCGACTATACCCGAAAAGAAAGAATGGGAATTCGTCTACAACTTCGTATTGGAGGAACTTGAGGAATACCGAGAAGCATGTGAACGCGGTGACATCGTCGAAGTTTTGGACGCGCTGTGCGACATTGCTTATGTATCATTGGGGAATGGAACTATGTTACATGGTCTTAAGGATAAAATTTGGCCGGCGTATCAGGAAGTTCAAGCCTCTAATTTATCTAAAGCTTGCAAAACTGAAGCTGAAGCAAAAAAGACGGTTGAAGTTAGATCCCAAGAGCAAGGTGAAGCCTGCCACTATGAAATGGTTGGTGGTAAGTATATTGTCTACAGAACACGTGATCGAAAGGTGATGAAAAATATTAATTACTTTAGACCTGATCTTAAACAATTTTTCACTGAAACAGAATTAAAAAATGTCATTGCGTGATTATGATGGTTGGAGACGTTATGCTAAACATAAACGTGAAGCCCGAGAAGCATATGAACGTGGTTTAAAAAAACAAGAACAAATGAGTGATAGAGAAATTATGGAAAGTAAAGGAAAAACTTATCCACACCGTAATACAATACATCGTTACCCCAATCCTGTTCCTGTAAAAAATATTGAACAAATGCCTGATCAAAAATGGCACCGTAAAATTTCTTTTATCAAATCAGGAATCCGAATTGTAGGGTATACACTCATCCCCTTTAATCTAATTGTTGCTACTGCATTTTTAATTGTAAGTGAGGTAGTAGGAATTATAGAAGAATTAGTATGAAAAAATTATTGTATTTTAGTGCTGGATGGTGTGGACCATGCCGCCAGTTAGGTCCAGTTATGGAAGAACTCCAATCTGAGGGAGTAACGGTCCAAAAAATTGATGTAGACTCAAACCCCGAACTCTGCCAATCATTTAATATTAAAAATATTCCCACAGTAGTTTTAACTGTAAATGATATAGATAAGGGGAGGAAAATTGGTTTCAACCCAAAAAATGCATATCTTGAAATGTATAATCAGGGATAAATGTATAAAAATTGTTATGTTCAAAGAGGTGATGAGTGGAATCATTACCGGATACACCTATGGACTGATGAGGGTTACACCGAAGAGGAATTCCAAAATTATGGTTATCAAGAGTGTTCTCCTCAACAAGCAACCCATAAGGGACTAAAGGGAGAAAACCTAAAAAAAGTGTTTAATTGGGATAGAGAAAACCCCCAAATGCACTATTCAGACCATACTAGGGGAAATATTCATACTAAATTCCTTATTGACAAATATGGTGACGATGATACCCCCTCAGTTACTCACAGAGAAGTATTTTTCGATATCGAGATTGAAATGGGGGGTGCTCTTACTCCAGAATATATTAAACAAGCACCTAAACCTGTTACCTCAATTGCGTGGTGGGATCGCCAATTAGATGATTGGAAAATCATTATTGTAGATAAAGAAGAAAAACTTGAACACACAGTTGACAATCAAGGAAGAGAAGTAATCCCAGTAAAGCGTGAAACAGATCTACTCGATCTATTCATTAGAATGATGGAAGAAATCCAACCAGACATTCTAATTGGATATAACAGCGATTATTTCGACATTCCATACCTTTATTACAGAATTAAAAATACAATGGGTGATCGCACCGTAAAGCGTCTATCACCAATTAATATTATAGAAGAGAGGCATTGGGATGAAGATATGCCTATCCGCATTGCTGGGATTGCTTCCCTTGATTACATGCGCTTACATAAAAAATATAGCTTCAAGGATGAACCCTCTTTCAAACTAGATGCCTTAGGAGAAAAATACGTTGATCAAAAGAAAATCGAATATGAAGGTTCACTCGATAGGCTATTCACAGAAGACAAAGAAAAATTTATTGAATACAACTTTGTCGATGTTTTGATCCTTAAAAAGCTAGATGAAAAATTCAAGTACATTGATTTGACTAAAAATCTGGCCCATAAAGGAAAAGTATCATACGAGGAAGTATATCAATCTTCCCGCATCCATGATGGTGCTATTTCAAGCTGGTTAATTTCTCAGGGTACTGTTCCCCCAAA
>Ga0213865_10003170_pt1 | contig 10173 bp, 11 predicted proteins | sample PICome_6_FD_160100 | JGI IMG/M metagenome (GOLD analysis project Ga0213865, IMG submission 160100) | Coastal seawater microbial communities near Pivers Island, North Carolina, United States - PICO282 | ecosystem: Environmental > Aquatic > Marine > Coastal | place: USA: North Carolina... | reverse complement strand
CCGAAATGGTGGCACTGTCCTAAGAGGCGGCTCAAATGCTGGTGGAGTCATGACCAAGAGCCTTAGCTTGGCCGAATTAGCCGATGATGTTGGTCAGAGCTTTGGCTCAAAGGTCGTTGCTAATCATGGTGATGGTGGCTCATTCACAGACAAGGCTGGTGTTATTCAGGCTCAAGGTGGGGCTTCGCAGTCTGGTACAGCGGGCGTGACCGAGCTTGGATTTACCGCAGGCGCAACTCAGTGGGTTGTTAAGGGCGGAAATGTTACTACATCACTTGGTGGATCAGCAAATGATTCCTTGATTGGTGGTGCTGCTGGCCCAGATCCGGTTCGTGACAATGTGGCTGAACTTGAAACTACTCGTGACAAAGGCGTTATTGACATTGACGTTCTTGCTGTTCCTACTTCTGGATATAACAACGCTGTTACCATCACTGGCGGTGGAGTAGAGATTAACTTTATTCGCCCAAGCGGTGCAGGAGACGAAGCATCTAATGACCTCGCTGCAAACACAACTAGATCAATTCCGGGTCAGTTGATTTACAGAACCGGAGCTGCGTTTCCAAAAGAAGATTCCTACAAGTCGAAAGAAGCTCCTGAAAGCTAGAGCCTTCTATTTGTCAGATTTCTAGCCCTCAATCGCGAGGGCTATTCTTTCATAATGGAGGGCGCTATGTTTTTATCATCTGAGCAAGCAATACAATTAGCTACTCTATTAGGAGGTTTGGGAACGGCAGTAATCGCATTATGGAAAGTATTTAAAGTAATTAACAAGTTTTCCGAAGAACAAGAAAAGGTTAAGGAGTGCCTGAAAACAATTAAAAAAGAAGTTTTGCCCAACGGCGGCGGATCAATGAAAGATACAATTAACGGATTAAAAATATCTGTTGACAGAATAGAAGTAAGACAACAAATCATAGACCAGAGGACGAAGGCAGCACTTCATTACAAAAGTCAGCCACTTTTTGAAATCGACACCTCCGGTAATATTATTTGGTTTAACGAGGCTTTTAAAAAATTAACAAATGAAAACGGGCAAATGGAAGGTCGCGATTGGTTCGCGATAGTTGAAGAGAATTTCAGGCAGAACTTTATGACAGAAATAGATTCTTGTCTCAGGATGGGCAGGAAGATAGACATTGATACGGTTTCCCAAAATGGCAAATTTATCCACTTTGTAGGATACCCATATAAAATTGACCAAAATAACCATGAAGGATTCTTAATACATTTATATCAAGGAGAAAGAAAATGAACGAAGGTTCAGCAAGATTTAAACTAAACTGGTCAGATATTTCTGGCGTAGTTAAAAATGCAGTACTCGTTGGTGGCGCAGCGGCTTTGACTATTGTAGCTCAAAACCTACACGTAATCGACCTTGGATCGCTTGGTCCGCTCGTAGTTCCAATCATTGCGGTTGGTCTTGACACTGCAATCAAGTGGATGAAAAACAACGCGACTGAATAAACACAATAATCCTTAAACAAGGGGGCTTACGCCCCCTTTATTGATATACCGGAGGCAAAAATGCTGGAAAGATTTGAAGAAGAAGGTTATCAGGTTTACACCTGCGACCAAGATGGAACGTTTGTTTACCTCAGAGATGGTGACAAGTGGTCTGATCTTACAGAATTTAATGCGGGAGATGTGTGTACTGCGCCTCTTCACGTTGAAATTTTTGTTGATGCCAATAAAGATAATTTGATGGCTGAAGTAGAATCTGATATTGGGCCACAAAAATTTTATAACAATGAAATTGTACACGAGCCATTTATAGAAGGTGGTAATTATATTCACTGGGGAATTGGAGAGAACCCACTTTTGGTTTATGCTGACCCAGACGTAGCCTTAAACCTATCAAAAGCCCTCTTTAGTATAATTTATCCAGATGCAGAAGGTCAATACGCTCAAGTATTTTACCATCCAAGCTATGTAGAAGGTGCAGAAAACAATGATGAGTACGCCGTACTAGCCTTTAAACAAACAGATACAGTGCCTATTTCGCTTCAAGCTGACCCGTCCTTGTTGGCCTCCGCTCTACAAATTACTGTTGACGAAGGTGCTTTAACACAGGAAGAGGTTGACAACTTGGTTGGAGCAATCTCACTTTATGCTGGTCAAGAAATAAACCTCGTAGACTTCATTCCAGAATCATGGCAATCTAAGATTGTTGATTTTGAAGAAGCGCAGTCTCAGGGTTACAACATACAACTATAAAACAACTTAATACGGAGATTTTAAAAATGGCTTTAGTGAACGCTTCCGGTGGACCATTTAATGCAGAAACCGTGAAAAACAACAATGGAACTATATTAAATGCCGGAAACGTTGCTGTTGACGGTCCAATGGCAAACAATCTAGACGTTAGCGCGTCTACCTCTAATGAGAAGTACCCATCTTTGAAACCTAGAACGGGTAGTGCTTCTGAAACTCAAGATGGCGCTGGTGCTCAGGCTGCCGTTTCTGGTAATCCTTTTGCCTACGATTCATCATCCGATCAGTGGGTTATGTTTGGGAACGGAGTTACAGAAGGGCTAGAATCCAGAGACTACACTGGAAACCTTGATACTGATTCTACAGAGTCAGCGAGGCAAATTGACCACTTTATATCTTACGGCTCTGGCTCTGCGTATAATATTCTAGCAAGACCAAGCACTAATCTGAGGTCTGGTTTTACAAGGCCGACAGGCGGTGGTACTGACTTTACCTTTATTGATCCGAATACCGGCTTGGCACTATCTGGTGTTGACTTATCAGCAACCAGAAAAAACCCCGGACAGTTGAGGTTTAATCTTGGTGGTCGCCCTATTAAAGCGACATACTGGAAGGTTGACGAAGTTGAAGATTACGGCGGAGGATTTATCGCCGTTGATACAGATGGCGATGGAGAAGCAGAATTCTATATTCCTTTGGTCTCTCTTTACCCTAGTGACGGTATTCACGAAGACGCATTTATTTTTGAAGTAAATACAGCTCTGTCGGGAATGATAACCGATACATCGTTTACTTATTATAGAGGTCCGCAACAATACCTACTCAGCGACACCGGTGTAAGCCCAACGACCTTTAAGCTCCCAACAGTGGTGGGTGGTTATTATGACTGCACAATTGACTGGGGTGATGGTGGTGAACCAGAATCTTTTGTTTCAACTGACGGTCATGCTCCATCTGGTGCTCCTTCTCATACTTACTCATCTGCTGGAACCTATGAAATAAAGGTTGTTGGTGATTTTCGTGGACTTGCTGGTAGACCCACAATGAGAAGTGAGTTTGTTGTTTCTTCGACTACAAGTAGTTATGACTCTAGCACTAACCTTGGTGGCACTAGATATGGAACGTCAAACGGCGCTTTCGACGCATTGAAAATAACTAAAATCAAAAGATGGGGAACTAAACTTCGACTTTTGCCAGACGATCTAAGCAGTTACCGAGAGAACCCTCGCTACAACAGCTCCTCGACACAAGACAGTCTTTATGCTTGGGAAGATGGCCGACCACATCTTGGGTTAGCTGGAATGTATCTGAACTTTGATGCAAACTGGTGGAGTTTCTTAAAATATAACAGTACTGGCCGAGTAGGAACTAACTTCGTTGCTCCATATCTTCAGGCAGGTCAATCATTTAGTACAGTAGGCGGAACTGCTATAAATTACGCAAAAGGTATTTCACATCTTCCAATTCACTCAGAGTACATCCTAGAAGACAACGGCGCTTCAGGTCTTAACTTGAGTAGCAATCGTATTACCGATTCGGCTGGTTCATATATAAATTACCCATTAGTAGATTCGATATATATTCCTCATGGAATAGATCACTATACTACAGGAAGCAACAGAAATCCTAGCGATGTTAACCTTTCAGGCGTAAGTCCAGACGGCTCTGAGTCTGGGGTTATTGATTACGATTTCATTCGCTACCCAGCAAAAGCTGGAATAAGTTTTTTATCCAGAGATTTTTCAATTGCTAGCCGTTTTGGTGGTCCTTTAAACAGAAGAATCGCTCAAAAGTTATATCCCAATTTAGACCCAACAGATTTTAGCTGGAGTGCTGATGTAGGAATACCCTTGACTCGGATGCCTGCTACACTATCTGATCCAAACGCTGGTATAAGTCGTGACAACGATAATAATGCGTTAAATCTGTATAACGAGCAGAAGCCTTATCTTTTAGTGGATTTGATGGAGCGTGGCACACTATCACACCTTACTGATCCAGCAGACAATCTAATTGATTTAAGCGGGTATCAAATGAAATCAAAGATACTCGGTGGTAATATGACATCAAGCCAAACCGTCACCGCTAATACTGTAAATGACTATATTATTTGCGGGAGTGGGTTCAAAAACGCAAAGCACATGAATCTGTCGGGCTGTAAAGCGATGAGTAACACATTTGCAAACTACTCGGTAAGATTTTTTAATTCAAATACATCTTTTAGTGTCCCGGTATCTGCTTCAGACCTTCAGGATTTAAATGGCTTAGATGTTTCCAGCGTTGAAGACATGAATCGCGTGTTTGCTAACCTAAGAATAACCGGTACTTGGAATGGAGTTTCTGGGTGGGATGTAAGCAATGTGAGTTCGATGGAAGAGATATTTGTAATGAATCATACCGGCACTCTTGCAAATGTAAGACCTTGGAGACCAAATATTACAGAGACTTCTGGATGTTTTAGAATGTTCGGGCTTTGTGAATCTGAAGACGGACCAGAAATCTTTGAGGAATGGTTAAATGCGGGATGTATAAAAAACGCTGATGGTGCTTTCTCTAACTTCAGACAGAATTCAGCATGGTCTCTAGCTTCAATTACCGGTTGGGATGTAAGTAGTGTAACCAGCATGGATGACATGTTTGAGAATTCATGTGTAACAGATGAAGCAAGAAACTTCACATACGATCTTAGCAATTGGGATGTCAGTAATGTAAAAAGTATGCAAAGAATGTTCAAAGATTATGACACCAATTATAATCGCTCTACGACATTCTCACCAAACATTGGAAATTGGGACGTTACTAGCTGTGAAAATTTCACAAATATGTTCTATGGGCAGAAATTTAACGAAGCTCTGAACTGGGACTTGACAAATTGTAAAGTTTTCAATGCGTTTGGGGAGGCTTGGTTTACTACCGCTGATATATACCCTACAGCCACCCTTGCAGGTATTACATTACCTGCTAGTGGATCGCGAATGTTTTATAAGTGGAGTGGCTTATCTAGTCATACAGAGATAGGATCTCTTAGCACTAACCACGTTACAAGTCTAGAAGAGTGGTTTGAGCAGTCACCTCTTGGAGCTAACTTATCTTCATGGGACACAAGTAATGTGACAAATATGGCTGGAACGTTCAATAGCGCTACCGCTGTTAACGGAGTAGAGTCATCCATTGCAAACTGGAACACAAGCAATGTTACAAATATGTCGAGTGGCTTTTATAATTCTGAAACTTTTGCGCCATATGTCGGTAACTGGGACGTAAGCAGCGTAACTAACTTTAGTAATTGCTTTGCTCGTATTACTGGTGTCTCCGTACCAATTACTGGTTGGGATACAAGCAGTGCAACAGATATGTATTACATGTTTGAAAATGGTGATATTAATACAGATATTAGCAACTGGAATGTAAGCAGTGTAACAGATATGGAGGGTATGTTCTCATCAGCTACAGCGTTCAATCAACCAATCGGAAGCTGGGACGTAAGCAGTGTAACAAATATGAAGAGTATGTTCTTATCAGCCAGATCCTTCAATCAAGACCTTAGTAGCTGGGACGTAAGCAGCGTAACAAATATGCAGAATATGTTTAATGGTGCCACCGGTATCGCTGCCAATAATAGCCTAGCCAACTGGAACACTATTAACGTTACCGATATGTCAAAGATGTTCTATGGAGGCTTTGTATCGGAGTTCAATGGGTCGCTAAGTGGACTGCAAACTGGAAATGTGCAGACTATGCAAGAAATGTTCAGGTCAAACAAAGCCTTTAACCAGCCAATCGGAAGCTGGGATACAAGTAATGTGACAAATATGGAGGGAATGTTCCGAGATGCTGATAGTTTCAATCAACCAATCGGAAGCTGGGACGTAAGCAGTGTAACAACATTTAAATATACCTTTCTCCAAAACGACGGCTTTAATCAAGACCTTTCTAATTGGGACGTAAGTAGTGCGACAAGTCTGGTGAGCATGTTCAGCTCTAGCACCTTTAATAACGGAGGGCAGTCAGGTATCGGAAACTGGAACACAAGTAATGTGACAAATATGAGTTCTATGTTCAGAACTAACACAGTTTTCAATCAACCAATCGGAAACTGGAACACAAGTAATGTGACAAATATGGATTCAATGTTCTACGGGACTGCTTTCAATCAACCAATCGGAAACTGGAACACAAGTAATGTGACAAATATGAGGTCAATGTTCCAAAATAACACAGCTTTTGATCAAGATATTAGCAATTGGGATACAAGCAGTGCAACAGATTTATCTTACATGTTTCGTTACAACAATACCTTTACTAACGGCGGTCAACCATTTTACAAGCCTAGTGGTGGTTGGAGCTTTGCACACGCTCCAAATATTTTTGGCATGTTCAATCAAGCGACCGGAGTTTCTTGTGAAGTAAAAACAGATTTCTTAAAAATGATTAGTGATTCTGCTAAAGAACTGAAAGGTCTCAATAGAACCTATCATCAAATTAAAGGTATAACTTCTTGTGGAGCAGAAGCAGACTCACTAAGATTAAATCTTGTAGCAAGTGGATTTACTATTGTGGACCAGTAAAACAAAGGAATTAAATTAAATGAGTTTTAATACACCAAGAGATTTATTAAATCTATACAGAAATGGATTTGAGGGCGCGGTCTGTGACCCAGATGAAGTTGCAGACCTTCTAGGTAAATTAAAGACTCCCCTTTTCGGTGCTGCTGCATACAAACTTCATGGAGCGGGTGAGGGCAAAATGTCTCGCCCCTTCATGTCTTTGTTAAAGTTTGATTCTGGTTTTGGACCAGCAGAACGGCAGACAACCGGAGATTGCGTTAGTCATTCAACACGAAATGCTGTTGATATTACTAGAGCAGTAGAAATTGACATCAAGGGAGAATCTGAGAGCTTTGAGGGCAGAAGTGCCACAGAAGCCATCTATCAATCTCGCGGCCACATGGGTCAAGGTATGACTTGCTCTGGAGCCGCTAAATACGTCCATTCAAATGGCGGTATTTTGTTAAGAAAAGATTACGGTGTAGTTGATCTTTCTGTTTACAATTCTAGCCTTGGTGCTAGAAAAAGGATTCCTAAAAGTATCTATGTAACAGAAGCTAAAAAGCACCAAGTTAAAACTATTTCTATGATTACAACTTTAGAGGAAGCAAGAGATGCTCTTGCAAATGGTTACGCTATTAGCGTATGTTCTGGGTATGGGTTCAGTAGCCGTAGGGATAGCAATGGGATTGCCAAGCGTAGCGGTGGTTGGAGTCATGCTATGGCTTGGATCGCTTGCGATGATACTCGTAAACGATTTAACGAAACCCTTTTCTTAGTTCAGAATAGCTGGGGTAAATGGAATAGTGGCCCCAGAGTTCACGATCAACCGGAGGGTAGCTTTTGGATTAGAGAGAAAGACGCAAGAGGTATGCTGGCATCTAAAGGCTCGTGGGTCTTTAGCAATGTGGATGGTTTTCCCGCTAGAGATTTACCAGATTACGGAACATCATCATATCTATAAGGTGTAATTATGAAAAAATTTGTATTGTCAATTCTTGTGTCTGTGTGTTTTGCCGCTGGTTGCGACGTAAACGCACAGGTAGACAAAGAAATTCGACCAAGCCTGAGAGCATATGCTTCTACCCAGCTAGCAAAAACGGTAATCACTAATCCTGTCATTGAGGACGAGGATGAAGATGAAGAACTGTGTGACGGTTCTGGATACATCACTCATGGTGATGGACACAAAACCAAATGCCCCGGATGCTCTGCTTGTGATAAGGAGGATGTGCAGCCGGTACAGCCGGTAAAGCTGACTCGCAACATTTATCACATGGGTGCTAAGTGGTGTAAGCCATGTGAGCAGATGAAGCAAACGACTTGGAAAGATGAAGACCTGAAAAAGTACATGAAAGACAATGGGTATCAACTGTATCTCTTAGATGAGTCCAGAAGAGACCACAAAAAGTTTTTCAGATACTATGACATCAAAAAATATCCTACTATAGTTATTTTAGACAGAGACAATCTAAATAATCCTCTGAGTAAAATCGAAGGGTTTAAAGATGCTGACTCCATAGAAGCCATACTGGAAGGTTTAAAATGAGTAAATCTGAATCAGTTATCAAGATAGCAGAAAGGGTGCAATCTCACGTTGCCTCTAAAGATGAAAAATTTGGGTTTGACCCAATGACTATTCTCGCTATTGTAAACATTATTTTAACCATTTGTAGAATAATTTACGAGTGCAGAAAGAATAGAGAAGCAGTAAGATCAGGCTTTAAACAGCCAAATCTTTTTTACAGACTAATGCTTAAAAGGGCGGTTAGGAAAAACTTTAAATCAAAACAAGATCGCGAAAACGTATATGCAGCCTGCCTAGACGTTGGAGCAACTCTTTCGGAAAAAGAAATTTCAGAATTAATTCAAGAGGTTGAGAAAGACAAATGACGACATTTCAAATTATTATGGTGGTACTTGGTTCTTTGTTTGGGCTTAGTGCCTTTTCTGGGCAAATTAAATCGCTCGCTGCGAAAGGGGTTGACAAAGTAAAAGAAGTAAAACCTAAACCAAAGCCTGTGGAGCCAGAATCTCCAGAACTCGATCACGCTACCCTTGTAGACATTGTTAGATGCTGGGAAAACCTCAAGCGCATGTGTGAAGATCAGAACTTAGGCAAAGCGTCAGCGGAGCTTGATAAAATCTTCCCGTTACTAGTTTTAGAATCGGAGGAGAAACCAAATGAAGTTTAGACTTTTAATAGGGTTAGCCTTAGTATTGATTGGACTATTCGGAGAATCTTTATGGGAGAGTGCCAAGAAAATAAATTGGCCTGAACCAGAAGTTCCAGTCACGATTGTAGAACCAAGCATGGAATTAAAAACTCTCGTTCAGCCGATTGTGGATGAGGACATTTCATCAGAAGATGCTGCTCTCATGAGTGCTTTCTTTGAAGAACTAGCAAGTGTTGTTGCCAATGACACACAGTTTATTCAAAACACAGGTCAATTTAGAGTATTCAATGTTACCGCAGGTGGTCTTAATTTTAATAAACAATTAAAAGATAAGTACGAAAACCTTGGTGAGAATATTGATGCCGCAATCATGGAGGCTATGGGAAAAGAAAATGTGCCGATGGATGATGAAAAACGATCAGGCTTGGCAGAAGTGTTGATGGCTATAGCTTGGGGAGTGAAGCAGTGATAACCAGCAGAATCATTCAAGCTGTGGCCGATCACTATGGCATAAAAACAGAGCATGTTGACAAAGTTAAAAAACTAATTGATAATATTGAATTCACAAAGAGGGGTGGCGACGACGTTATCCTAATTAGAATTGGTGATGGTATCGAATTAACAATCAAGCAAAAGGAGAAGTAAATGCACTCTTGGTCGAAAAACGATGCCGCAAGAATCCCAGTAGCAGACGAGAAAGGCTTGGTAACATACAAGGTCTTTCGTGTGCTTTCCGTTACTAGGGAAAATTGTCCAACAGTTCGTGTTGATAACGAGCAATTGATGGCAAAGCATCCTGACGAATGGGATCATGTCGGCAGCTATACTTGGACTTGGAACCCGCTAACTCCGGGCGATCCATTCTACAAGTTTGTTCCGGCACAATAATTAAAAGTAAATTGATGAAACCCATAGTCTTCGACACTGAGGATTGTGGGTTTTTTCGTATTTTCCCCTTGACAAATTGGCTTTCGTAGACTATAATATAGTACGAGAGTTTGCCTAGATCGTACAACAAGTTTTATTAGAGGAAGTATTTTTAAATGCAGGTTACAAAAAGAGACGGAACCCTAGAAGAGTTTTCAGTTGAGAAGATTCACAAAGTTGTAAGCTGGGCCGTTAAGGGTATCAACGGTGTCTCGTTGTCTGACGTTGAGATGAACGCAAATCTATCTCTTTATGATGGAATTAGTAGTTCAGAAATCCACCAAATTCTTATCAAGTCGGCAAATGAC
>Ga0213865_10003159_pt1 | contig 10185 bp, 9 predicted proteins | sample PICome_6_FD_160100 | JGI IMG/M metagenome (GOLD analysis project Ga0213865, IMG submission 160100) | Coastal seawater microbial communities near Pivers Island, North Carolina, United States - PICO282 | ecosystem: Environmental > Aquatic > Marine > Coastal | place: USA: North Carolina | collected... | reverse complement strand
CTCGGCGGGAGCCTCTTCAGCAGCAGGAGCCTCCTCGGCGGGAGCCTCTTCAGCAGCAGGAGCCTCCTCGGCGGGAGCCTCTTCAGCGGCAGGGGCCTCCTTGGCTGCACCTTTTGCAGGAGCATCCTTTTCAGCACCGCGCTCAGCGAGGCCTTCCTTCACACCCTCAACAATGGCATCCACGACAGCCTTGATGGACTTGCTCGCGTCGTCGTTTGCGGGAATGGGGAAGTCGACCGGACGGGGGTCACTGTTGGTGTCCACCATGGCGATCACAGGAATGCCCAGCTTCTTGGCTTCTGCCAAAGCGATGTGCTCCTTCATCACGTCCACAATGAAAACGGCAGCAGGGATGCGGTTCATGTCCGAGATTGAACCGAGGTTCTTCTCGAGCTTGGCGCGCTGACGGCTGACCTGCAAGCGCTCACGCTTGGACATGGTGCTCAACGTACCGTCGGCCTCCATCTTGTCGATCTGCGTCATTTTGCGGATCGCCTTACGGATGGTGGCGAAGTTGGTCAACATACCACCTGACCAACGCTCCGTGACGTACGGCATGTTCACGGACTCAGCAGCCTCGGTGACAATGTCCTTGGCCTGCTTCTTCGTCGCAACGAAGAGGATGCGCTTGCCGCTCTTGGCAATCTGACGGGCAGCCGCAGCGGCCTCGTCAACGAGGACCACCGTCTTGTGCAAGTCGATGATGTGAATGCCCTTCTTCTCCGTGAAGATGTAGGGGGCCATGTGGGGGTTCCACTTGCGCTTGAGGTGGCCGAAGTGGGATCCTGCTTGAAGCAGTTGGTCGAAATTGGTGCGTGCCATGATGCTACGTTCCTGGGGTTAAGCAACAGCGAGGTAGCTTCGGATGAAGGTCCCCGCTGTTTGGATGCTAGCTGTATATGCTGAATTGGGGTAAGCTGGAGATCAGCGCTTGGAGAACTGGAACTTCTTCCGCGCTTTCTTCTGGCCGAACTTCTTGCGCTCAACCATACGTGGGTCACGTGTGGTGAGACCTTCGGCCTTCAGGGTGGGCTTCAACTCTTCGTTCAGTTCAATCAGCGCCTTGGAAATCGCCAGGCGCAGGGCCTCGGCTTGTCCCGTGATGCCGCCGCCGTCAAGGTTGGCCTTGATGTCGAACTGGTCGAGGGTTTCGGTCAGCATAAAGGGCTGCTTGACCTTGTACTGAAGCGTAGGAAGCGGGAAGTACTCCGTGAGGTCCCGCTTGTTGATGGTCACCTTGCCGGTGCCCTGTGTCATGTAGACGCGGGCGATGGCATTCTTACGGCGACCTGAGGTATTGATCGTCTGCATGCGAATCAGGAGGGAATGGCGTGAGCGGTGGGCTGCTGTGCCTCGTGGCTGTGCTCAGCACCGACGTATACGTGTAGGTTCTTGTAGATGGCGCTACCGAGGCGGTTCTTCGGAAGCATGCCGCGTACAGCGTGCTCCACAAGGCGCTCAGGCGTGCGCTCGCGCACTTCGTTGGCCGTGCGGCGGTACTGACCACCGGGGTAACCAGAGAAACGGATGTACTCCTTGTCTTCCCACTTGTTGCCCGTCAACTCGACCTTCTCGGCGTTGATGACGATGACATAGTCACCACAATCAGCATGAGGGGTGAAGTTCACCTTGTGCTTTCCGCGCAGCAAGCGCGCGATTTCAGAACAAAGACGGCCCAGACGTTGCCCTTCGGCATCGACCAGCAACCATTTCTTGTCGGCGTTCTCCTTATTGACGGAGACGGTTTTGTAGCTCAACGTATCCACTGCGCTTCGAGTTGATAAACCCCGGAAAATTCGGGGTGCGAATATAGTGGCAATTCCGATGGGGTACAAACCCCTGAGCAAGAGTGTTTCCCATGGGCCAAAGTGGATGACAAATGAGGTGGCTTTTGCCTCCGTTCACAGCACATGGAAAACATGCCCCTCGACTTGGCCCAAGTGCATCGTAAAATTGAACCCTCATGACGGCATACGAAAGACATCCACCCCACCCGGTTGGCGGAACCATTGAGGTCATTGCTGGCCCCATGTTTTCAGGTAAGACTGAAGAGCTGCTCCGCCGACTTCGCAGGGCCACACTGGCAAAACAGGCCGTCACACTGTTCAAGCCTGAGCGCGACAACCGGCACGGAACCACCGATGTGGTCAGCCATGACGCCCGCCGACAGCCCGCTTACGCCATGAAAGATGCCGCAGCATTGGAGGCGATGGTCGACAAGATGATTGCCAGCCAGGATATGCCTGACGTCGTGGGTGTTGACGAAGTCCAATTCTTCGGTGAAGACATTGTCGCTGTGTGCAACCGCATGGCGGATGCCGGCATTCGGGTGATCACCGCCGGCCTTGACCTCGACTACCTCGGACGGCCTTTTGGGTGCATGCCCTTGTTGCTTGCACACGCTGAGTATGTGACCAAATTGCACGCCATTTGCTCCATCACAGGACGGCCCGCCCATTTCTCCCACAGGGTGGAAGGCGGCAATGAAGATGTACAAATCGGAGGGGCGGAATCCTACCAGGCCCTCTCGCGCGAACCTTATAATGAAGTCGTGGTCCGGTCACACCACCGGGTCACCACCTCCGAATGAAAATCGGCCCGGCCCTCTGGGAAGAACTGGCCGACACCCTCGGCGGCTCCGTCATCGGTCACCCCGACGGCAAGCCAGTCGACTTTGAATACCTCGCCACGGACAGCCGAACCTTGCACGCAGGGTCGGAAGCGCTTGAGCGCACCGTGTTTATCGCTTTGCGCGGCCCGCGGCACGACGGTCATGCCCACGTCCACACCGCCGCACAGCAAGGCGTCAAGGGGTTCATCATCGCCCAAGACTGGACGGGATCTCTGCCCGACAGCCACGTTCTCCGCGTGCCCGACACCCTCGCGGCTTTGCAGGCTTTGGGGGCCGCCGCCCGCAAAGCCAGGACCGGCCAAGTCGTGGGCATCACGGGGTCCAACGGCAAGACCACGGTCAAAGAATGGGCCCGCGCATTGGCCCCTGCCTCGCTCCACACATCCCGCAGCCCCGGCAGCTGGAACAGCCAAGTCGGCGTTCCGTTGGCGCTCTGGGGCTTGGACGACCATGCGGACCTCCACCTCGTAGAAGCCGGCATTTCACTGCCCGGAGAAATGGACGCCCTCGCATCCATCATCCACCCCAACATCGGGGTCATGACGCATTTCGGCGATGCACACGACGCACACTTTGCAAGCCGGGCGGAAAAGGCGCGAGAAAAAGCCCGCCTGTTTTCAGGCTGCTCCTCCATCATCCTGGGCACACATGACCCCGACATACTGAAGGCCCTGCAAGACATTCACGCAGACGCACGTTGCGTGCATTGGGCGTGGCCCGAAGACCAGCACCCCGGCCTCGGCACGCTCGCGCTAAACATCACCGACATAGCACTCGGAGCCGACCATTCACGTATGACCGGTTTGTGGCGCGGCCATGCCGTCCAGTGGACGCTGCCTTTTACCGAAAAAGCGCACCTGGCCAACGCCTTGACGTCCGCCCTGCTCATCTTGGAAATCACCGGCGACCTCGAAGGCGTCACTGCGCGGTTGGCCCACCTCCGTCCTCTGGGAATGCGGCTCGAACACCTGTCCGGCACCGGCGGTGGCACCATCATCAACGATACTTGGAACCACGACCTCGACGGACTGTCCACAGCACTCGAGGCACTGGAACGGCTGGGCGACCGACGCAAGAAAGCCGTGGTTCTGTCGGACATCGTTCCATTCGACCGAAACGACGAGGGCCAATTCGCCCGTTTGCGACACACCTTGGCCCTCCGCGAAGTAGACCGTTGGATAGCCGTCGGTCCCCAACTTTCGCACGGAATCCCCGGCATTGAACCTGACGCCATCCAACATTACGCCACCACTGAAGAACTGCTCGACAGCGCAGCTTTGGACGGGCTTCAAGGGTGGAACGTGTTGGTCAAAGGCGCCCGGCCCTTTGCCTTTGAGCGTGTGGCCCGCGCATTGGAAGCCAACCCGCACACCACGGTTTTCGACCTCGATCTCGGACGCCTTGCCCACAACCTGCAGCTGCACCGAGACCAAATCGGGCGCCCCATCATGGGCATGGTCAAGGCCTTTGCCTACGGCGCAGGGGACGCAGTCGCTGTAGAACTCGATCGCCTCGGCATCGAACGCCTCGCCGTGGCCTTTGCCGAAGAAGGCATCGCCCTGCGCAAGGCGGGGGTGCGTTGCCCCATCATGGTCCTCAATGCCGACCCCCAGCGCTTCACCGACTTGTTGGCGTGGCACTTGGAGCCCGAAGTCCACAACCTGATCACCCTCAAACAATGGGGGCACGCCTTGCTTTCCGCTGCGCCTTCTGACGGCCACTCCCGCGGCGTTCACCTCAAAGTAGAGACCGGCATGCACCGCCTCGGGCTGGGGACGGAGGAAGCCGCCACAGCGGGGAGCCAATGCGCAGAAATGGGCATCCCCATCATCAGCGTGTACAGCCACCTTTCCGCGGCCGACGACCCAGCGGCCGACCACCACACGCAGCAGCAGATTGACCAGTATGTCTCAGCCTGCGAAGACATTCGAAAGGGGTGGGAAGCCGCAGGCAGTGGGCCGCTCAGCTTCATCCAACACCTCGCCAATACAGCCGGTGCCGCCCGGTTCCCTCAAGCCCGTTTCGACATGGTGCGCATTGGCCTTGGGCTCTACGGACTCGACGCCTCTGGAACCACAGAGGGGCTGCTGCCCATCGGGCGCTTTCACACGCGGATCAGCCACATCCACGACGTCCCTCCCGGAGAGGCCGTCGGCTATGGCGCCAAAGACAAGTCAGGCCACCACAGGCGCATCGCCACCCTGCCGGTTGGATATGCCGACGGCCTTCCCCGGGCAGCTGGGATGGGCAAGGCGAGCTTATTTGCAGGGGGTCGGAAATGCCCCACCGTCGGCCCCGTTTGCATGGACGGATGTATGATCGACATCACAGGGTTGGAAGTCCAAGTCGGGGATTCCGTCGAGGTCTTTGGAGACCATGCCGCCATCGAAGACCTCGCGGCCGCCACGGATACCATTCCCTATGAAATCCTATGTCGCATCCCACAGCGCGTCAGGCGGCGGCACCTGCGCACCTGAGGCCCATTGTAACTTCGCGCCGTGGACCGCTCACGGAAAATCCCCATCGAAGAAGGCGACACCTACACATCGCCCGAAGGTTTCCTTGTCTTCACAGAACAATACCACCGCAAGCGCGGGTATTGTTGTACCAGCGGTTGCAAGCACTGCCCCTACGGCTACGACAAGGGGACAGGCCGCATCCGCAACCCCAAAGGCCACTAACCGAACGCCATGAACTCCACCCTTGCCTCCGATTTGACCCTGGCTGAATTTCACCGTGAAGTCGCCGCTGGACTGCCCGACGTGCTGCCGACACCCAAGCAACGCTCCAACGAAGTGCCCCATGCACCGGTGCGCAAGGACATCTTGACCCCACAACAGAAGGAGCTGGCCTTGGCCAATGCCCTGCGCTATTTCCCGGCCGAACAGCATGAAATCCTCGCACCAGAATTTGCCGAGGAACTGAAGGACTACGGGCGCATCTACATGTACCGGTTCATGCCGGACTACGACATGTATGCGCGGCCCATTGATGCCTATCCCGCACAAACCGCACAAGCGGCGGGCATCATGCTCATGATCCAGAACAACCTGGACCCCGCCGTGGCGCAACACCCCGAAGAACTCATCACCTATGGCGGCAACGGTGCAGTGTTCCAGAACTGGGCCCAATACCGGCTGGTCATGCGCTACCTCAGCGAAATGACCGAAGAACAGACCCTCGTCATGTACAGCGGTCACCCCCTCGGCCTCTTCCCCTCCCATCCTGGCGCCCCTCGGGTGGTCGTGACCAACGGCATGGTCATCCCCAACTACAGCGGAGCCGATGACCTGGAGCGCATGAACGCCATCGGCGTGAGCCAATACGGCCAAATGACCGCCGGTTCCTACATGTACATCGGCCCCCAAGGCATCGTACACGGCACCACCATCACCGTCCTCAACGCAGGCCGCCGCCTGGACCCCGAAAACCCCACCCTCGCCGGCAAGCTCTTCGTGACGGCAGGCCTCGGTGGCATGTCCGGCGCGCAACCCAAGGCAGGCAACATCGCTGGCGTCGTATCGGTCACCGCTGAGGTGGACCCTGCTGCGGCCTGGAAGCGACACGAACAAGGATGGGTGGACCACGTTGTGGAAGACGTCGCCGAACTTGCCGAGCGGGTCCGGGCTTCTATGACAGCCCAAGAAGCGGTGAGCTACGCCTACCTGGGCAATGTGGTCGACGTGTGGGAACACTTCCACGAAGCCGGCATCCACATTCACCTCGGTTCAGACCAAACCTCCTTGCACAACCCTTGGGCGGGCGGCTACTATCCCGCTGGACTGACCTTCGAGGCCGCGCAACAGATGATGGCTGAAGCCCCGGATGAATTCAGGGAGTGCGTCCAACGCAGCCTGCGGCGCCATGCCGAGGCCGTCAACCGCCACACCGCCAAGGGCACTTACTTTTTTGATTACGGAAACGCCTTTTTGCTGGAGAGTTCCCGCGCTGGCGCTGACATCATGGCCGAGGATGGCGAGAACTTCCGCTATCCCAGCTACGTCCAAGACATCATGGGGCCGATGTGCTTCGATTACGGTTTTGGGCCCTTCCGTTGGGTCTGTGGTTCAGGAGATCCCGCCGATCTGGACACAACAGATGCCATCGCCTGCGAAGTGCTGGAAGGCATGATGGCCGATGCCCCTGTAGAAATTCGCCAGCAGATGGCCGACAACGTCCAATGGATCCGAGGCGCCAAGGCCAACAAACTTGTCGTCGGTTCTCAGGCCCGCATCCTCTATGCGGATGCCGAAGGGCGCATGCGCATTGCCAAAGCGTTCAACGACGCCATCGCCAGTGGTGCGCTTTCTGGCCCTGTGATTTTGGGCCGCGACCACCACGATGTGAGCGGCACGGATTCTCCCTATCGCGAGACCTCCAACATCTACGATGGCTCGGCGTTTACAGCGGACATGGCGGTCCAAAACTTCGTCGGCGACGCTTTCCGAGGTGCCACTTGGGTGTCCCTCCACAACGGCGGAGGCGTCGGTTGGGGAGAGGTCATCAATGGCGGGTTCGGCATGCTCCTCGACGGTTCTGCCGAGGCCGAGGCCAAGCTCACTTCCATGCTGCATTGGGACGTCAACAACGGCATCGCCCGCCGAAGCTGGGCCCGCAACAAAGAAGCCCAGTTTGCCATTCGCCGCGCCATGGAGGCAGAGCCCAAACTCAAGGTCACCCTCGCACAGAATGCAGACCCCGCGCTCATTCGGCGCGCCCTTTCCTAATGGAACACTACCAATCCCGCTGGACGGCTGAAACCCAGTCAACGGCACCCCTTCCCCCCTTTCCTTGGGCGGGGCACCATTTCGAAGCGTGCCACTTCGAAGGGCTCGACCTCAGCCATTCCGATTGGCGGGACGCCCGCTTCGAGCACTGCACTTTTCAATCCTGTCTGCTGTCCGAAGTGCGCCTCACCAACGTGCGCTTTCACGGCGTCACCTTTGCCGATTGCACCCTCAATAAAGTGCGTTGGACCACCCTCCAACCGTCCTTCATGTCCTTCACTTTGGACCAATGCAAGGCCCCCTTGTGCGACTGGGAAGACATGGACCTCAAGGGCATGAAACTGGAGCGGTCCGACCTGAGCGGAAACAACTTCTCGGGTGCAGACGCACGTGAAACCTCGTGGACAGAAAGCCGGCTGCGCGACGCCATCTTCCAGCGAACCGATCTGCGGGACGCCGACCTGCGCGGCGCCACAGACTGGACCATTGACCCTTCGGACAACCGCCTGAGGGGGGCGCGTTTCGACGCGGCAGACCTCAGCGGTTTGGTCAAGGGGCTGGGCATCCGTCTCGACTGAAAGACGCCCCTGTAGAAACCGCAGGAAACGTTTTAACAAGCATTTCGTTTCCTCCGTGCATTCCCCACACTACTTTTGCGGCCTAGAAAATGCCCTGAATGAGCCCCATCACTCAAGGAACCCAACAAGACGCGCGCCTGTCCGAGCTGCTCAGCGGGTGTGAGCAGGCGTTCCGAAGGTTTGGGGTCAGGGCGGTCAGCATGGACGACCTCGCCTCACAACTGGGCGTTTCCAAAAAAACACTGTACCGGTACTTCAAAGACAAGGCCGACTTGGTACTGCAGGTCTTCAACCAAGCCTGCAACCGCCAATCAGAGCGCACCGAGGCCCTCGCAAAAGGCGGGCTGAACGCCATCGATGCGGTCATCGCCGTCATGGAGTATTTCCAAGGTGAACTCCGTGAAATGCACCCCAGTATGCTGTTCGACCTTCAGAAATACTACCCTGAAGCCATGAACCGCCTGCACCACCACAAGATGGAGGCCATGCAGGGATACCTCATCCGCAACATCCAACGCGGACAGTCCGAGGGCCTGTTTCGCTCTGATTTTGATGCCAAGCTGATTTCAAGGCTGCACATGGCCATGGTGCACACCATGACCGATCCGTCCACCATTGACGAATTCGGCCGGCCCTTGTCCGATCTGCAACAAGAACTGCACACCTATCACCTCAGGGGCATTGCCACCGACAAGGGATTGGAATACCTCCGTCAACGCAACAACAACCCGTGAACACATCCACCATCATGCGTACACTCCCTCTGTTGGTCGCCCTGCTTTTGCAAGGCCCCATTTTCGGCCAAGCTTCCCCCAGTGGATCGGGGGTCAGGCTCACGCTCGAAGAAGCCCAGTCATTGGCGGCCACCCGGGCTTACAACGTCCGCTATGCTTCATTTGACACCCAAGAAGCGGCAAGCAGCACACGAGAAATCATCGCTTCCGGCTTTCCACAGGTGAGCGGTTCGGTCGAATACAACCGCTACATCGACATCCCAACGCAAGTCTCCAGCGGCGACGTCTTCGGTTTCCCTGATTACCTCAACTCCTTCTTGGGTGGTGTCGCACAAGCCACAGGCGTTCCCTTGGATGCCCCTCCTGCCGACCCCAACGCCATTCAAGAGTTTCAATTCGGCGCTTCCCAAACCATGACCGCAGGGATCACCGCCACACAACTCATTTTCAGTCCGAGCTACTTCGTCGGCATCCAAGCCGCCAAGGCCTACGCCAGCGGGATGGAAGCCGCGGAATCCAAGTCCATCGCCGACGCCCGACGCGCCGCAGGTGAAGGCTATGCCGCCGCATTGGCCGCCCAAGAAAATGTCGCCATCCTCATGGCTGCAGAAGCGCTGGCCGAAGAGGCGCTGATGCAGACCCAAGCCTTGGTTCAAGAGGGGCTCGCTGAGTCCACCGATGCCGATCAGTTAGAGCTCGCCTTGTCCGAAATGGCCCAACAAAGGGCCACGGCAGAAAGCATGGCGACCGTGGCGTTGGATGCCCTCAAGTTCACCGTCGGCATGCCGGTCGAGACGACCGTGATCCTGGCCGACAGCTTTGAGACGTTGTCCAGCGCATTCGATGGCGCATCGGTACTCGGCACTCCGTTTGACGCAAACCGGTTGCCCGAAATCCAATCCCAGACCAAGAACCTCGAGCTCTCCGAACTCGGGATCCGGAACGAAAAAGCCGCCGGCATGCCCAGCATTGGCGCATTCTACACCAACCAGCGCAATGCCCAGCGAGAAGCCTTTGACTTCTTCAAGGCCGGAAGCTGGTACCCCATCCAACTGGTTGGGGTTCAAATGAACATTCCCATTTGGTCCAGCTTTGGCGGCAAGGAGAAAGTCCTGCAGGCCGAGTTGACCCGGGACCGCGCCTCGACCGCCCTCGAGCAGATGACGCAAGCGGCCACCCTCGAATACCGAGCCGCACGGTCCGAATACAACGCCAGCCTGGAACAACGTGTCCAAGCCCAGCGTGGACTTGCCCTCGCCGAGCGCATCCTCGACCGCACCCGCATCCGTTTTCAGGAGGGCCTCGCCAGCAGTTTTGACCTCACGCAGGCCCAAAACCAGTTGGTCAACGCCCAAGCCAACCTCGCCCAAGCCACGCTCCGCTGGTTCAACGCCCACCTCCGCCTCGAACGTTCCCTCAACGCCTGATCCCCATGATCCGCACATCCCTCTTCCTCACCGCCACACTTTTGCTAACCGCTTGTGGTGGTTCCGCGCCTGACAGCGCCCCTGAAA
>Ga0213865_10003158_pt1 | contig 10188 bp, 11 predicted proteins | sample PICome_6_FD_160100 | JGI IMG/M metagenome (GOLD analysis project Ga0213865, IMG submission 160100) | Coastal seawater microbial communities near Pivers Island, North Carolina, United States - PICO282 | ecosystem: Environmental > Aquatic > Marine > Coastal | place: USA: North Carolina... | reverse complement strand
GCATCGCCTCCCAGAATGCCCATTTTGCGGACAGATAGGATTGCTCTTCATCCATATCCCGTTCCATCGGGTGCCAAATGCGGCGCCAAATCTGCGCAGGTTCACCACCAATCAGGGCCTTACCAAAGATTTGCCCCACATGCGTATGGGCGTCGACCATGCCGGGGATGATCGCGCGACCGGGAAGCGGGGTCGCTTCAGGAAACTCAGAGGCCAGGCCAATTCCTGTGATCTTCGTTCCCTCAAAGCGGATAGCCCAATCGCGTTTGACCCCATCTGGAGTCAGTAAAACCTCTGGCGCCAGCGTCGCAGGGGAGGAAAGCAGGTTTTCAAAATCCATGGGATCAATCGGGCGGCCCTGTGCTAGGCCGCCCGCCTATTTTGAGGTTATTCTAGAGTGATCCGTGACGCATCAACCGCTTCCATCGGGCCAGTGGCCAAGAAGCCTTTGATCAGATCGCGAGACGGTTCTGCTTCGACCATACCTTGTTCAACAACCCAACCGGCCTGCACTTCAAGGATGTCCAAAAGGCCGTTCGCCAAGCCGATTTCATATTCAGCTTCTGAGAACTTTTCCTTGATAACCTCCATCGACAACAGGCCCTCAGTCGCTGTTTCAAGAGCCATCATCGCGCCCTCAGGATTGGTTTCGATGAACTCTTCCGCTTTGACCAAGGCGCGTGTGAAGGCTGCCAGCTCATCTGGACGCTCGTTTAGCATTTCGGGTGTTGCGGATAGAACGAACCAAGCGATGTAGGCGTCGCTGCGGAATTCACGGTAGTCATCGCCAAGCGCTTCTTCAGCCGCAGGGTAGAAGTCTGGGAACATGATGCCCGCGTCGATATCACCACGAGCGAGCGCTGGCACGATGTCAGGGGGCGCAACATTGATGACTTCTGCGCTCACTCCGAACTCGGTCAGGAGCGCTTCGGTGAAAAACTGGGTGTTTGAGCCCATTGTGGTACCGATCTTTTTGCCTTCGAGGCTCGTTGGATCTTCAAACCCGATGGAGGCTTTAGAGATCATACGGTTGGCTGTGTAGCGAGACAGCGTCGTGAAAGTCCCAAACGGTTGGGCACGAAGGGCCGCGATGGACACTGGGTATTCGGCCATGAAGGCCACATCCAACTGGCCACCAATCAGCGCTTCAAGCGCACGACGGCCAGAAGTGAACTTAACGGCTTCCAGCGTGATGTCTTCTTCAGCGAAGTACCCTTCGGATTGGGCGACGACGATTGGCAAGGTTTGCAAGTTCGGTGCAAAGCCGATCGTGATGTCAGCGGCAAAAGCCGTAGCTGCTGACATTGAAAGCGCGGCAGCCGCGCCAAAGAATTTCATTAACATTGGTACTCTCCTGTTTAGGTTTCAGTCTTCATGGCGCAGCAGTCCGAGCAGCTTGCTGCGCAGGTTTAGGAATCCGTCGCTCATCCGGTCGACGGGTCGGGGTCTCTCCAATTCTACGGCAACGTTTTCAATGATCCGCCCGGGGGCAGAGGCCATGACGTAAACAACATCCGCGAGCCGCAGCGCCTCATCGACGTCATGGGTCACGAAAAGCACGGTCTTGCGCCGGCGCATCCAGATGTCGGTCAATAGTTCATGCATCCGCAGTCGCGTTTGCGCATCAAGTGCACCAAAGGGTTCATCCATGAGCAAAACATCGGGATCAGCCGCAAGCGTACGCGCAATCGCAACGCGCTGCTTCATCCCGCCAGACAGTTGGCCTGGGAACTTGGTGGCATGTTCAGAAAGCCCAACTTCGCCAAGCGCCTCCATTGCGCGTTTGCGACGTTCTTCTTTGGCGATGCCAAAGCGTTTCAGTGCAAACTCAACATTCCCGCGTGCCGTAAACCATGGGAACAAAGCAAAGTTCTGGAAGATAACACCTACACTTGGATGTGGACCGATTACTTTTCGTCCATCAACTTGAACGCTGCCTTCCGTCGGCGCGGTAAAGCCAGCTACGGCGTTCAACAGCGTGGACTTACCACAACCCGAAGGACCGATCAGCGCGGTAAAGGTGCCGGGCTCAAGATCAAGATCGGTCGGGGCTAGCGCAATTGTTTGGGTCTCGCCCTCGCCAAACACAATGGACAGACCCGCGATACGCACCCAGCCTTTGCCTGATTGCTCTGAGGCATCTGGTTGAGTTTGCAGGGCGGCGATTTGATTCATGGCAGTAGCTCTTCGAACAGTCAGCGAAGAGTTGCATTGATTTTATGGTGCGCGATTGTGCTGTTTTCAGCTCGGCCTGGTGCGAAATTTGCACCGCTAAGCAGTCTAGGGAAATTTAGGCACTCATTTCGATCCTGAAATGGGCGTTCCGCTTCGATATGCTCAAAAATTTGGCAAATGACGTCGGCCAACAAAGGAATGACAATAAACTGACATACGCGATTTTGTCGGCCTCGCTCGCTGTTTAGAATTAGACCTGCCTCAGAGGACGGATAAAATGTTCGCAAAACAGCTCACCCACTTCAAACCGATCTTGTCGATTCTCTTTGTGATCGTGATTTGGCAGCTCGCTCATTCGCTTGGGTTGACCAATCGCAACCTGTTTCCGGGGCCATGGGAGGTCGCGAAAGCCTCTGTCAAATTGTTCAATGACGGTGTGATGATGAAGGATCTCAAAACCTCGACCTCGCGGGCAGCGGTCGGGTTTTGCATCGGCGCAAGTTTAGGCATTTTGGCCGGGATCCTGACGGCACGTGTCTCGGTGGTGCGCCTATTGGTCTATCCGTTTTTCAATATCTTGCGGCCCATTCCCGCGATTGCCTTGGTCCCAATCGCAATTGTTTGGTTTGGGATTGGTGAAAATTCGAAATACTTCGTCATCGCCTACACGGTATTCCTAGCGGTTTGGCTTGCGACCCATCACGGCATGGAACACGTGCCAGAAACTTACATCCGCGCGTCCCGCTCACTCGGAGCGCCATGGTGGCGAGAGTTCTTCGAAGTGGTCGTTCCCGCCGCCGCTCCGCATATATTCGCGGGTCTGCGTTTTGGAGCGGCGCTTGCTTTCCTAAGCCTTGTTGCAGCTGAGCTGACCGGGTCTTCCGCCGGGATTGGCTACCGACTGGAAGAGGCGCGGCAATACTTTCAAGTAGACCGCATGTTTGTCGGGCTGATCCAGCTTGGCTTGCTTGGTGCCGCCCTCGACAGTTTCTTTGTCTTTGCCAGCAAACGGGTCGTGCACTGGGAAACGGTGTGAAATGTAAAAGCTTTAGTAGTGGGCTACCGAACCAAAATTTGGGCAATATTTATCGAGAGCGGTGAATTTTCTGCACCGCTCTGGCAAATATTTGGCAGACGTCAGATAGCCATTGGCTAACTAGGATTGACGCATGAAAACGATCAAAAGTCACCCTTACGAATGGCCATATAACGGCGATCTACGTCCGGAAAACACGGCCCTGATTATCATCGACATGCAGACCGACTTTTGCGGAAAAGGCGGTTACGTCGACGCGATGGGCTATGATCTGTCGCTTACACGTGCTCCCATTGAGCCGATCCAAGCGGTGCTGAAGGCGATGCGCGAAAAGGGCTACCACATCCTACATACCCGCGAAGGTCATCGTCCGGACCTTAGCGATTTGCCTGCAAACAAGCGTTGGCGATCCCAGCAAATCGGTGCCGGTATCGGTGACCCTGGACCCTGCGGCAAGATACTTGTGCGTGGCGAACCCGGTTGGGACATCATCGACGAGCTTTACCCAATCGATGGCGAAACCATTATTGATAAACCCGGCAAAGGCAGTTTTTGCGCAACCGATCTTGAGATGGTCTTGCGGATGCGCGGGATTGAAAACCTTGTGATTTGCGGAATCACCACAGACGTTTGCGTCTCTACCACGATGCGCGAGGCCAATGATCGCGGGTTCGAATGCATTGTGCTCGAAGACTGCTGTGGCGCAACCGATAAGGGCAACCACGATGCTGCAATCAAGATGGTCACGATGCAAGGCGGTGTTTTTGGCGCGGTGGCGGATAGCAAAACGCTGATTGCGGGCCTTGGCTAAATGCAAACCATCAAGGCGGACCCGTTTCCGTTTCCTTTTGAACGTAAAAGCCTCGGCCTCATCGTAATCGACATGCAACGTGATTTTGTAGAACCGGGTGGATTTGGGGCCAGCCTAGGGAATGACGTATCGCGAATAGGGGCGATTGTGCCCACAGTCGCCCGGCTTATTTACGGCTTTAGGAACGCCGGCTTGCCGGTGATCCACACGCGCGAATGTCACCGCCCCGATCTGTCAGATCTGCCCGATGCCAAGCGCGACCGCGGTGCCCCCTCTTTGCGTATCGGCGATCGCGGCCCGATGGGGCGCATTCTGGTCGCGGGCGAACCTGGAGCCGAAATCATTCCCGAGCTGGCCCCGCTGCCCGGCGAGCCTGTGTTGGACGAGCCGGGCAAAGGCGCGTTTTGCCGAACTGAGTTTGAAACCTTGCTGACCTCGCGCGGGCTGCGCCAGCTTGTCTTTGCGGGTGTCACAACGGAAGTTTGTGTACAGACCACCATGCGCGAAGCCAACGACAGGGGTTATGATTGCCTTTTAGCTTATGACGCGACCGAAAGCTATTTTCCCGAGTTCAAAGCGGCCACGCTTCAAATGATCACCGCTCAAGGCGGGATTGTCGGCTGGGTGACCTCGACGGAATCGATCTTGCAGGCGCTGTATGACTGAGCCGTTGAACATCGCAGGCCTTCTGACAGGTGGCTGGCGCGATCTCACCTTCGCTCCGTTCCGTGAAGGGATCGAGATTGCATGGCTCTGCGAAGGGGAACCGGGCATCGCGGTCTTGCGCTATGCGCCCGGAGCTTCGGTCCCACTTCATATACATCCGGATGTTGAGATGATCCTCGTACTGGACGGCGCGCAATCGGACGCATCGGGCACCTACAGGGCGGGAGATGTCGTCATCAACCCGCCCGGCAGCCAGCACAGCGTATTCAGCGACGAGGGGTGCGTTGTTCTATTGACGTGGTCGAAACCAGTCGTGTTTGTTCAGGACGCTTGACCAGACGATCGGTCTGTCTGAACAAAGTCGCGCGCCACGCCAATCAAATGGTCGCGCGCTATCAGTTCAGCGAGTTCGGCTTCACTCCAATCCGCGGCCCAATCGGGCTGTTCGGGCAAAACCAGATAACGCATATCGGCGTTGCTATCGTGAACAGTCAATTGAATGTCTTTTGCCAAGTCCAAGCCAAACTCAGCTAGAACCTTGCGGGGTTCGCGGACCGAGCGCGCGGTAGGCTTTCGAGATGTACCAAGACGGCGGCTGACCAAGGATAGAACGCGGATAGCACGAGCACAGCGTACAGGTGATCAGATTGTGTTGATCAGGTGTATTCTCGACGACAATGATCCGCGCTTCGGTTACTGCCATGCCAAGGCTTTGGATGGTGGACCGCCCATCGGCCAAAAGCGCGGACTTGAAAGCGGGGTCGGTCCAGGCCTTGGCCACAATCTCGGCGCCCTGATGAAAGCCTGGACTTTCCAGCTTGGCAATCGCGGCGGTCACTTCCTGCGCGGTGACAAGCCCTTTGGCGATCAACACCTCTTGCAAAGCGTTTACGACGATCTGGCCTTCAATGTTGCCCGCTTCATCCTCGACGACGATGGCTTGATGATCGTCATGGGGCATTTGCGGCTCCTTGTGTTTCCAACCAATGGTCGTAGACCTCAAGCACAAGGCGGTCTTGCGGCGGGTGCGGCTCATTGCTCCAAAGCTGTGATTGCGGGAAACTGACCCGGTAAAGGTCAACCGCTTGTCCATTCGTTTTGCCTAAGGACAGGTCTTCGGGGTTCAGATATCGACCGCAATACTGGACCACTTCCCCAACTTGCCCGCGAATGTAGTGGGGAATCCGCACATGCCCAGCTTTGCCCAAGGCGCGCACCCGAACCCTGTCTCCGGTAGAAAAGCGCGTCACATTGCTTGTCATCCGGGCCACCTCTTGCGGCCCTCGGACATCGCTGCTTCTAATTCTTCGCGAGTCAGAACACCTTTTTCGATCAGGATATCCACCATCGCTTCAAGACGGCGCCGGTAAAAAGAAAAGCCATCATACTTCTTTTCACCAAAGCTTTCGAAGCCACGCCGCAACTCATCGAGAGAGACCAGCCGCCGCGTTCCGTCGCCCAAAAGCGAACGCAAGGCCTCGGATTGTTTCTCCCAATGTAGCCACGGCAACTCGACCATCGGGATTTGGCCTGCCTGGTCGCCGCCAATGTCGTGATAGCCTCGCGGTCCCTTATCCGTCATCCAATGTCCTTATGTAACGCACGTAATACGTTCACCAGCTCGCGCATGAACCGCGCCGATGCTACGGGCAAGGTGCGTCCCCGCAGCTGTCCCAACAGCAAATTTCCAGGCACCACGTCCTGAACAGATAGCGGGCGTGCAATAAGATTGGGATGCTGTGCCATATCGAGGCCAATCGGAAACTGAAAGCTGATCATGTCTTCCCATTCGCCGTAATGACGCATGAAGTCAAAGCTTTCGGATTCGATCAGCGGATTGACCCGCGCCGCGGTCAACCGACGCGCGGCATTTTCCAGCAATACACGGACTGCGAACTTTTCAGACGGGGCAACATGCGGGAACCCAAGCGCATCCCGCAGCCGGATCTCGGACTGATTGGCCAAAGGATGCTCGGCCTGCATCACAACGTGGATCGGCTGCTCTATGGCGTGGACAACTTCGAAATCCACCATCGTCAACGGCTCAAAAACCAATGCAATGTCGCTGGCAAACTCGGACAACTCGCGCTCTGCTGCGACCCGGTCGCGCGCATTGACTGTGAAAGTGACGCCCGGATGCTCACCGCGATAGCGCGAGATTTCGCGTGGCAGAAAGAACGGCAGCAAAGCTTGCGAGCACGCGATCGAGACATGCCCGCGCCGCACACCGGACAGGTCCGAGACCTGACTTTTGAGGCGCGCGAAATCCGACCTGTGCGCGCGAATATGATGCAGCAACAACTCGCCCGCCGGGTTGAGACGAACACCTCGGGGCAGCCGTTCAAAAATCTCATAGCCGAACTCATCCTCGAACCGATTGATGCGCCGGTTCAGCGCTGAGGCGGTAATATGCATGTCTTCCGACGCCTTGCGGATTGATCCTGCTTGGATGACACCCTCGATAAACTCGAAATCTTTAAGATGGCGCATGGTCACTTTCTTCAAGCGGTGCATTTTGTGCACCGGTTTTGTGAAAATATAGCATTTGTTTTCGCGCCTCTGGCACCCGAACCTGATCAAAATGGATTGGGAATCACGGGTACTGCTAAATATGACCGGAAAATTGGCATGAGCGATGAAATTCCGCTCAATCTGATGTCGCTGGGCCGCGCTTATGCTGCGGGAACAACGCCTTCCAAGATCATCGAACAAGTCTATGCCCGTATAGATTACGTCAACGACCCCGGCATTTTTCTGTGTCTGTTCCCGAAAGAAGACCTGTTGGCCGAGGCCGCCGCGCTCGGGCCCTATGACCCAACCAAGCCGCTTTGGGGCGTCCCCTTTGTGATCAAGGACAACATTGATGTGGTCGGCAAACCCACCACAGCGGCATGCCCGAATTTCGCCTATACGCCAGATGACACGGCTTTTGTTGTAAGGCGCCTGCAAGAGGCGGGTGCCTTGCTGATTGGCAAGACAAACCTTGATCAGTTTGCCACTGGGCTGGTCGGCGTACGCACGCCCTATGGTGCGCCAAAGAACGCCCTTGATCCCAACATCGTGCCAGGCGGTTCGTCTGGCGGGTCGGGTGTTGCCGTGGCCCATGGGATTGCAACCTTTTCACTTGGCACCGATACCGCAGGGTCTGGACGTGTGCCTGCGGCGCTGAACAACATTGTCGGGCTAAAGCCGACGCTTGGGGCTTTGTCCGCCACTGGTCTTGTGCCCGCTTGCCGAACCCTCGACACCATTTCGGTTTTCGCACTGACGGTGCAGGACGCTTACGCAGCCTATTCCGTCGCTGCCGTCTATGACCCCGAAGACAGCTATGCGCGCGAGGTGAGCACTCCGGCTCTTGTATCACTTCCCGAAGCGGTGAAAATCGGTATTCCGTCGGCGGACAGCGTCAGGTTCGAGGGCGACACCGCGCAGGCAGCATCCTTTGCAGCCACGGTGGACGCGCTGAAATCCGGCGGTGCCAAGATCGCTGAAATCGACTTCACGCCGCTCTATGAAATTGCCCAGATGCTGTATTTCGGCCCTTGGGTGGCGGAACGTTATGCGGCGACCGAAAGCCTGATGACCACCAACCCCGACGCCCTGTTTCCAGTGACCCGCAAGATCATCGGGTCAGCGGTAGGCAAAACTGCGGTAGAGACATTCAAAGGGCTTTACGCGCTAAGAGAGCTGGCAAATGGCATCGCCCCGGCTATTGGAGCTTGCGATGCGCTTTGCGTCCCAAGCATCCCGACCTTTGCAAGCGTCGCCGATCTGGAAGCCGACCCCATGGGGCCGAACAACATGTTGGGCACCTATACAAATTTTGTGAACCTGATGAACCTCTGCGCGATTGCCGTCCCCACACCGGCGCGCAATGATGGACGCCCGGGCAGCGTTACTTTCATTGCCGAAGCGGGCGCCGATGCAAAGGTGGCAGCCCTTGCCGCACGGGTTGAAATCTGGGGCCGCCGTACGATGGGTGCGACGGATTGGTCGTTTGAGGCGGCACCCCTGCCGACCGCGCCAGCAGAAGACGTCATTCGCATCGCGGTCTGCGGTGCCCACATGACCGGCCTGCCGCTCAACCACACACTGGTCGAACGCGGAGCACGGATGGTGCGCGAAGACAAGACTGCACCGAACTATCGCTTCTTTGCATTGCCAGGCGATGGCGTGGCGCGACCCGGCCTTGTCCAAACAGATCCGGGTCAAGGAGACAGTATTGGGCTCGAGCTTTGGGATATGCCCGTGACCGCTTTTGGCGGTTTCATGAAAACCATTCCAGCACCTCTTGGAATTGGCACTTTGACCCTTAGAGACGGCACCTCTGTTCAGGGCTTTCTCTGCGAAGCGATTGCAGCAGAAGGGGCAAAAGACATCACCGCACTTGGTGATTGGCGAAAATACATAGCCGAACTGGCTTGAAAGAACAGCGCAAATATAGGCGCGTCCAACATGGAGAAAAGAATGACTGACGTTTCAAGACGACGATTCCTAAAAACCGGGGCGGTAAGTGCCGCCACTTTGCCCTTCCTGCGTGCTTTGCCTGCACAGGCTCAAAGCGGCGATGTGCTGGTCGCTGTGAATGGCCAAACGATCAACAGCCTTGACCTGCACCGCACAGGCACCAACCGGCCCAGCTATCAAGTTGCGATCAACTGCTATGACCGGCTGGTGTCCTTTGGCACCAAACCATCGATGGGAGGCGGGCTTGAGTTCGACTATTCCAAAGTGGAACCCGAACTGGCGGAAAGCTGGACCGTTTCGGATGACGGGCTGGTGCTGACCTTCACACTCCGCGATGCGACTTTCCAGGATGGCAGCCCGGTCACAGCGGCCGATGTGAAGTGGTCGTTTGACCGTGCCGTGTCTCTGGGTGGTTTCCCGGCGGTGCAAATGAAGGCCGGCGGATTTACACGCCCTGATCAATTCACAGCGCTGGACGATAAGAACTTCCAGATCACACTCGATTCACCTTCTAAGCTGGCAATTCCGGACCTTGCGGTCCCGATCCCGTTTGTCATCAATTCGAAGGTTGCGATGGCCAATGCGACCGATGATGATCCTTGGGCGACCGAGTATCTGCACACCAACACCATCGGCTCGGGTGCGTTCAAAGTCGCTCGCTGGGTGCCAGGCGAGCAGCTGGTCTACGAACGTTTCGATGACTGGGCTAGCGGCCCAGCCCCTGCCTATCAGCGCGTTGTGATCCGCGAGGTGCCCTCGGCCGCCACGCGCCGGGCTGTGATCGAACGCGGGGATGCGCAGGTCTCGTTCAATATCCCGTCTAAGGATGCGCTGGAGCTGTCTGAATTGATGGATGTCAATTCGACCCCGATTGCCAACTGCATTAACTGTATCGGCCTGAACACCGATTTCGAACCGTTCCAGGACAGTGACGTGCGCAAGGCCGTCGCCTATGCCATACCGTATGAAGCGATCTTCGAGACCGCCGCTTATGGCCGTGGTGCGCCGCTTTGGGGCGAAGAGACGGAACGCT
>Ga0213865_10003151_pt1 | contig 10207 bp, 10 predicted proteins | sample PICome_6_FD_160100 | JGI IMG/M metagenome (GOLD analysis project Ga0213865, IMG submission 160100) | Coastal seawater microbial communities near Pivers Island, North Carolina, United States - PICO282 | ecosystem: Environmental > Aquatic > Marine > Coastal | place: USA: North Carolina... | reverse complement strand
TCATCCAGAGTATGTAATAAAAATGAAAGAAATACACCACATCGAAAAAATTGATGCACCTTCAGGAACAGCAATTACATTAGCTGAATCAATAATCAAAGAAACTGATTATCAAAAATGGTCACTAAATAAAGATTTTAAAAAAAATGAGATCAGTATTGAAGTTCAAAGACTTTCTGATAAAACTGGTACTCACGAGGTAATTTACAAATCTGATATTGATGAAATCAAAATTAAACATGCTGCTGTAAACAGAGAAGGTTTTGGTCTAGGTGCAGTTATAGCAGCAGAGTGGTTAATTGGTAAAAAGGGAGTTTTTTCAATGAAAGATGTTTTAAATATTAATGGTTAAAAATATTTTTATATGAATTTACAAGAATGGTTTTACTTTGGATTAGTAATTCAATTAATTCATGGAATAGGAACATGGAAGCTATATAAAATAGCTGGTGAAAAAGCATGGAAAGCCTTTGTGCCTGTATATAATGCTATTGTACTTTTTAAAATAATTAACAGACCTTGGTATTGGATTTTCTTTATCTTTCTTCCAGTAGTAAATTGTGTAATGTTTCCTGTAATATGGGTTGAAACGGCTCGAAGCTTTGGAAAAAATAAAAATATTGACACCCTTATTGCTGTTATAAGTCTTGGGCTTTATAGCTACTATCTTAATTATATTATTGAAGTAACACATGTTAAAAATCGTAATCCTGAGCCAAGCTCTTCATCAGGTCAATTTATAAACTCAATGTTATTTGCAATAGTTGTAGCAAGTACAGTACATATTTATTTTTTACAGCCATTTGTTATTCCGTCTTCATCTCTAGAAAAATCATTACTTGTTGGAGATTTTTTAATTGTTAGTAAAATGCATTATGGTGCTAGGATACCTATGACGACTTTAAGTTTACCGATGGTTCACGATACAATTCCACTAACAAAAAGAAAATCATATTTGTTCAATGATAAAATAGAAGAGAAAAATGTATCATTTTTAAACAAATTTCAATTACCATACTTAAGACTTCCTGGCTGGGATAAGGTGAAAAGAAATGAGATAGTTGTTTTTAATCAACCTGCAGACACTCTTTTGGATATGAATGATTTTAAACCTAAAAGAAATTATTATAAACCGATAGATAAAAAAACAAATTTAGTTAAGCGTTGTGTAGGACTTCCTGGAGATAGTTTAGAAATTCGAGACGGGATAGTTTTCATAAATGGTAAAAAAAATAAATTACCTAGCAGAGCAAAGATTCAGTTTAGCTATGATGGAACAATTAAAACTGGCAAAAATTTTAGTAGAAATATTGATAAAAGATTAAAAACATATTATGATATAACTGATGGTATACAAAGATCTAATGCAGCATTTAGACTATCAGCTTCTACTGAAGAAAACGCAATGAAATTCAAAAACCACCCAAGTGTAGCCAGCATAAATAAAATGAATATACCTAAGAATTATGCTGATAAAGATATATTTCCTCAAGATCCAGAATATCCATGGAATATAGCACATTTTGGACCTGTATATATACCGAAAAAAGGAGAGACAATAATTTTAAATCAAAGGAATTTACCAATATATAAAAGAGTTATTTCTGAATACGAAGGGAATATTATATACTCAAAAGGAAGAGATATAATTTTAAATGGAAATATTATTGACAAATACACTTTTAAACAAAATTATTATTGGATGATGGGTGACAATAGATACAATTCTATTGATGCAAGAAGATGGGGTTTTGTACCTGAGGATCATATTGTTGGAAAACCTGTATTTATTTGGATGAGCTGGAATACTCATGGTAAAGGAATAAATAAAATTCGTTGGGATAGAGTTTTTACAACTGTTAATTATGAAGGAGAAAGAAGATCTTATTTAATTCCATTTCTTATACTTTTATTCGGAAACTATGTGTATAGAAAATGGCGTAAAAAAAGAAAATTAATCAATGATTAAGTAAATGTGTTTAATCTATCCTGCTTACTTTCCAAATATTTCAAATTATTTAGTATTCGTCAATCACAAAAATATTTGTTTTGAAATACAAGATAGTTACCAAAAACAAACATTTAGAAATAGATGCTACATTTACACTGCAAATGGAAAATTAGGACTTCATATTCCCATAAATTTCACTCAACATAAGCGGCAAATGACTAAAGAAGTATTAATTGACAATAGTGTTTCATGGAAAAAAAATCACTGGAAATCAATTGAAAGTGCGTATAAGACATCTCCTTTTTTTGAATTTTATGAAGATGATATAAAACCTTTATTTGAGAAATATCATAAATTTTTATTGGATTATAATTTAGAATGCATAGAAAAAATTAATTCCTGTTTAGAATTAGATCTAAATTATAAGTTTACTACTGAATATGAAAAAAAAATAAATGACAATGATTTTAGATTCCTAGTTGATAAATCCAAAAAAAAAATAGAGACCTCACCATATATACAAGTATTTAAAATTAAATATGGATATTTATCAAATCTAAGTATACTAGATTTATTGTTTAATCTAGGACCCGAATCAACTTCATATTTAATAAATCATCCGAAAATATTGCATTAATTTATTGAATTTCAAAACTACATGAAATTGGATAGTGATCTGAATATTCTAATTTGTAATTTTTATGATTATTGACTTGAAAATTTGAATTAAGAAGAATAAAATCAATTCTTAAAGGATAATACTTGAACGAAAATGTACTACCAAATCCGTTACCAGCTTCCTCAAAAGAGTCAACTAAATTCGATTTTAATAAACGATATATGTATGAATATGACGTATTGTTAAAATCTCCACTAATAATATATTTAAACGGAGATTTATTAATATGCGATATAATTAGCTTAGCTTGTTGTTCCTGAGCTGTAAAACTCTTTTTTAACTGTCTGATTAGTGCTTCAGATTTATTACTATCAAGATTAGACATATCGGTATTAATTCCAGTTGATTGAAGGTGAATGTTATAAACTCGAACAGTATCAGATTTGATTATTAAATCAGCAAAAATTGCACGATTTGATGAGTTAGGAAATTCAATTGTACCTGTATTCAAAAATTTAAATTTTGAAAAAATAACAAGTTCAGATTTATTACCTGTAATAGAACCATAGCGATAAGGGTAATTAAACTTTGGTGCAATACTAGCCTGAAACTCTTGAAAACAAAGAATGTCTGGAGATTTCTCTTTAACAAAATTACTTATCTTAATAGGTACACTGTCAATCTTAACCCAGTCATATAAATTTAACAAGTGAACATTATAACTCATTATTTCAATTGATCTTTTATTCAAAGAATAATTAGTATTATAATTAAAAGATGACTTAATGTGCGATATACCTAAAATTAAAACCAGTAATGATAAAAACAATTGAGATTTAAGTGAAATTGTCCAATAAATCACAAATAATGCATTCAAAAGTAACAACAATGGAACCCCAAGACTTAAAACTGATAATGCTGCAAATTTTGATGGAGGTAAAAATGGTATTATATATGAAAGAAGCAATAATATAACAGCAAATAAATTTAGCAGAAATATAATTTTATTAAATAAATTTAAATGTTTCAAAGAAAAAATTATTTTTTACCTGCTCTAAAAAGAAAATCCTTTTCTTCTTTAGTTAAACTCTCATAACCACTTTTACTAATCTTATCTAAAATTAAATCAATTTGCTTTTGATGATTATAAACACTTCTATCGTTTTTCTTAAAATTAGTTGAAGAATTATTATGCTTTTTTCTGTAGACAGTCTTAATTGATTTATTAAAATAATTCAAAATTGAATCTAAAAATCTTCCTGTCTCACGACCTTTTTGAAGTTCTTTAGCATAATAAAAACCAAAAAGACCGCCTCCGTAATGAGCAATTCCTCCACCAGAATTGCTAGAAAAGACGACTAATAAGTTGTAAGCTATCATTACATAAGCCAAATACTTCAATTTAAAATTAAATCTCAATATACCAACAACCTTATTAGGCATGTAAGCAGATAGAAATATAATACATGCCCAGAGTCCAGCTGATGCACCTACCAAAGAATTATTTATTCTTAAAAAGGGCAAAAAGCTAGAAGCAATCAAAAATAAAATACCCCCTGAAATAATCCCTAATAAATAAATCTTTAATGACATCCTTGCATTAAATAAATTAGAAAAAGTTTGTGCTAACAAATACAAACAAAGCATATTAAAAAATAAATGTGAAAAACTATGATGTAAAAAACCATATGTTAATAAAGACCAAGGATGTAAAATTGATTCCCATAAATCATTAGAAAGAGATAAAAACTCAAAGACATGGAAACGACCATTAGTTATTAAAAAACTCATTATACCAACAACAATAAATACAAATGAGTTAATAACAATAAACTGTTCAAGAACATGAAGTCTTGTAAGCTTATCTTTAATATCTTGGTACAAACTTGTCATTAATTCCAACGAAATTTATCAAATTGATTTTTTTTCCAAAAATACATAATTATAAAACCTGTTAAAGCACCACCAATATGAGCAACAAAAGCTGTATTGCTTGGACTGAAAATTGCTACTCCTGTGATAGCAGAAAATAAGTCAAATAATATTATTCCTGGAATAAAATACTTGGCTTTAATTGGAATAGGGAAAAGAATGAACATTAATTCAGCATTGGGGTTCAACATACCAAAAGCAACCAAAATACCCATAATAGCGCCTGATGCGCCAACCATCGCACCATTACTCATCACATTTAGATCAAATAGTAATTTAAAAGAATTACTAGAAATAAAACTGTATGTTTTCCCATAAGATTCTAAAACACTAGACATTCTGTCATATAAAAGTTCACCGCTGTAATTTTGACCATCAATTATATTTAAATTGGTTATATCTCGAATCAAATTATATGATAAACCCTCAGAGCCCAAAGAATTTACAATTGGATAAATTTGAAAATTGTAAACCAAAAAAGTTAATCCTACAGCACCAAACCCACAACTAAAGTAAAAAAATAGAAATTTTCTTTGACCGTACATTTGTTCTACGGCTGTACCAAACATCCACAAGGCAACCATGTTAAAAAGAAGGTGAGAAAAATTACCATGCATAAACATGTGAGTTATAATTTGCCAATATTCAAATGAGCCACTCATTGGATAATAAAGAGCAAAAATTCTATCAAAAAAATATTGATTTCCAAAAAAAGAGGTGCCAAAAAAAATTATACAATTAATTATTATTATATGCTTGACTGTTTGAGAAATACGCATAATTAATTAAATTTTGAGTCTAAATCTGAAATTTCTATAGTAATAAAAATTCTCTTGTTAGAAGGAGATAGATTTGGTTCTTTACAAGCAAAAAGAGAATTGACAATGAATTCTTGTTCAACTGTAGTCAACTTTTTACCATTTTGAGTAGCTAGGCTCTTTGCTATCAATTTAGCCATTAAATCACTATAGCTAAAATTAATGTTTGGAACTTCGCTTTTGATATCAGAAATTAATTCTTCAAAAATACTTGGAACGTTTGATTCTTTTACACCAACTGGAATAGCATTTAAAAAAAGTCCATCCTTATTATATTCAGATATACTAAAGCCTGTTTGTTTCAGTTGAATTTCAATATCTTTTATAATCTTCAATTCATCAGAAGTTAAATTTAAATTTAGTGGAAATAGAAGATTTTGAATTGTAGGTGTTTCTAAAGTAAACTGTTTCAAAAAGCCCTCATATAGCACTCGTTGGTGAGCTCTATTTTGATCAACAACCATTAAGCCTGATTTAATTTTACATAAAATATACTTGTTTAAAAGTTGAAAAGTATTATTGGAATTTTTTATTTCATCATTATCAAAAATACTTGACTGTATAGAATTAGATTCAAACTCAATTTCGCTGAGTGGTTCTAATTTATTGTTAGATTTTGAATTTATTCCAATATAAAAATCATCTGAATGAGTTGAACTAAAATTATAGGATTCGTTCTTGTTAAAAGGATTAAATTCAGGATCAACTTCAATTTTAGGTGTTACAAAAGAATTAATATTAGAACTGTAAGGCGTATCAAAAGAAGAATTTCTCTCAAAATCTAAAACTGGAGCAATATTAAATTGACCTAAACTGTGCTTCACCGCAGCTCTGAGCAAAGCATATAGTGTAGGTTCATCATCGAACTTAATCTCTGTTTTTGTTGGATGGATATTAATATCAATACTGTTAGGATCTACCGAAAGATTCAAAAAATAAGATGGGATTTTTTTTGGAGCTAACAGTCCATCAAAAGCAGAAATCACAGCATGGTTCAAATATGAACTTTTAATAAAACGTTGGTTGACGAAAAAAAACTGTTCACCTCTTGATTTTTTTGCAAATTCTGGTTTACCCACAAAACCAGAAATTTTCAACAATTCAGTATTCTCATCGACAGGAACTAATTTTTCATTCATTCTGTTGCCAAAAACGTGTATTATACGTTGTCTAAAATTTTCACTTCGTAAATCAAAAATGTCATTTCCATTGTGAAACATTGAGAAATTAATTTTAGGATGAGCTAAAACTACACGATGAAATTCATCAATAATATGTCTTAACTCAACCGTATCAGATTTTAAAAAATTTCTCCTTGCAGGAATATTAAAAAATAAATTTTTAACTGCTAAAGAGGTGCCATCAGAGACTGAAATTGAATCTTCAAGCTTTATTTCGCTTCCTTCTATTTTTATTAAACTTCCAAGTTTATCTAACTTTGTCTTTGTTTTAAGCTCAACATGAGAAATAGCTGCTATACTTGATAAAGCCTCACCACGAAACCCTTTTGTATTCAAACTAAATAAATCTTTAGCAGAGGAAATTTTTGATGTCGCATGTCGTTCAAAACACATCCGAGCATCTTTGAAACTCATGCCCTTTCCATTGTCTACCACTTGTATTAATGTTTTCCCAGAATTTTTTATAAATAACTTAATATCAGTTGAATTTGCGTCAATAGAATTTTCAAGTAACTCCTTTACTACAGAGGAAGGACGTTGTACGACCTCTCCAGCAGCAATTTGATTTGCAACATGATCCGGTAAAAGTTTAATTACATTTGTCATTTAATAAAAATTGTCAAATCAAATTCAATAATAAATAGAAATAATAATGATAAAAGAAATGAAACTATAATTATTATTCTTAAGGATTTGATATCGTATGATTTCAAATCATTTAAAGCAATTTTAAAAGTTTTTTTTAAATTATTTTTTTCAACAGTTGTGCGTTGGTCCTCAAATTTATGCTTTAATTCAAAGGGATTTCCAACTCCTTTGTAGAAGCGTGGTTTATAATTAAATCTTTTGTTTTTTTTTAGCTTGAAAAGACCCATTTGTTTTGGTGTAATGAGATATCAAATCAAAAATACTCAAAATTTAATAGTGAATAAAGTATGAATAAATAAATTTAAAAAGAATTATAAATCCTTATTAAAATTTATCATTTTTAAAGCAGATATAGCAGCCTCAACCCCTTTGTTACCATGCTTACCTCCACTGCGATCAATCGATTGTTGTATTGTATTATCGGTCAAAACACAAAAAATTACAGGAACATCATTTAGAATATTTAAATCTCGTATACCATCAGTAACTCCTTTACAAACATAATCAAAATGACTAGTTTCTCCCCTGATCAAACAGCCAATAACAATAACTGCATCTAAATCTTTTGATTGCAACTTTTTTGCACCATAAACAAGCTCAAAGCTACCAGGGACATGTTTAACTAAGATGTTATTTTTTAAAACACCGCAATCTAATAATGTATCTAAAGTTCCTTTTAGTAAATTTTGAGTAATATTAAAATTCCAATCAGAAACTGCAATACCGATTTTAAAATTTACGGCATCAGCGTATAATGATTTGTCGTAATCCGATAAATTTTTGTTAGCCGTAGCCATAAATTTTTAATTTAGGGCTTCTGCTTTTCCGATAAAAACATCAATATCCTTGGCCTCAGTACTTTCAGGAAAATCAGATTTAATTTTATTGAAATAAAGTAACGACTTATCAAATTCCCCGATCTTTAAACCTATTACTCCAGCTTTTAGTAAATACATAGGAGTTGTATAGTTATTAGTTCTTAAATCAGCAGCCTGGATATAATAATCAAATGCATCTTCAAGTTGCTCAAGTTGAACAAAAGCATCTCCAATACCGCCTCTTGATATGGGTCCTAAAACATCATCTTCAGAACTAAATTCATTTAAATATTCGATAGCCTTAGCATAATCTTTCATGTTCAAAAAGGCCATTCCGGCATAATAATTAGCTAAATTACCAGCATTTGTTCCTGAGTAAATATCTGCTATATCTAACATGCCATATTTAATACCATCACCATTGAGTGATAAATTAAAAAGTGAATCTTGGTTTACAGATGATATAGCTTCATCAAAATACGTCTGCGCAGTATACATGTCATTCATCGCTTTACTCTCTTTAGGCTGTTGAATAAATTTATCATATCCCAAAAATCCTAAAATAATAAATGCTGAAAAACCAACTATTAAAAAAATATATTTTTGATTTGCAACAACCCACTGCTCAGTTTTTGAAGCTCCCTCATCGAGTGTATTAAACACTTCTGCAGTTGTTGATCCATCTTCAATAGACTGTTGCTTATCTAACTTAGTTCTGGGTTTACCCCCACGCTTTTTATAAGTAGCCATAATATTATAAATTCTGAGCGCAAAAATATGATTTTATTCTAAAAAAAATACTAATTTATTTGTTATTTTTCAATATTTTGCATCATAATTAACACTGTAATATTTCCAATTTACAATAAATTTATTTGATCTTAAAAATGCACCTTAAAACACTCAATCTTATCAATTATAAAAACTTCAAAAATCAAACTTTTGAATTTAATAGTAAAGTAAATTGTTTTGTAGGATCAAATGGAGTTGGAAAAACCAATATTCTTGATGCTATATATCATCTTTCGTTTGGCAAAAGCTATTTCAATCCAATCGCATCACAAAACATAAAGCACGGTGAAGATTTTTTTGTTGTTGATGGGAGATATTCGAAGGATTTAAAAGAAGAAAAAATTATAGTGTCACTAAAAAAAGGAGGAAAGAAAGTTATAAAACGTAATTCAAAATCTTACAACCGTTTTAGCGATCATATTGGACTATTACCTTTGGTAATTATTTCACCTATAGATCGTGACCTAATAACTGAGGGCAGTGGTTTGAGGAGAAAGTTCATTGATGGGGTAATTTCGCAGAACGATAAAATATATTTAGATCAAATAATTAGATATAATAAGATTTTATTTCAAAGAAACTCATTATTAAAACAATTTAATTTAAGCCGGACATTCGATCATGATACAATTGAGATATATGATGAACAACTTTCAAAAATTGGAAACCTCATATTTAATAAAAGAAAAGAATTTTTAGAATTATTTACTCCTATTTTTTTTGAAAAATATAGTATTATAAGTAACAATAAAGAAAAAGTTAATCTAAACTACAAAAGTCAACTCAAAAATCATAGACTACAAGATTTATTAATTTCTAATATTGAAAAAGATAAAGTTTTACAATATACTAGTGCAGGAACTCACAAAGATGATATTGAATTTTTGATAGGAAATTACCCAATAAAGAAGTTTGGTAGTCAGGGACAGCAAAAATCTTTTTTAATAGCTTTGAAATTAGCTCAATACGAAGTGTTAAAAGCTAAAAGTGGAAACTCCCCTATTTTATTATTAGATGATATTTTTGATAAATTAGATTCTAAAAGAGTTAAACAAATAATCAAAATGGTAAATGATTCTAATTTTGGCCAATTGTTTATATCTGATACTGATGCAAAAAGAACTGAAAATGTAGTCAAAAGTGCCCATGATAATTATGAAATTTTTAAACTGTGAAAAAAGTACTATTCCTTACGACTTTGTTTTTTTTTGGCTGTAAACCCCACCCATTTGATTATATCGAATTCATAAATGGATATTGGGAGATTGAAAATGTTTACAAAAACGGTAAACTTTTAAAAGAATTTAAAATTAGTCAAGAGATTGATTACTTTAGAATTAATAATGACCTAAGTGGTTTTAGAAAGAAATTAAAACCTAACTTTAACGGCTCATACACAACTTCAAAGGACCAATTAAATTTTAAATTAGAAATTAAATATTACAAAC
>Ga0213865_10003150_pt1 | contig 10209 bp, 12 predicted proteins | sample PICome_6_FD_160100 | JGI IMG/M metagenome (GOLD analysis project Ga0213865, IMG submission 160100) | Coastal seawater microbial communities near Pivers Island, North Carolina, United States - PICO282 | ecosystem: Environmental > Aquatic > Marine > Coastal | place: USA: North Carolina... | reverse complement strand
GGACCGTCTTCGCGGTGGCGTTTGCCGTTCAGCCGCCATTCCTTGCGCCCGCTCTGCCACTCAATAGCAGGACCGTCTTCGCGGTGGAGTTTGCCGTTCAGACACCATTCCTTGTAGCCGTTTGCCCCTTCAATGGCCGGGCCGTCTTCGCGGTGGTGTTTTCCGTCCAGATACCATTCTTTGTGGCCGTTAGCCCACTCAATAGCAGGACCGTCTTCGCGGTGGCGTTTGCCGTCCAGATACCATGCTTTGGTTCCATTAACGTGTTCGATCGCGGGGCCGTCTTCGCGGTGGAGTTTGCCGTTCAGCCGCCATTCTTTGGTGCCGTTGGCACGCTCAATCGCGGGGCCGTCTTCGCGGTGGTGTTTGCCATTTAGCCGCCACTGCTTGGATCCGTCGGCGCACTCAATCATTTCTGGTTTGGTCATGTTCGTTTCTCCTGTTTTTGTCTTCTGCAATAGCAGTAATTATTTTATGCATTAATGCAACCCCTTGCGCGAACAATTTGCAAAATATATTTACAGGGCATGGAAAACAAACACATCGAAATCATCAGGCGGGCCGGCGGAGTTAAGGCCGTGGCCGCGCGTCTCGGCGTTGGTGATCCGGCGATCACGCTGGCACAGCGCGCACAATCTTTCCCCGCGTCGTGGTTCGACGCGCTGGAAGAACTGACAGGATCAACGCTTGATCGCAGCCTGTTTAAGTTCAAGTAGCCACGCTTCAAACGCTTCAAGCGCGCCAAGGTTGCCCAATGCAACGCAGGTAAACGCGCCAGCGCGCTGGGCCGCATCAAGATAGGCGATCTGTCCATCCTGCCATTTGCTTTTTGTGTGGTCCTGGCGCTTCATCTCGCAAACGAACGACACGCTCGCCGGGATCACAATGTCAGACGCGCCAGGCGTCATCCCCTCGGCCTTCTGCTTGATCATCCCGCGAAACTGACCGCCGCGCAATTGCTGTTCATTGCGAGGATGCAGCGCCAGCGCGCCCCAAGTGTCAGGATAGTTTCGCCGCAGATAATTGAAAAATGTGATTTGCTCGACGCTTTCCGGCGGGCATTTCCCGCGAAACGTCTGGTCGCCAAACACCGGGAAAGATAGGGTCTTGAGGTTCATGATCTGCTTCCTTGTTAAATGCAATGACGCGATAAAAACCGCTGCCAGCGTCTTTTGCATAAGTCACTGTTGCCGGTGGCGTCTTGCCGTAATCGGTCGCAGCGGCGAACACTTCCCACGCTTGTCGCTGCTTCCATCCTTCTGCTTCTGGCATAAACCAAACCGAAAACGAGCGATAAGGCGTCACGAAATCAGCGCGCACCGTTTTATTCCCCGCCTTCGAAATGCCGTCGCGCGTGGTCATGCTGGTCACTTCATCCGTCTGCGTCTTCGTCGGATCGCGCTTCAATTTCTTGAAGTCCGCCACAAGTTTTTCGTTGGGGTTCACAATCTCCGCCTTGCAGCTATGGCAATACCGCGCAGCAATGTCGTTCGGTTCGCCGCATTCCGGGCATTCTTTCGACGTCCAGCGATACGCGCATCGCACATGCGTGCCGCGCTGCAAATGGTATGCGTTGCATCGTCGACCAAGGTGACCAGGCATCGGGCCATATTCCGTTTCGATCCGCACGCCGTTCAAATCCAGACAATAACCAGCCGCGTCCAGTTCGAAATCCTTGGCGTCAGGATTAACGGAAAACTTGTTTTGATATCCGCAGTCAGGGCATGTCGCTTCGATCCCCACGCCCTTTTCGCCGGGAATGCGCGCCGTGATCTGAGGATCGAACAAGTCGCCGTCAGGGAAATGATCGTCAATGTTGCTGGTGTAGTCGAGAACAAGGCAATCATCTTTCCCGTCATCCAGCCGCAAGCCGCGCCCCATGATCTGCGCCCATAGGCCGGCGCTTTCCGTCTTGCGCAGGATCGCAATGCAATCGACGTGAGGCGCGTCAAAGCCGGTCGTCAGAACTGAGACGTTGACAAGATACTTGATTTCGCGCGCCTTGAAGCGTCGCAGGATCGCGTCGCGCTCTTTCTTCTTTGTCTCGCCCGTGACGATCGCTGACAATTCCGGCGGCAGGCTTTCCAGCACTTCGCTTGCGTGTTGCACGGTCGCCGCAAAGAACATCACGCCCTTGCGCTCGCGCGCCTGGTTGACGACATCAGCGACAATATCAGAGGTCAGCCTGCCCTTGCCGTGATACGCGCGGTCAACGTCTTCCTTGTCGAATTGCCCGCGTGCGTTCACCTGCATCTCTGACGTGTCATATCCGTCAGCGCCAGGCGCTCCGATCTTCGGCGGCGTCAGATATCCCATGTCGATCAATTCCGGCGCCGTGATCCGGCTGACCAGTTTTGTGAAAAACGGCTTATGCGCAAAGTCGTCGCCGTTCACGCGACCGTCGGGCCAGATGTCAAAAATGTATCCGGTTCCCATCCGGTATGGCGTCGCCGTTGTGCCGATCACGCGCAACATCGGGTTCGTCTCCTGCATTGCGGCAATGATGCTTTTCAGCGTCGGCGTGATCCCGTGCGCTTCGTCCACAATGACAGCGGCGTATCCGTTCTTTCCCTGCTGGCAAAATCGGCTGATCCTGTTTTTGACGGTCAGCGGCGATCCAAACACCACCGGGTGACGCAGTTCCTTGCCGCCTGCGCTGGCGCTGAACATGCTTGCCCGCGCCCCGGTTGCCAGAAACTTTTCGCGGTTTTGAACGACTAATTCCGCGCTGGGCGCCAGACACAAAACGCGCTTGCCCGTATGGCCGTGGATCGTCTCGGCCAAGGCCGCGATGATGTGCGACTTGCCCGCGCCGGTGGCGGCTTCGATCAGGCACAAGTCATATGACTGCTTGACGTGCGCCCATGCGGCGTCGTGCGCTTGCTGTTGATATGGGCGCAGGGTCATAGGTCGAACCCGTCGATCAAATCTCCATCCATCTTTTCAAAATCCCTCTTTTTGACCTTGGCCAGATTGACAATGTGGATTGCCCGCACCGGGTGGACCTGCTGCAATCTCGCAAATATCTTCGCCGTGCGCTTGCTAATCGCCTCGCATTCCTCCGGCGTTTTCGCCGCAGTCAGTTCGCGAATAATCTTGTTGGCGGCGACATTAGCCGCCGCCTCTTGTTCGGGGGTCATGCAAAGAGATCGGAACCTTGCCGCTCGGCATCTTTCAAATTCAAATTTGCCTGAGCCGCGTATTCTGGTTTCAGTTCAAAACCAATATATTTCCGACGCCCCTTTACAGCTTCATAACCAGTTGAGCCAATCCCGTTAAACGGGTCCATGACCACATCCCCCGGTCGGCTGTATAGGCGCAAGCACTTTTGGATCACGTCAAGCTGCAAAGGGCATACGTGCTTTTCGTCATTCGCGCCCTTGGCATCTCTGTAATTTCTCAAAACATTTCCCTGCTTGATGTCCATCCAGACCGGCGAAGCAATGCGCTGCCATTCCATCACGTCGAACTCAGCATCTTTAATGAGATCAGAAAGAACATCGTCATGTGGACAACCTGCGCAAAGGCCATTTCGAGTTAAATCTTCAAGCCATTCACGGGCGATCTTAACGGCATCTTCATCGCCGGGCGCCGAGTGTGAAATGGGCCTGTCGTTTGGAGCGTCTTTACGAAAGAACAGCATATAGTCAGGCATGCCGACGCGGTTCATTGCGCTGTCTTTCCGAATTTGCTTGTAAAGCAATCCAAGCGCCTTCGTGCGCTGCATTTCAACGACTGGATCTTTCCAGATCGTTGCGCGACCGTGATAAACTAGCCCCGCATTTGTATGAGCGCGTATCAAATCGCCGGAAAAATCCTGCATCCCGATAGCTCCGTGTTTGCCTTTTCGCATCGGCAAATCAGTGCAGTGAACGCAAGCAATACGGCCAGGCCGTAAAACTCTGGTCAACGCTTCCGCGAAAAATGCGTATTGATCCATAAACGCATCTCCTTCCCCGGCGTTGCCCAGATCGCGTTCACTGTCGCTATACACAAACAGATCGCCAAACGGCGGAGAGAATATTGCGCAATCGACGCTGTTTTCTGGCATTGCGTACATACCTTCAACGCAGTCGGAATTATGGAAAGCCCATCCGTTACCTTCGTATTCTGGTTCTTTCATGCTTTTTCTCCCTTGATCCAATCGGGGAACGCCAAATCAAGCGGGCGTTCGTATTTCACTCTTACACTGGCTTTTGACTGGGCGCGCTTCATTGCGTCAGACATGCGCTTTTTCATTTCCTCATGTTTCGCAGCCTTGCCGTGTATTGCTTGCCATATTGACGCCTCAGTATCGGAAATGACGATATCGTTTCGCACTTGTTCCTTTTGTCCAAACCGATGAGATCGGCGGACAGCCTGATAATGCTGCTCGTATGAGAAGCTGATGCTGGCAAAGACAGCGTGCGCGCAATGCTGCCAGTTTACGCCAAAGCCAGCCAGTTTTGGCTTGGTGACTATCGCCCTGTACTTGCCATCGGAAAACCCTAAAATTCGGGCTTCTTTTTCCTCCGGTTTCTGATCGCCTCGAACCTCAACAGCGCCATCAATTAGAGAAGCAAGTAACGCGCTTTCCTCGTTTGTTTCGCACCATACCGTCACAGGGCGATCATGGTTTGCAAGATCGGCGGCACGCTCGCAACGATCCTTCATTGTCAGACGTTTTTCCTTGTGAAAGCTAGTTGCACTTAATTCAGGTATTCTGAAAAGCATCCCGTCATCTACGTCCGCAGTGCGATCCGCGCTGACTTGGTGCAAGTGACGATCGATCATAGGCAAAACATATCCAGTGTCATCTCCGCCCAAGTCGGATGGCAGTGTTGCGCACCTGGACCATGACGCAACCCATGCCCAAAAATCATCTTGGGCATGCCCCTTTAACCTCCACTCCTGTGATGCGGTTGAAGTGTCGTTAATGAACCATTTTGAAAGCATTTCTTGTTGACGCATAATGCCAAGAAATTCTGCATGGTTTCCAAGTTCCATATGATCGTTGGGAGATGGCGTTGCCGTCGCCGCAAGTTTGAATTGCGTTTCAAAAAACGCATCCATCAACAGATTTCTTGTCCTGCCTGCAAAAGACTTTAGAATACTGCTTTCATCAAGCACAACGCCGCCAAATGATGCGGGATTTAACTTTGGCAATCTCTCATAGTTTGCCACCATGATGCCTGATCCGACATCGGATTGATCTCTGATCTGACGGGCATCAATTCCAAACTTCTCACCTTCTCTTATCATCTGCCCTGCGACAGCAAGAGGGGTCAAAATCAAGACTGGTTTTTTAGTTTCGTCTGAAACCTGCCTTGCCCACTCCAATTCGATAAATGATTTTCCAAGGCCGGTGTCCAGAAATGCCGCACATTTCCCTTTCTCTAATGCAAACTCCAATACAGCAAATTGATGCACCTTTGCCATGCTATTGATCTGAGCTGGATTCATTCCTTTTGAGGATAATGAAGCTGATTTTCCTGCGATAAAATCGCGATATTCCTTGATGCCCATTATTTCAACTGCCAGCTTTCAGACGCCTTGCCGCGATACGGTTCAAGATCAGCGTCGGGCATCAGTTCCTTGATCGCTTTGGCGTAAGATACCGACCCCTTGCGCTTGACCAGCGTCAGGTTGCGGCCAGCAACGTCGGCGTTCTTTCCGCCTGACATGATCACAAGCCGATCAAGAATGTCTGCCTGACGCTCTTTCGCGTTGTCAATCGCATCCCGCAGTTCGTCATATTCAGCGATCAGCTTCGCCGCTTCCGGCGTGTCGATCACCTTGCGCTTTGGCCCTTCAAATGCCGCCGGATCCGCCTCGCGGGCCTTCCACCAGAAAGCTTTCAGCTTGGGCAAGTTCTCTGTGATCCATGCGGCGTTATAAAAGACAACCTCGATTTGATGGCCGTGCGGCGTCCACTGCAAAAAATCACAGACCAGCCGCCCCGTGACGTGGAGCTGCAACTGTATTTGCGCGTAATAGTGTGGCTGATCTTCCAGAGGCTTAAACGCAGGTTCGGCGTTTTTGCGAATGCCAAACGGACACTTGATTTCGACCAAGCAATCTTCGCCAACATACCCATCAGGCGATGCGCCCGACCAATCTTCAAACGGCACAAAGCCCGCAGGCTCGACAATTTGTCCCGTTTCCATTTCATATGCGGATCGCGCCAGCGCCTCATTGGCGTTTCCCCATTCCGTCGCAATGTTGCCCTCAAATTCGGACGGCATGTCGTGCATAGACCGCACCAGCGCCCGCAGGCAGTCTTCCTGGCTCATGTATGGCGCCAAGCCCAGCGCAGCCCCGGCCATGCTTCCTGTCAGCCTGCCGCGCCGCGCTTCAAACCATTCTGGCGTTTGCTGTTCCATGTTTGCTTTCCCTTTTATGTTGGCGGCGCAGGTTGCCCCGCGCCGCCGGTTTCATTGCAGATCAAAACGGGATTTCGTCGTTTAGATCATTCGCGCCGCCGCCGCCGTCATAGGCAGGTGCGCTGGGCTTCTGAGGCAGAGCATTGCCAACGCGGGTTTCGCTGTCTTTACCCTTTACGCCCGCAACCCAATTGCCCCGGATCGTGCCGCCGCCTGAACTGTCTTCAATCGACCATTCCATGACCTTGATGACCATGCGAGCATCGACCAGCGCCAGCGCAAGGCTGTTATCGGTCGGGGCGTCGTTGGATTGCATCAGCGACCCCTTGGCGTTGGCGTCGATGGTGGCCAGCATACGGCGGGCCTTGTCCCGCTTTTCCTTGGCCTTCGCTTCGTCTTTGGCGTTGGGGTCGAGATGCGCGACCCAAAGCTTGTGGAAGACAATGCGGTTCCTGAACTGATCCGGCGCTTCTACCTGCCATTGAATTTCGACGTATTTTTCAGGCGCGTCTTTCTTGCCTGCCCATTTCGCATCTTTGATGCGGGCCAGCACGTCGCTTTCATTGGGGATCGGCTCCATGTTGCCGCCGGGAATTTCATATTCCGTTTTGGCGTCTTTGTTGGCGGCTTCGCCGTCTGATAGTTCCCAGAAACTCATTCTGATTTCCCCTGTTCTGCGTTGTGGATGAATGCGGCCAGCGGGTTAACGCCAAGCTTGACTTCGATTGGTTCGGTGACGCCGTAGGCGTTTTTGCTGACATTCGACGCGCTGACGTGCAACACAAGTTCGCGCGTTCCGTCGCTGATCGCCTTTTTGCGCTCGCCATCATCGCCAGTGACGACCAGACGTTGACGTAGGAAGCCGACAGCATCGACATCATCAAGATATGGCGGCAGGCTCTTGTCGTGCGTCATCCGCAGACTGTACCGGCTAAAATCATCCTGATCCGGCAGGCGCATCGTGCTGACTTCCGTGTGGGCCAGGAACACAACATTCATGTTGCGCTTCTGGCGCATCATTTCCGCTGCATTGCGAACGTGCTGATGACGCGCAGCCAACGCGCCAAACCCGGCGCCATAGCCGCCTAACGCCTGATTGATCGACTTCGCCCGGCCATCCTGTTTCAAGATTGACTGAATGAAGATGCGATCAAGCGCCGAAATCGTGTCGATGACGCAAGTTTGATATTCGTGGTCATCGTGGATGATTGCCTTCAACTGCGCGCCAAGGTCTTCTTCTGTTTTGATCATTGGCAAAGCTGGCGGGCGAAACGACGCTGGAATGCGCGAAACGCCATTTTCAGCCTGCATAAAGATCGGCTTTGGAAAAGTCGCAGCAAGCGACGACTTACCAAGTCCAGCATCACCGCAAATGGTGATGATCTGGGGGCCGGCGCCAGGAACGCTGGCGGTTTCAAGGATGCTCATCCTTGTTTCTCCTAAATGTATGGCCATTGGCCGTGGGTGGCGGCGACACCCTTCAAACACCGCGTGTTGACACTAGGCCGCCTTTAAGGCAACTGTCAAGCGTCAATGAAGCATCAAAAGGAATGTTCCGATGGAAACGAAACGAACGCCCGTATCTCTAAATGAAGAAGAACGCGCGGAAATCGAAGTCGCAATGGCGCGTTATGGTATCCGGTCCATGTCCGACTTTCTGCGTTTTGCCGCGCTGTTTGTTGCCCGCCGCGCGACGCCTGAAAATGCAGACTGAAGGCGAGATAGCCGAAGCGGTTTATCAACTTTTGGACAGCGCCAAGCGTCACTCTGGGTTGTGGGCTGCGGTGGTGGTGACACATTGGCTTGATCGCAACGGGGCTGGCTGTCCTGATGTTCCGTTGATGGCTGATAAGGTTCGCGAGGACGCGGCGTTTTGGGCGTCCTGCGCACACCAAGCGGAATTGGAAGCGTATGCAGTCGCGGCGATCACGGCGCTGGAAAAGACCGTTATCACCGAAAACGCGGCCAAGCGGCTTGCGGCGACGGCATATAAAACACTGACGCCAGAAAGTCGCCTGGCGTTTATCAAATGGGCGGAGAAACAATGATAGACAATGATGGGGGCTGGAACCTCAGTGATTACCACGTTGGCACGTCTTACGACGAGCGCGAGGACGAGAAAGAGCGCGCCCGCCAGGCGGCTTTGTCCAAGGCGCGGGAAGATGACTTTGCAGAATTTGACAAGGGCGCCGCAATGGCGATCCCGCGTCAGGATGATTTCGAGGCGGAGCATGTTGATGATGGTGATTTCCCAATGCCGATTGACATCAGCGGCGTTGACCTTATGTCGCCGCCGGGATTTGTCGGGGATGTGACGGACTGGATTGACGGACAGTGCCGCTATCGTCGGCGGCGTCTATGTGTGGCGGCGGCTTTGTCAGCGATAGGCAACATTGGCGGCATGTCGCACTATGATCTACACGGCGGCGTGACAGCCAACCTGATGGCGTTTTGCGTTGCCGCGTCCAGCACGGGCAAGGAAGCTGTTATGCAGGCGTTCAACGAATTGCACATATCGGCGGGCGTGCAGGAGGCGCTGCAAGGCACGATCAAGTCAGAGCAAGAGGTGACGCGGAATTTGATTGAACATCAAGCCAGCTTCTACAGCATCGACGAAATCGGGATATTTCTGAACAAGGTTCGCAGCGCGCAGCAGCGTGGCGGCGCGTCTTACCTTGAAGGCGTCTTCGGGACGATCATGTCGGCCTATTCCAAGGCTAACGGCAAGATGCTTCTGGGCGGCGACGTTAGCCGAGATCTTCGCAAGCTTTACACCGGCGCCCTAAGCCGCGCGAAAGAGAACGCGGACGAGGAAGCTGAAGCGAGCGCGCTGCGTATGCTGGCGATGATCAAGAGCGGTCTGGATCGGCCCTTCATGAGCATTGTAGGCTTCACGACGCCGAGCACGTTTGACGGCATGATGGACGGCGAAACGGCGAGCCAGGGCTTTCTTGGCCGCGCCATCATCGTCAGCGAAAGGGACATCAACCCACGACCTCGAAAGAACTTTAAGCGGGTGGACATGCCGATCACAATGACCGGCAGGCTAGGCCGTTTATATGGCGGGGATGAAGGCGGCGACAGGATCGAACATACCGGCCCAAGGCGCGATATCAGGACGACCGACGAGGCTGCGCAGGCGCTTTCGGATCTGGCGGACTGGTGGATTGATTATGCCGAATTTGTCGGGGAGAAAATGGGCGAGGCGGCGGTTGCCATGATCCGGCGTTGTATTGAGGCGGTCGCTAAAATCAGCTTCATTCTTTCGCTGGACGAGGGCGTCAGGACCATCGATCATGTGCGGTGGGCTGCGGCGTTCGTGAAGGACGAAATCGACTACAAGACTTCGCTTGTCTTCGCCAACGACAACCGGACAGAAAAGCCCGAAGACGCCCTTGCCGCGCGCCTGATTGGCTTCATTGACGACGAGACAGGCATGACCACGGCCATGCTGGCGAACAAGCTGCGGGTGAGCGCTGAGGCGATTAAAGACGCCTGCGCTCGCCTTGAGGCTGCAAAGCAAATAGAGGCGAAGCCGGGCCGGAAATATCGCGGTAAAGTTGTAATGAGGTGGTTTAGGTCGGTTTAGACGATCCATCTTACGCACGAAAAGCCCCAATGATATGATGAAAATAGCCCGTAAGTTATTGAAACTGCGGGCTTTTTTGCATCCATCGCATTCTACGCATCTTACGCACTAGATACAATTAAATAGCCATAGAGAGAGAGGGGGAGAATATCTTACTTACAATCATATACCTTATATTTGTTTTTGGGGGCTGGGGGGTGGACCTCTGGTATAATGTATATGATATATATGATATAGATATATATATATATCAGGGGG
>Ga0213865_10003148_pt1 | contig 10210 bp, 10 predicted proteins | sample PICome_6_FD_160100 | JGI IMG/M metagenome (GOLD analysis project Ga0213865, IMG submission 160100) | Coastal seawater microbial communities near Pivers Island, North Carolina, United States - PICO282 | ecosystem: Environmental > Aquatic > Marine > Coastal | place: USA: North Carolina... | reverse complement strand
GCTTTTAATCAAAAGACTAAAAGTGGTAGTAACTTACTAAAAAATAAGTACTTAGATGCGTTATTAATGAAAAAAATTGGACACACTGAAGTTTATGAAGAAACTTGGAGAAGTATCGTTATGAATAAAGGTAGTGTTCAACATTTAGAATGTCTTACACAAGAAGAAAAAGAGATATTTAAAACTGCTGTTGAAATAAACCAAGCTTGGGTTATTGAACACGCAGCACAAAGACAGGAATATATCTGTCAATCACAAAGTTTAAATTTATTTTTCCCACCTGATGTAAACAAAGGAGATCTACACAATGCTCATATGTTAGCATGGGCAAAAAATTTAAAAACGCTTTATTATCTACGTTCAGAAGCTATTTCAAGAGCAGATGATGTATCTAATCAAGCAAAGAGAGAAATAATATTTGAGCAATCTGATTGCTTAAGTTGTGAGGGATAAATTATGAGTTTATTAAAAGAAAGAGAATATTATAAACCTTTTCAATATCCTTGGGCATTTGAAAATTATAAAAAACAACAGCAAATGCATTGGTTACCTGAAGAAGTAACTCTACAAGATGATATAAAAGACTATAAAGAAAAATTAACTGAAGGTGAAAGAACATTGCTAGATAATATCTTTAAGTTCTTCACTCAAGCAGATGTAGATGTATGTGGAGGTTATGCAAAGCATTACTTACCTACATTTAAACAACCCGAAGTAAGAATGATGCTAGTAAGTTATGCTGCGATGGAAGCAGTACACCAAGAAGCATATTCCCTTCTATTAGAGACTTTAGGTAAGTCAGAAGAGATGTACCAAGAGTTTTTTGATATTGGTGCCATGATGGAAAAACATGAATATCTACAAGATTTTAATATGGAAAGTCCATATGATATGGCAAAGACAATGGCAGTATATAGTGCGTTTACAGAAGGAGTACAGTTATTTAGTAGCTTTGCTATTCTTCTCAACTACCCTAGACATGGCTTGATGAAAGGAATGGGACAGATTGTTACATGGAGTATTCGTGATGAGTCCTTACATGTAGAAGGTTTGTCAAAACTATTTAGAACTTTCATTTCGGAAAATCCCGAGCTATGGACAGATAAGTTAAAATATGAAATATACTGTGCTGCAGAGAAAACAGTAGAGTTAGAAGATAACTTTATTGATATTTGTTTCGATAAAGCAGATATACCAGATTTGACAGCAAAAGAAGTCAAGGAATATATTAGATATATTGCTGACAGAAGGTTATTAGGTATCGGTATGAAGAAAATATTTCATAGTACAGATAACCCATTACCTTGGATTGACATGCAAGTCAACGCAGTTGAGCATACCAACTTTTTTGAAAACCGTGCTACAGAGTATGCTAAAAGTAGTACACAAGGCAACTGGCAAGATATTTTTGTATAGGAGAAAATTATGACAGAACAACAAGAAAAAGTAAAAATTACTTTAGACGACAAAGAATATATAGTGGATGATATGACTCCTGAAGGAAAGTATCTAGTCCAACTATTAGCAAGTTTAAACCAGAAAGAGGTAAATCTCGGAATGGAAATAGACCAAATCTTAGCGGCTAAAAATGCTTTAACAGATAAATTAAGAGAAGAGCTTAACAAAGAGAAAGACGATGCTTAATGAATATTACATCAATTTAGACAGATGTGATTGGAAAAGGGAGCATATGAATAATGTGTTCCCGGTTTCTACACGTATAGTAGCAGTAGACGGCAAAGAAGAAACTCCAGAGAGTATACTTCCTTATGTTGCCGATAGAGAATGGAGAGATCCAAATTGGAATAGAAGATTAACTAAAGGGGAAATTGGATGTGTATTATCACATATAAAAGCATGGAAACATATAGTAAAAACTAATAAGCCAGCAATTATATTAGAAGATGATGTAATAATAGTAGACCCTGATTATAATTCTAAAACTTTAGAACAGTTAAAAGAGTATGACTTTGTATACCTAGGAAAGAGAGCAATCTCAGGAGAGCCAACACTTGTTTCTGAAGAACTAGAAATTCCAGCTTTTTGCTATTGGGCATGTGCTTATGCACTTACACCCAAAGTAGCGGAGGCTTTAGTATCATATTTTACTAGTAATCCTCTTATTCCAACAGACGAAATAATACCTATGGCTATAGGAAAACATAGAGATCCTATAATTCAGAATAAATGGAAAGGCGATATTTTTAATCCTATCAGCTTTATAAATGATATAGTTACTCCAAAAGAAGGAGCGTACGATGAAACAGAAACTGAAACACCTGAGAGTATATGGGAAGACTATAAATTTACTATAATTACAGCAGGTGATAATGTAGAAAAAGTAAAACCACTAATAGATTCTATTGATTACCCAATAAAAAATATTGGCGAAGGTGTCCCTTGGAAAGGAGGCACTATGGAAGGGCCTGGCGGTGGGCAAAAAATTAATATGATGAAAGATGAGTTGAAAAACCATCATGATCAAGATATTATTATGTTTGTAGATGGCTTTGATTGTTTCATAAATGCAGACACTGAAACTATACTAAGTAGATATTTTAGTTTTAGAAGTGAAATGGTTTTTTCAGCAGAAGAAACATGTTGGCCAGACGCTAGTATATCTGATTTATTTCCCGAAACTGGAGGATTGAAGTATTTAAATAGTGGCACTTATATTGGTACTGTAGGAGCTTTGAAAAACTTATTTGAAAAAGATATTAAAGATTCAGCAGATGACCAATTATATGTTCAACTAGAGTACTTAGATGATGATAGTCCTCATGATATTGCATTAGATTGGGAAAGTTATATATTTTTCTGTCTAGCAGGTTTAGAGGAAAATATTAAAATAAATGAGTATGACCAGTTAGTAAATACTAAATACAATTGTACAAGTTGTGTATTACATGGAAATGGTGGAGAATATACAAAAGAAGTATATTGGAAATTCGTAGATAAAATGGCCACTAACAATCCGCACTTTTACATCCCAAAATATATGCAAAAAGATGTTGAGTACATAGACAAAGATATGATTTTAATCAAAAATCTATTATCAGCTGAGTTTTGCAGTGATTTAATTGAAGAATGTAATAGAGTGGGAGGATGGGAACCACTTCCAACAGATAAGTTTCCTGCGCAAGAAATACGATTAAGATACATGGAAAATCAAAAATTTTACAAAGCATTTGAAAAAGCTTATTACAGTAAGATAGAACCTGTTACAGAAGGATACTGGGCAGCACTAAAGATGTATGGTATTCGAGATTTGTTTGCAATGAGGTATTCTCTTGATACACAAACAAGATTAAATCTACACCATGACATGAGTATGGTAAGTGGTAGTATGAAACTAAACAAAGATTTTGAAGGTGCGTATCTTAACTTTCCAAGACAAGGTATTACTAATTTAGATCATGACATTGGTTCTATGGTTTTATGGCCTGCTTCAGTGTCACACCCACATGAATGTACAGAACTAAAAAGTGGAGTTAAGTATAGTTTAACTCTATGGAGTTCTAGAGAAGAAGGAGATGTATATTGATTATTGTAGATAATTTTATAACTGATATGGATTTACTTGCTAGAATTAATAATAGTGAGGAATTTTGGGAGTTAGGATATAGTTGGTATGATAAGGACGCTCCAATCGGTGCACTTCGGCACGAATTGATACATGCTATATGGGATCGCTTTGACAAGCCCGAATTTGTCGGGTATGAACATTGGGTTGGAAAGTATTCAGCAGGAGATCGTAAAGAAGTAAAAGATTATGATGGAAATTTCTACCATTTAAAAAGACATTTTGATAAAGACGAAGATTTATGGCACGACACAGGAGAAGTAGTTTCTCCTGCTGTTGGTACAATATTTTACCCTTGTAAGGAAAATGATGAAATTGAAGGCGGTAAACTAATTATTTGGAATACAAAGTCTGAAGAAATTGTTGATGATTATGAGTTGATTGCCCCAAGGTTTAATCGACTCGTAATCTTTGATGCAAGTCAATTACATGGTGTTCAAATGGTAAAGAAAGGTACAAGAAAAGCAATCGCTATTAATCTTTGGAGTCAGAAACCGCAAACATTTAAGTAATTATATATAAAATTGAAGTATTAAAATAACTAATAATGGATAAAGTGATAAAACTATAAGTGCTTCTAATAAAGAATCTTTTGCAACTCCCATTTTATTTAGTACGTAGGGAATCCATTCATCAGGCATCATACAAAATTCCAAAAAACCAAACTATATCTAGTACCTTTTGTTACTTTTGATACGCCGTGTTTAGGTCTAAGATGTATATTGCCTTCTGGTTGTGGAATTTGTATAAGTGAACCTACTTTTTGATCTATTGCAACTCCCTCTACTGATAATACTCCACCTTCATAATCGTCATTGAGTGGTATAATCATTAAATCTTTTGAACGCAAGTTTAAGCCAGGCTCATAACAATCTGAATGCAGCATACCAGTTCTATCTCTATGCTCTTTTACAAAGTCTCCGACTTCATATCTCATTACCTTTGTACCTAATACTTTTCCTCCGTCCCATTCTTCAAATAAATGTGGAACAAAAGACTGTTTTACTTGTCTAATTAAATGCCCATTTTCATTTAGTTTACCGTCATGACTTATTACTGGGTCAATATGCCAGTCATGTTCCATATTAATTAATTTCTGACATTTTTCTAATGAAAGAAAGTTATCAATAATCTCATATTTCATTTAAAATCTCCCTTATTATCTCCCAATTATCTTCAGGAGTTCCTCGTTGGCTTAATCCGCACACATATTGTTCATTTTTATTTCTTATTATTCTTGCAATAGGATAAAATTTATCTCCTCTTGTAACTTTTGTAATTACTACATCATCAATTGGCTCGACTATATGAAGACCTGAATGAGTATGAGTTATATTTTTCAATAGAATTGATTCATGTTTTTGGTGAGGTATTACATTCTCATATAACATTTTTGGTTCTACATTATCTTTACATACTATTTTCTGCATACAATATTCAGAGTAGTTATTTGTAATTGTAAAATCATAGATTGTATTTTTATATCTTCCATGTATACTTTCACAATACAAATCGTGTTGATGACTGTGAATATAGTTTGAAATTGGTTGAGTAAGTTTCTTTGAATAAAAACTATACAACTGACGATTCCCTATTGGTAATCGTATACAACCTATGCCATGATAATATGGATCTCGTGTTGCAATCTTTTTTAGTTTATCAATTTTCATAAGCATACTCAGGTTTAAAATAGTTATAAAACCTATCTGCATGTCTTATTTTTAATTCATGATGTCGAATAAGTTTATTTATTTCTATTCTATTGTAAAATAAATCTTCGTAATACCATATTTTATCTTGTGCAGTTTTTTCTAATTTTTCATGTTGTTCTAAATATGCCTTTCGTAATCCTTCTATTTCGGGCAAAGATTCATCTGGAGTATAATTATTCACAAAATTCATTTCGTGATGTGCTTGATTGTAGCTTTGAAACCCTGCTTCTTTATCTCGTCTACTAATATAAATTACTTTGTCATAAGCATTTACAATATGTCCCCACTCTTTTTGCTGATGTACTAGACTTTTTACTATATGGTTACCTTTTGGACTTGTATAGTTCCATCTACTCCAAGGCTCATAGTATGCATGATATTCAAAATAGTTAGTTGCAATTGCTTGGTATAACGCACTTGAACCTGAACGAGGAGTTGCTAATATTAGTAGATTTTTCATAGTAAATCTGTGAGTAATTTTGGTTCCGGCCAGTTTCGTGTTGCATATTTACCGTCTCTTCTAGCAAAAATTTGTTTAATTTTCCAGTAGTTATTTCCAGCACGGCTTATTTCTCTACCGTTATGACCAAAATTTTTAGGTTCTCTTATTTTATATCTTATTATTTCTTCATCGAAAATATAAACAGAATCAGTACAAGCATTAAATCTATCTATATGATTAAATATATTTGTATTCTCATACATACATATATCTAATGTTTTTGATATTTCTGCTTCCAACTCCCATTTTAGACTCCAAAGAGATATTGCAAGTTCTTCTGTTACTTCGCCTACAAACTGTAAGTCTACATCTGGGCTTTCGTTTAGTACAAAATTACTCCACATGTAGATAGTATGATTTGGATATCTTCCTACAATATCTTTGCTACGAAGTAAATCTAAATAATTTGATAGTTCTTCTCTCATTTTTAACTTCCTTCATCTACTTCTTCAAAGCTAGAAGCTTGAAATCTTGGATTGCTACCTGATACATAATTTTTTCTAACATAGTGATGATCAGCAGTTGTACCGTCTAATTTCTGTCTAAATTCAACTCTTATGTATCCACCTGTATTTAATCTTACAACAGTCTGGCTTAGTCCGCCTGTAGTTTCGTTTGCTTTACAGTACATTTTTAAATTAAGTGCAATGTTTGCAATAGGATTCCAAGTTCTCCATGTAGTTGTAAAACTTCCACTATTTATATTTCCGCCTGTTCCAACATAAGATTGCTGAGATACAAATTGAGCTACATTATAATATCCAAAATAAACCGCTTCTTGTGAATGTCCATTTGTAAAATCTACATCTAATCCACTAACAGCCCATCTCCATTCTAATCCGTGATCTGTATTTCTTGCTGCATTTGCTCCTGGGTCCCAATAAGGATTAATACTCATACTAAAAGTGTCACTTCCAGCACTACTAGGAGTGCTAAGTGTTGGTCCAGTAGTATCGTCAAGATAAGTAGCAGTAATTGTTGTTAGACTTCCTCCACTAACACCAAGCCTTATATTAGTCCCAGCATAAGCTTGACCACCAGTAGTATCATCATCAGTCATAGTAAAAGCATTTGTATCTGCTGTATCAAAGCTGGGTTGAGATGCATCATCTCCTCCTGACCATTCAAATTTAGTTGCACCATAAAAGTCTGAAAATGATATTGGACCGCCTGTTTTTGGAATGTCTCTGCCTGTTGCTTCTACTAAGTATCTAACTGAATGCTCATCCATGTTACTTGGCTGACCGCTTGCGTATGGACTATTTCCTTCTACAAATATGTCGTTGAGTGATATTGATCCTGATGTTTGTAATGCCATTATTTATTCTCCAATAACTTTTTAAGTTCTTCTATTTGTTTTTGTTGTTCTTTGATTGCTTCAATTAAAAGAGCAGACATTCTTTCATAATCTACTGTAAGGTAATTATGATTTGTTGAAAGTTCAGCCATCTCTTCCTGAGTAAGAGCTTCAAATTCTTTTTTTGCTTCTTTTTTTGTAAGCTCTCTTCCAAGCTCTTTTTGTTGTTGTAAGTATTTTCTTCTTCCAAGCTTTGCAGTATATAATGAGTTAAATGGAGCTTCTTTAATTACTTCAGGTAAAACCTCTTCAACTTCTTGTGCAATAACACCAACTTCGTGCATTGATGTGGGAAAGAATTCATATTCTGTTTCAATGTTATCAACCCAATCATATTCAACACCTCGAATCTTCATTACTTTTTCTAAAGCGTTTTCAATTGGTTTTACATTTGTTTTTAATCTTCCATCAGATGCGTAGGCTACAACGTTACCAGTACAAGATATAGTACCATTAGTACCACTTAATTGAACTCTAGCGTCACCATCAGCTGAAACATAAAAGCCCCATCCTGATTGACCTGATAAACCGTAAAAAGAAGCATTAGTATGAGCATACCCGCAACCGTAATGATTACTTAATCCTGTACCAGAGGGAAGATAGGATAATCCTATTGAATATATAGGAGAAGGATAAGCATCTGTATTCAAACTTCCGGAATTACTACCGTGTCTATCTATAAAACCTCCTGAAGATGCAGCAGCTGTAGCATCCCATTTTATTCTTCCAGTTGTACTAAAGATATCCCCTACTTTTAACCATTTACGAGAGGAAGACGGCCCGATAGCTACACCTGCTCCAGAGTAATTAACAAGCTCTAAAGTATCAGTGCTTAAACCAGATTCAACTGTATCAAAATAACCTGAGTTAAAGTTATGACCACCAGCACCAATACCATAAGTTGTATTACCATTAAAATACATCTTTGTACTTGCTTTAAGTCTTACATGTTTATCACCATCACCGATAGACATGATTTCAGTTGCTCCACTTCTTCCCGGAGCATCACTATAAAATCTTGTTCCATTATAACCATAGTACCCACCTATTTTAACTCCTGTATGATATCCTATTACTAAATCTGGGAAAGGATTACTCCAAGCTCCGCCTTCTTGATAAATTGCGTAGTTGTGTACTGCATTACCTGAGTTACCGCCAACACCAGAAAATTCAATTTTACCTACAGTTGGACTTGAGCTAAATGTTCCTGTAGCTCCTTTTTGACCTTTAGCACCTATTGGACCTTTAGCTCCTGTACCGCCTGTTGGGCCTTTAGCTCCTGTAGCTCCTTTTACAGAAGCACCTGCGGCACCTTTTGCACCAGGGGCTCCTTTACTACCTGTTGGACCTTTAGCACCTATTGGACCTTTAGCACCTGTTGGACCTTTTGCACCTGTTGGGCCGCTTGAACCAATTAATTGATGCATTGGGTCTCTAATATATAAGTAATTATTACCTAGTGATGACCAATTTAAAATAACTATTGATGCCCACTGAGCACTTGCATGTGGAGTATATGTGTATTCTTTTGTTGCCCAACTTGTATTTACCGACCCATTTTCATACCAGTTTGTTTTACCTTGTGAATCTTCTTGAACCTGTGCATAACTAGCAGAATGTGAAACTGCGGTTTTACCTGCAGGTAAAGCACTGTTGTATTCATATACACGAATATAAACACCTGAGCTTGTTGTTGTGTTTGATTTGATTTTTATTGAAAGCTTATGAGTTTCATTACTTGCAAGATTTACACGGAATGCAGGGAATGCAGCACCAATTGTAGTGTCACTACTGCTTTGTAAAGACATTGCATCTTCAGTTGAATTCCAACTAATTGTATTAACATTTCCATTACTATAAGCAGGTAGTGCACCATAAGGATTATCAATTAATCCAGTTGCACCTGTATTGCCTGTAGCTCCTTTCTGTCCTTTTGGACCTGTTCCACCTGTTGGACCTTTAGCACCTGTAGCTCCTTTAGCACCTGTTCCGCCTGTTGGACCTTTAGCACCTGTAGCTCCTTTAGCTCCTGTACCGCCTGTTGGACCTTTAGCACCTGTAGCTCCTTTAGCTCCTGTACCGCCTGTTGGACCTTTAGCACCTGTAGCTCCTTTACCACCTGCTTCCCCTTTTACTCCCGATGAAGGCCCGGCCCAAGTACCATTTGCATTGATTACCTTTGTGGTATTACCAACATATATGTCTCCACCAGTCCTAATATCGCCACTATTTCCACCACCACCAGAAGTGTGGAAACCATATTTACTTTCGTGAGTATGTGTTGCAGAAGAATAACTATGAGAATTTGTAAATGTAATTCCTTCACTACTTTGTGGGAATACTTCGCATGATATAGTTAAAGCATTAGTATGATTAGTTTTAAGTTCTACTGCATAATCTTCATTATTATTAGAAGTTAATTTAATTGATAACTGAGTATAAAATCCAGATTCTGTTGTTACAAGAAAATCTTTATAATGGCCTACAACAATAGAAGCTTGGGTATTTACAACCACACTTCCTGTAGTTCCAGTAAAGCTTACTTTAATATGAGACCCTAGACCATTACCATTAACCGTAAATGCAGTAGTCCAACCAGAATTACTAACTCCAGTTACTGTACCAATATAATGACTTTGCCCCTTTTGACCCTTTTGACCTTTAGCCCCAGTAGCACCTGTTGGGCCTTTAGCTCCAGTACCACCTGTTGGACCTTTAGCTCCAGTAGCACCTGTTTGACCTTTAGCCCCAGTAGCACCTGTTGGGCCTTTTGGACCTGTAGCTCCTGTAGCTCCTTTTTGACCTGTTGGGCCTTTTGGACCTGTAGCTCCTATTTCCCCTTTTTGACCTTTTGAACCTGCTGCACCTTTTGGTCCTACACCTCCAGTACCCCCAATTCCACCTGTTGGACCTACTTCACCTTTCTGACCTTTACTACCTGTTCCGCCTGTTGGACCTTTTGGACCTGTAGCACCTGTTGGGCCTTTTGGACCTGTTCCACCTGTAACACCCACTTCACCTTTCTGACCTTTACTACCTGTTCCGCCTGTTAGACC